>Ga0105239_10000863_pt1 | contig 43069 bp, 30 predicted proteins | sample KBSC44metaG_FD_92761 | JGI IMG/M metagenome (GOLD analysis project Ga0105239, IMG submission 92761) | Corn rhizosphere microbial communities from Kellogg Biological Station, Michigan, USA - KBS C4-4 metaG | ecosystem: Host-associated > Plants > Roots > Rhizosphere > Soil | place: Michigan, USA...
AAGGCGCCTGGCGCTGGAAAGAAAACCAGCGGAACGGCAACCTATATCCAACACATGGCCTTGGGCCTGTAGCACAGGCAATGAATATCAACCGGGGCGACAAAATGGAGTATTTAACTTCCATGTCATCGAACGATTTTATGATGGAAGCACTCGCCGAAAAACTCGCTGCGGGCGATCCATTCTATAAACAATATGCCGGTAAACATTATCGCGGTAATATGAATACTTCCATTATAAAAACCAATAAAGGGAAGACCATTATGGTACAGCACGATGTATCGTCGCCGCGACCGTATAGCCGTATACACGCATTAAGCGGTACCAAAGGATTTGTTCAAAAATTTCCTGAACCCGGCAGAATTGCGCTGGGCCACGAATCCGTTGATGAACAAAAAATGAAACAACTGGAAGAACAATATACGCCCGAACTGATCCGCCATGTTGAGCAGGCGGCTAAAAAGATCGGGGGACATGGAGGCATGGATTTCATTATGGACTGGCGGCTGATAGATTGTTTACGGAATGGCTTGCCGCTCGATATGGATGTATACGATCTTGCTACCTGGTGCGCGGTTACGCCATTAAGCATCTGGTCTGTGGCACATCGCTCCAATTCAATTGACTTTCCCGATTTCACCGGTGGTTCATGGAAAACCAATAAGCCGGTTGATTTAACATTAAGGGGCGGAGGCAATACTGAAATTGCAGCGCAAGCGTAACCGTTAAACAAATGACACCAATGAATTACAGGTTTTCTATAATAATTCCTGCAATGTTGCTATGCGCTATATCTAAGTCTCAAACCAGATCTGAAATTGATTATACCGAATTACCAGATCCTCATCCGGTGAATATGTCATCATGGAGTGATTTACCGGCTAATATATTAGTTGGTTTCGGCAATACTGATCTCCGATACACAAAAACAAGTGCCCCGGATCCCGGGGATGTAAAAGCACAATGGTTTGCAACCGCCTGGAAAGGTGAACGGATACATACTCAGTTATTAATAAGCGCCGGAAGACAAATAAAGAACCTGCGTATTACTGCAAGTGCATTAAAGGATAACAAAGGGCATGTCATTCCCGCATCGGCTGTTACAACCGGTTTTGTAAGATCTGTATTAACCGACGGACTAAATAAAGAAGGGCATGGTTGTGGTATTCCGGCAGCATCATGGGATTCATCATTGATCGCCGATGGTATTGATTTTATTCCACAGAAAAACATTGCAGCGTATACAACACAACCCGTATGGGTTAGTATAGCGGTTCCACAGAAGGTGGCCTCAGGGAATTATTCAGGCTTATTGAAAATACAGATCAATGACAGTACCCGCAGCCTGCGCTATAGCATACGAGTAAAACCTTTTTTGTTGCCGCCTCCTTCCAGCTGGTCATTCCATCTTGATCTTTGGCAAAATCCTTATGCGGTTTCAAGAATATATGGTATAAAAGACTGGTCGAAAGAGCATTTTGAAAGGCTGCGACCCTATATGCAAATGCTGGCAAATGCGGGGCAAAAGACTATTACAGTAAGTATGATTCATGACCCGTGGCGCGGACAAACCTTTGATATCTATAAATCCATGATCATGTGGATAAAGAAAAAAGATGGTACATGGTCGTATGATTACAGCGTTTTTGACAAATGGGTAAGTTTTATGCAATCCATAGGTATCGATAAGCTCATCAATTGCTACACGATGGTTCCCTGGAATAATAAATTTTATTATTTCGATGAATCATTACAACGCGATACGGTGCTCATTGCAAAAACGGGCACACCCGAATATGAAGCACACTGGCGGTCTATGCTCACCAATTTTATTCAACATCTTAAACAAAAAGGATGGTATAATAAAACAGCTATCGCCATGGATGAACGGCCACTGGAAGATATGCAGAAGGTAATAAAACTAATACGTAGTGTTGATAAGGATATTAAGATCTCGCTTGCCGGTAGTTTTCACCAGGAAATTGCCGATGATCTGTATGATTATTGTATCGCTTCTGCAGAAAGTTTCGATTCATTGGTATTGCAAAAAAGAATTGCCTCCGGTTTACCTACAACCTATTACACGTATTGTTACGAAGGGCATCCTAATACATTTACCTTTTCTCCCCCGGCAGAATCGGCATGGTTAGGATGGTATGCGGCCAATAAACATTTCAATGGGTATTTGCGTTGGGCATTTAATTGCTGGCCACGCAATCCTATGCAGGATTCACGCTATAGTACCTGGTCGGCAGGTGATACTTACCTGGTTTATCCCGGAGGCAGTTCCATTCGTTTTGAAAGATTAATAGAAGGTATCCAGGATTATGAAAAGATTAGAATTATAAAGGCGAAGTATAAAAACGATCCGGCAAGATTGCAACCCCTGCTTAACGTAATAAAAGAATTTGAAACGGCTGCATTGGATAATGAATCAGCGGCTGAACAATTACAAAAAGCAAAAGCAGTATTAAATGGTTTTTAAAGAATGGAATAAATCCCGTAAAGACGCTAAGGTGCAAAGATTTAGTATATTTTCCTGTACCATATTGTTTACATGCAATATCCTGTTATCATTAACTTCTTTATCACAGCCGGTCAATCAATTTGCCTGGCATGATCCTGCGGCCAGTACCTTTCCTGTCATTGAAGGACAGGGATGGCCTGCAGAAGTAAAGGACAGGTACGATCGCTTTCCTGCACGTGCAGAAAAAACGCTCAATCCCAATGTATGGAACATCTCACATAGCAGCGCCGGTTTGTATATAAAGTTTAAAACAAATGCAACAAGCATAGCGGTGCGATATGTAGTAAAGGGCGCGTTGGATATGACGCACATGCCTGCTACCGGGGTAAGTGGCGTCGATCTATATGCCATTGATCCTAATGGTCAGTGGAAATGGGCGCCCTCAACGCGTTCATTCGGCGATACCATTGAATATCGTTTTTCAAATACTATAGTAAGCAGCGAATTTCCCGGAAGAGAATATGAATACAGACTGTACCTGCCCCTTTACAATGCAATAGGCTGGCTTACTGTCGGAGTGCTTCGCAATAGCTCATTTGAATTTCTGCCTTTGTCGCCCGAAAAACCAATTGTAGTATATGGAACTTCCATTGCGCAGGGAGCCTGTGCATCGAGGCCCGGCATGGCATGGGCCGCCCTGTTGCAGCAACGGTTAGATCGTCCGCTCATTAATCTTGGCTTCTCTGGTTCCGGACAGTTGGAACCTTCAGTAATTTCGTTAATGGCCGAAATCGATGCAAAGTTGTATGTGCTGGATTGCATTCCCAATCTCACCGGTGGTGCAGGATTTGCCACGCAGGAATTGGAAAAAAGAATAACTGCTGCAGTCCGGTTATTAAAAGAAAAGCGGCCTGCAATACCCATATTACTGGTTGACCATAGCGGTGGTACTGATAACGGTATTACAGATACTGCTGCCCGCCACGACTATGAAAATGCCAACCAGGTGTTGCATAGCAGTTTTGAAAAGATAAAGGCATCAGGCATTACCGGCATTTATCTTTTGAAAAATACTGAAATAAACTTATCTATGTATTCCACCGTAGATGGATTGCATCCCAATGATGTGGGTATGATAGCGTATGCGAACGCGTATGAAAAGACTATTCGGGTTATTTTGAATGAACCTGCCGGCGTTGTGTCTACAACCATTCCTGTTATACAAAGTCGTGATGGTTATTATAATTGGCGTAGCAGGCATAGCGAGATCATTGCAATGAATAAAACCAGTCCCCCACGCATCATATTCCTCGGTAATTCAATTATTCATTACTGGGGCGGTCGCCCTGAAGCACCATTAAAACGGGGCGCCGATTCATGGAACGAATATCTTGAGCCTGCAGGTGTAAAAAACTTCGCGTTTGGTTGGGACCGTATAGAAAATGTATTATGGCGCGTATATCACGATGAACTGGATGGATTTCAGGCTGCGCAGATTTGGGTAATGATCGGTACCAATAATTTGAGTATAAATACCGATTCGGAAATAACAACCGGATTAAAAATGCTGGTAGGGGCAATAAAGATCCGTCAGGCCGGAGCAGCGATCGTTCTTTCGGGTATCTTACCCCGCAGAGATCTCGAGAAACGCATTGTTGTATTGAACGGGCAAATTGCAACGCTTGCAAAACAATTAAAAGTACAATATGTAAATCCCGGTACGGTATTGCTGAATACGCAACATAAGATAGATGAATCATTATTCGGTGATGGGCTGCACCCTAATGCTACCGGTTACAAAAAGCTGGCATTAGCCATTAAACCTTATTTTAAAAGCACAAACTAATGAAACAAAGCCTTTATATTTTATTGTTCCTGCTCCCTTGTTGCGTTCACGCAGGAGAGTTTGATGGCGTGCTACAATTAGCCAAACGAAGAGTGCCATGGCTGGAAACTCATCTGGTTTTTACAAAGATGCCATCCAACGGTAAACAGGATGCATTTCAGTTGCAATCACAAAACGGGAAAATTGTTATTTCCGCTACGGGGCCCAATGCTGCTGCTGTGGGATTAAACTGGTATCTTAAATATTATTGTCATCGTTCTATGTCGCACATGGGTGATAATTTATCACCGGTAAGTCCTTTGCCTCAGGTAAAAGAATCTGTAAGTATAGATGCAACAGTGCCGTACCGGTATGCGCTGAATTACTGCACCTACAATTATACTATGAGTTTTTATAACTGGACCGACTGGGAACGCGAGCTCGACTGGATGGCATTGAACGGCGTAAACGTAATGCTCGTGGCAAACGGAGAAGAAGCAGTGTGGCAGAATGTTTTGCGTCGCACAGGATATACTGAAAAAGAGATAGCTGATTTTATTACCGGTCCTGCCTATAATGCCTGGTGGCTCATGGGCAATATTGAAGGGTGGGGCGGCCCTATGCCACAAAGCCAGATCGATAGCCGGAAGTTAATGGTGCAAAAAATGATTACACGTATGAAGCAATTGGGTATTGAGCCGGTAATGCCAGGTTTTTATGGAATGGTGCCCCATAATTTCAATACCAAAACAAAAGCGCATATCATTACACAAGGTAACTGGGGCGCTTTCATACGACCTGCTATACTCGATCCCACCGATACAGCTTTCACCCGTATTGCCGGTATTTTTTATGAAGAAACAAAAAAGCTGTATGGGAAAGATCTTCACTTTTTCTCGGGTGACCCTTTTCATGAAGGCGGCGTTACTGAAGGCATTAACCTCACAAAAGCAGGCGTAGCTATTCAAAACAGCATGCAACAATATTTCCCGGGTTCAACGTGGGTATTGCAGGGATGGCAGGTAAACCCGCGTAAGGAAATGCTTGACAGCGTAAACAAATCAAAAATACTGGTGCAGGAATTGTTCGGCGAAGCCACCAATAACTGGGAGTTGCGTCATGCATATGAGTCAACACCCTTTATCTGGTGTTGTGTAAATAATTATGGAGAAAGACCCGGGTTGTTTGGTAAACTGCAACGGTATGCCGACGAAACATACAGGGCACGCAATGGCGAATATGCTGCCTATATGAGTGGAATAGGCATCATGCCTGAGGGAATTAATAATAACCCTGTATCATACGACCTCGTGTTTGAGCTGGGGTGGAGAAAAGAAAAGGTGAATGTTGATGAATGGATCAAAAGCTTTTGTTTAAACAGATATGGTAAAAAGAATAGTGATGTTGAAGAAGCGTGGCAAATATTTCTTCAAACTATTTATAATAGTGTTCCCGGTCGTCAGGAAGGCCCACCCGAAAACATATTGTGCGCAAGGCCCGCATTGGACATCAAATCGGTTTCAACCTGGGGAACATTGAAAAAGAATTATGATACAGCTATGTTTGCAAAGGGAGTGAAATTATTCGCTCGCGCATTGGCTCAATTTGCTAACAGTGAAACGTATCAGATCGACTTGATCAATTTTACCAGGCAGGTATTGTCTAACAGCGCCGATAAGGTTTTTGCAGAAATGGTAAATGCGTATAACAATAAAAATGTAAATGCATTTGATTCAGCAACTCGTTCCTTTCTGAAATTACATACGCTCAGTAATGAGCTGCTGAATTGTAATGCATATTACAGGTTAACCACCTGGCAGCAGCAGGCTTTGCACGTGGGCAATACATCTGCTGAAAAAAAGAATAACCTGCACAATGCCATGATGCTGATTACATACTGGGGAGAAAATAACCGTAAAGAAGACAATCTGCATGAATATGCCTATAAAGAATGGGCTGGCATGATGACGTCGTTTTATCAGGCGCGATGGAAATTGTATTTTGATTATCTTCAAAAAAGCTTAATGGGTAAAACAGCCATTGCACCTGATTTCTTTGCGTGGGAAAGAAACTGGGTAAAGGAAAACGAACAAATAAAAGCTGATAATGCACCGAAGCCGTCATTAAAAAATGTAGTTCAGAAGATCTTGTAATTTATAAACCACCAAACATGTATTCAATAAAGAGAATTTCTTTTTTTATTCTTTCCCTCTTACTGTTTCAATCAATATACGCTCAAAAGAGAATTGGTAACGAAACCCATGAACAAAAGGAAAAGCGCATGGCATGGTGGACGCATGACCGCTTTGGCATGTTTATTCACTGGGGATTATACGCCCTTCCTGCCCGTCACGAATGGGTAAAGCGCTGGGAACGTATGACCAACGAACAATACCAGCCTTACTTCGATATGTTTAATCCCGATATGTTCGATCCCAAAACATGGGCTAAACAGGCAAAGGCAGCAGGCATGAAGTATGCGGTGCTAACAACCAAACACCACGAAGGTTTCTGTTTATTCGATTCAAAATATACAGATTACAAAGCCACCAATACCAAAGCTAAACGTGATCTGGTAAGGGAATTTGTAGATGCTTTCAGGGCCGAAGGAATTAAAGTTGGTTTTTATTATTCACTTATCGACTGGCATCATCCTGACTTTATTGTAGATGGTGTGCATCCATTACAACCCAAAAGCGAAGCCGATTCTGATTATGCCAAAATAAATAAAGGAAGAGACTGGAATAAATACAAAGCCTACCTGCGTAATCAACTCAGGGAACTGTTAACCAATTATGGGAAAATAGATATCCTGTGGCTGGATTTTTCATATCCCAATCCCAATGGCCATGGTAAAGGTAAAAACGACTGGGGATCGGTAGAATTGTTGAAAATGATACGCCAGTTGCAACCCGGTATTATTGTAGACAACCGGCTCGATCTGGAAGATTATGAAGATGGGGCAGACTTCGCCACTCCTGAACAGGTTAAACCATCTGAACTGCAAAGTCAGTATGGCGGTCTGCCTTTTGAAACCTGTCAAACCTTTTCAGGATCATGGGGTTATTTTCGCGATGAAAATAGCTGGAAGTCCGATCATGAACTGCTTACCCTGCTTATTACAGCCGTAAGTAAAAGTGGTAATCTGATCCTGAATGTTGGGCCAACTGCAAGAGGTTACTTTGATTATCGCGCCGTTCGCGCATTAGACAGTATCGGGTTATGGATGAAATATAATAATCAGTCTGTCTATGGCTGTACCCAGGCGCCTGTTGATTTTAAAGCGCCGGAAAATACCTTGCTTACATATAATGCGCTCACAAAAAAATTGTATCTCCATCTAATGCAATACAATGCAGGAACTATTATACTGCCGGGTTATAAAGGAAAAATAAAATACGCGCAGTTCCTGCACGACAATTCAGAAATAAAATATCAACCGGTTGCTGATAATTCAAATGATCTTCAGATCAAATTACCACAGAAACCCAATGTTGAAATTCCTGTAATTGAATTGACATTATTGTAATTAAAGTCGGCGCACAGGAATGTTTATAGCTCGACCTCTTCCAGCCGCACTATTATTCCTTCATCTCCGCCGAGACAGATAATGCCGCTCACTTCCGTCCCTTCCAGTTCGGGGTGAGTGGCTAATTCAACCTTGCCACGGATCTGCAGGTGGTCAGGGCTAAAATAACACGTGCTGTGTGTCAGATTCAATACTATCAAAAAGCGGTCGTTGTTATATTCTCTGAGATAAGCTATCATTTTATTATCGGCAAATACAGGCCGGTAGTTTCCCAGTGTTAAGGCAGGTTCATTTTGCCGGAAACCGATCATCCGTTTGTACAGCGTAAGTGTGGCATCTTCATTATCCATCTGTCGCTTCACATTCACTTTTTTAAAGTTCCCCGCCAATCTTAGCCAGGGGGTAACATTCGTAAACCCTCCATTCTTGCTATCGTCCCATTGCATGGGTGTGCGTGCCGGATCTCTGCTCAGATATTTTCCCGGCATATTCAATCCCTGCGGGTCCTGCACTTCATTCGGTGGTATCGCCACATCCTGCATACCTATTTCATCGCCGTAGTAAATCGTAGGTGTTCCGCGTAAGGTTAACAACATCATCGCTGCCACGCGCGCCTGTTGCAATCCAATGCGACTGGCAATACGTGGATTATCATGGTTGCCCAAAACCCAGTTAGGCCAGCCATTCGACGGTAATGCGCCTTCGTAGGCATCTACCGCGCGGGAAATATGTGAAGCATCCCATGGCAGAGTAATCAGTTGAAAATTGAAAGGCAGGTGGGCGCCGTTGTTATCTGTGCCATAGTAAACGATCAGCTTTTCAATCGGTAGATAAATTTCTCCTATGATCACTCTTTCAGAATACTCATCGGTAAGCTTGCGCATTTTCTGAACAATATCATGTACCTCCGGCTGGTCGGTTGAATATACCGGCAGCAGCTTATTATAATCGGCCATATGTTCTTCGTAACCCGGGTTCAGCGGATTGTCGCGCAACTGCTCATCTTTGATCATGTGCCACATTACATCTACCCTGAAGCCATCCACACCTTTGTCGAGCCAGAACCGCATCACATCCAGCATCGCTTTTTGCACTTCGGGATTGCGCCAGTTCAAATCAGGTTGTTCTTTTAAAAACGCATGATAATAATACTGGCCTGTTTTTTCATCCCATTCCCATGCAGAGCCGCCAAATACCGATAACCAGTTGTTGGGGGGACTACCGTCTTCCAGCGGATCGCGCCAGATATACCAGTTGCGTTTGGGATTGTCTTTTGATGAACGCGATTCCAGAAACCACGGATGTTCATTCGAAGTATGATTTGGCACCAGATCAAGGATCAGCTTCATGCCATGATCGTGCGTAGCTTTAAGCAGTTCATCAAAATCATTCATATTCCCGAATAATGGATGAATACCGGTGTAATCGGCAACGTCATATCCAAAATCGGCCATAGGAGAGGGGTAGATCGGTGAAATCCATACTGCTCCGATCCCCAGCCATTTCAAATAATCAAGTCTTTCAATGATCCCTTTCAAATCGCCTATGCCATCGCCATTGCTGTCCTGAAATGAACGTGGATAGATCTGGTAAAAAACACCGGTTTGCCACCAAAGATGAGTGTTCATATCGTAAGTTTTAAGAAGCTTGTATTTTAGATCAGAAATACCAACGCATTTTTCTGAACCTGCACATGCACGGGTGCACTTTCTTTTACATCAGGCAGCTCATCGTCAATATGCACATGCGTGCCTTTCCATTTTATACGTACGTCTTCTGCTTTAATAGTAATAAATGAATAAACAACTTCAGCATCATTGATCTTGCTGTCGATGTATGCTGCAAATTTTTGCTGGTCTTCACCGGGAATCAGTACTACTTCAAACGTACCATCACCGGGATGGCCATACGGTGAAAGAAATAAATTAGGACCAATGAACCGGGTATTCATAATTTCTGCCATCAGGAAAACACCGGAATGGTCTTCGCCATTGATATATAATTCGCAATCACGTGGCTCATAGGAATGAGAAAAATTATGCATCAATTTCAGGGCTTCCTTTATTTTTAAATCCTTTTCTTCAATGTCATTCTTTCCCTGTCTTTCCATTTCATCGATCAGATAAGGAAACAAACCATAGCCAAAGCTTTCAATAAAGCAGGAGGGCTCAATGCCCTCATTTACTTTTCCTACATCAATAGATATGGTTTTGCTTAATTGCCATGAACGGATAAGATCAGCCGGACTGCCCTTTATGTTTAATGATGTTGCAATATTGTTGGCAGTTCCATACGGCAGTATCGCTACCGGCAATTGCCTAACAGCCGGTTCTTTCTTTAATAAAGCGCCGGCTACTTTTTTTATCGTACCATCTCCGCCGGCAATGGCAATCAGATCGGTATGCGGGTCAATGTTTTGCCAGTTTTTATTTTCTGTAGAAGAATATCGGCATACATAACCGGCCGATTCGATCAGTTGTGTCAGCGCTTCTTTTGAATGCGCCTCGTCGCCTGCGCCGGGGTTGTGTATAAGTTGAACGGTTTTCATATTTACGGTGTATCACTTATAAAACTATACCACCGGTCGTGGCATGAAAATATAATAGATAGCATATGAGAATACTTATCACCAACGACGATGGCATTTACAGTCCGGGTATTTCGGCACTGGCTAAAATTGCCGCTCAGTTCGGTCAGGTAACGGTCATTGCTCCCGACGTTGAGCAAAGTTCTATGGGGCATGCCGTAACACATTCGCGGCCGCTTTCACTGAAAAAATCACCTATCAATTTTGGAGATATTGAAGCCTTCAGGGTAAATGGAACACCGGCAGACTGTGTGGCGCTGGGAAGCCATTTATATGCACATACCGATATTGTTTTGTCAGGAATAAATATGGGCCTCAATCTGGGGAATTCAATGTGGCATTCTGGTACGCTGGCTGCAGCCAGACAAGCCGTATTGTTGGGCATAAAAGGAATAGCCCTTAGTACGCCCGTTGGCAAAACCGAACCCAATTTTGACGCCCTGGCCCCCTATGTAGAAAAAGCCCTAAAGGTTTTACTGGCCGATACACAACTGGGCTTATACAACGTTAACTTTCCCGAGCAACCAAAGGGTATGAGGTGGACCCGCCAATCGGTACGGTTGTACGACGGAAAGATAGTACCCGGCGTTGATCCCATGGGGCGTAAACATTACTGGTTTACAGTTACGCCGCTTGAACCGGCTGAAGAAGGCACCGACCGCTGGGCCGTTGAAAATGATTATGTTTCCATAACGCCGCTCCGGCTCGATTTAACAGATGAGCAGCAGCTAAAAAAAATACAGGCCTCCAAAGCAATATCGAATGTCGAATAATGAATGCTGAATGTTGAAGGGATTTCACTTCAACATTCAAAATTGATCATTGGACATTCGATATTGTTCCAGATAATACAATTATTATCTGTATATATCGTTTTGGTTGGAACGGCATTATTTATAGCCGGAAAACCAACTATGAAAAAAGTATGCTCCTTAGCCCTAATAAGCAGTCTTTTATGGACTGCCTGCCAGAAATCTTCTGGTACTTCCTCCAATAATACCAATTCTGATAGCGCTACTGTAACCGTTGTAAATGGTTACGGAAGCGGAACGTATAAAATTGGCGATACCGTGCACATATGGTCTAATGCCATACCTGATAGTTATGTGTTTGATCAATGGACTGGTTACAACAGCTTATTACAGAATAGCGGCGAGTGGCATAATGAATTTGTAATGCCTGCTCAAAATGTGACTATTACAGCGACCCAGAAATCATATTCGGGTTACACGCTTAAATACGAAAAGATCAAAGGTGTAAGCATCCTTAAAAACGTATACTCTTATTTTCCTGCCAATCAAAAAGGCGTTGTATTTCTGTTGCATGGTTCCGGTGGCAGCGCCCTGAATCTGGTAACCAATTTTGAATGGATCCAAATGATCAAAGACCTGGTAGCTTCAGGGTATGGTATCATTGTTACCGAATCAGAAGAAGTTTCTTTAAACACCGATTTGAACAGTGATGGTAAACTGAACTGGGGCGCTACTCCTGTTGACAGCACCAGCAATCGTGATTATGGCAATATAAAAGCGCTCCGCGATACCTTTTACACCCGTAAATCCATCAGCACATCGATACCTCTGTTTTCGATCGGCATGAGCAACGGTGGTGCTTTTTCCAGTTCACTTTCATGGTTGTATAGCTTTAAGTCGGGCATAGCCTATTGCGCGCAGGGCTATAAGGTGATCTTTAATACTTCCACCATACCTTTTCAGTTTTGTATGGCTAAATATGATAACCAGCCGGAAGTGGGGACAGCAGGCAATGCCGATGCGCTCAGCTATTCGCAATCACTAACAGGCCGGGGTGTGTGCAGTAAATATTTCGTGAATGATCGCTCACCTGTATATCCCGGGCGTTTTGCCAGAAGATCTGATATCAGTATCACTACGTCCACAGCTCTTTTTAATGAATTGAAAAATAATAACTGGCTCGATAGTAAAAATTATCTGAAAGCTACTTCCGATAGCCTGGCGCCGATATTATTAGCCCACGCCTCACTCTATCCCACTTATAACGGGTTGAACGCAGCGCAGCAATATTATGTAAACGGACAAATAGATAATATGTATGCCGCGCACCAGTTCTATAGCGATCTCGATAAAACGACTATCAAATTTCTTGATTCACGCTGCCAGTAGCGGCATATCGACTGTGCATCCCTGAATTGGCACAACCTGTGGCAAATTACCGTTAAAACACGCTTGTACACGGTAACAATACTGTCTAATTTACAGTATCAATTCAGAGTATGTATATTTCAAAACAACCCCAGGCTCAAAAGATCGTAACTGGCAATGGCGACCCCGAAAAACAAAATCTAATCGATTTACTACTGCTTAACAGGATTGGTCATAAACAATTACAACGTTTGCAGGGAGGAATAGATGCTGATGACCTGTCCGATATAATTCAACGGATCTACGACCTCAATGAAAAATATATCCTTAAGTTATCTGCTGTAGATGGATTGTTGCGCAAATTGAATGATATAAAAAATGAGTGGCGCAATGATCGGTTTAAAAAGGAAATAAAACACAAGTTCCGTGATAGTAGCAACAAAAAAGTGATCCTCGCCGAAGGTGATTCCTGGTTTAATTATCCCGTTATACTCACAGATATCATCGATCGCATTTCGATGGATAAAGATTTTGCCGTGTATAGTCTCGCCGCCGGCGGCGACTGGTTATTGAATATGTTATCTGCCAGAAATTATGTTGAACAGTTGTCTGTTATACATCCCGATGTTTTTTTGATCAGTGGGGGCGGTAACGACCTGGTTGGGTCTGCCAGGATTGCTGCCGTTGTAGATCCCCAAGGCGCTTCTATGGAATTTGATAAGTGCGAGTTCGCCAAATACCTGATAGAAAATGCCCACAAAGACAAAGTGCCTCTGGATAAAAATAGATTTGATAAAGGAGTAAAACATTTATCCAAAGACTTTTTCGCCTTACTCATGTTCTTCCATTTGCAATACTATTTCCTGATCGGTGGCATTTTAAGAAATGCCAGAAAGAAAGGCGATAAGTTCTATGGAATTAAAATCATTACACAGGGTTATGATTATGTACAGCCAAGTTTCAACAAATCTTTTGGTCTTAACCCTTTGCTTTGGTATGTGCCTTTTATCAGGAGTTTTTTAGGCCACGGAACCTGGCTGAAAAGGCCTTTACAATTGCGGGGTATTCTGAATGATGATGTACAGAAGGATATTTTATATGCGATGATTTATCTGTTTAATGAAATGATGATCAATATAGGACGCCTATTTAATGAAACTGACTGTTGCCATGTTTGTCATATTGATTCGCGCGGCTCAATTCCATCCAATGGATGGACAGATGAATTGCACCCCAGACCGGAATATTTCATGAAAACAGCGCGCATATTTATCGATTGTATTAAAGAAACACAATCGCCTACCTATGAGCATGTTTATATAGTTAACCAGTTTTATTCTGAAATATGAAAAATATGCGAACTTATTTATGGGCCCTGTTGGTAATAGTAATTATTGCATTTGCCATTCAATACACTTATTTGGGCATATACAGCTCCGGATATAATTTCGGAACAATAGAACTGGCTGGAACATCGGAAGGCGCCGCAATTTTACAGAACTGGTATAACAGTAAGGTGGATTCCTGGTCATTACTTGATTACGCCCGGGCGAATACCTATATGGATTTTCTTTTTATTATAGCCTATGCAGGTCTTCTCTGCTCCATTTCTTATCATTTGATGCAGAGAGAAAAACATGTTTTTATAAATGAATTATTAAGATGGTGTCTTCCCATGAGCCTGCTCGCCGGATTTTTGGATTTTGTAGAAAACGGTATTTTATTGTTCGATATGCATCATTTTCAACCTGGCCATATTTTTTACCCAAGTATGTATGTCAGTTATCCCAAGTGGATCTTATCTGGCCTGGTTTTATTTATATGGATCATTTCATTCACGGCGCGTTTAGTTCCTTCAAGAAAATAAGCTCTACTCTTCGCCTTCCCATTCCTTATAAAACCTTTCCAGATACAACTCCATAAAGGCATGCCGTTCTTCGGCCATTTTTTGGCCTGTAGCCGTATTCATTCTGTCTTTCAGCAACAACAGCTTTTCATAAAAATGGTTGATGGTTGGCGCTTTACTATGTTTATACTCCTCTTTGCTCATGGTGAAGTTGGGCTTAACGAAAGGATCATGGATGGCCCTGTTTTTAAATCCACCATAGCTAAATGCTCTGGCAATGCCAATAGCGCCAATAGCGTCGAGGCGATCGGCATCCTGCACTACATCCAGTTCTTTTGATTTGAATGCCTGCGCATGATTGCCGCCTTTAAAAGAAATATGTGTGATGATATTTACTACGTGCGCAATAACTGATTCTTCAACCTGTAACGATTGCAGCCATTCTCTTGCCATGCGCGGACCAATGGTTTCATCGCCGTTGTGGAATTTTGAATCGGCAATATCGTGCAGTAGTACGCCCAGTTCTACTACGAAGTCATCTACCTGTTCTGTTGCTGCAATATGTTTGGCTGTTTTCCATACGCGGTAAATATGCCACCAGTCGTGGCCTCCTTCTGCATCGGATAAAATATGTTTTATATGTTCAACGGTTTTCTCAATGATCAGTTCCTTGTTCATACTCATAGTTGGTCAAAAATAGGCAATAACAATTATATGTTGGGGGTGGTGATATGTAAAAATAATCTATGTGCCGCCTTAAAAATTTATTTATTTAAATTGTGCATCACCACACCACTCCAGTACGAAAAAATAATAATACAACATGGAAGCGATCAAAAAATTCCAGGATCAAATTCTGGCCCAGGCTTTTTTTCTTAAAGCTGATAATGAATACCACAACAATATAAAAGATGCGTTTATAAAAACGCACCGGCATCTTTTTATAAACAAATTTAAAGATGCACCAGACTCCAGCTGGACGACAGTTACGCCTGAAAATCTTGCGTCTCTTTTGCCCTTATTATATGCTGAACGGCCGCTCATTATTTACCAGGAACCGAATGAAGAATTTAAGTCCACCATATCGCAGCCCCACATTGTATTGCAAATGCTCGAATATCTTCAGTTACAGAAAGGGAATACGGTATTTGAAGTAGGCGCCGCCAGTGGATGGAATGCGGCATTGATGGGAGCACTTGTTGGAGAAGAAGGACATGTATACAGCGCTGAAATTATTCCCGAATTAGCTATGCAGGCAAAAGAGAATATTGAAAAGCAACAAATATCCAATGTAACTATCCTGAACAGGGATGCGGGGGTTGGCTATGAAGAAAAAGCTCCGTTCGACCGCATTATTTTTACGGCAGGCTCTTTCGATCTTCCTCACTGTTTTTACGATCAGTTGAAAGACGATGGCATCTTACTAATGGTACATGGCCTGCCGGGTGGCGGTGATCAGTTGTTGCAGTTAAAAAAGGTTGATGGTCATTTTGAAGCTATACAATCGCTCGGTGTTGATTTTATAAAATGGACCGGCAAATACCAGAATACATTGCTGGAGCCTGTTATTCAGGAAGAATTGCCCGAATGGTCATTTCTGAAAGATCAGGAAGTGAGCAGAATACCTTACTGGTGGGGCGGTATGTCGAGATTACCTTTTTATTACAGAACATTTGCGTTTCGTTCCTTTCTTAGTATAACAGAACCGGGCGTACGGTATTTTAAAGAAAAGTATGCCATTGCGGGTACGGGATATTTTGGAATACTGAATAGTAAGAAGGATTCTTTAACTATTGCCAGGGAAAAAGAGCTGATCACGTATGGTAATGATGAGTCTAAAACTATTTTTATGAATAGCCTTCACGAATGGATTGATTTTGGCATGCCCGCCGCAGCTCATTTTAAACTGAAAATATATCCATCGGGAAAAAAGATAACACCCGCAGAACGGCAATGGGTTATTGAAAGAAAAGATTCGACATTTGTATGGAGTCTGTGAATTGAATTGTTCTCGCAAAGACGCTAAAACGCAATGCAATTCCCTGGCGCCTTCGCGGCTTAGCGGGAAATTTAAAAAAGAAAGTAAGCGATCAATAAAATTGCCAGCGCATCATCCAGTCCATATCTGATCTCTTTCAGTGCATGGCTCATTTTCTTTTCCACTGTTTTTACGGAGATGTTTTTTTCTTCCGCGATCTGTTTATAGGTAAGACCCGTATCGCGGTGAAGGGAGAATATTTCCTGTTCATCAGGCGGCAGTGAACGCATCAGTTGCTGGTACAATGCTTCCAGTTCCTTGAACAATAAAGGATCTTCGTTGAGAATGTCTTTTGAGATGCGGGCCAGTCTGTTGAAAAAATCATTATCTGTTTTTTCTGCCCTGATGGCTTTCAATACCTGAAAGCGAATGGCCTGGTATAAATACGATTGTAATGATTGAATTTGTACGATCTTCCGGCGCTTCCATAATGAAGTAAATACCTCCTGAACGGCATCCTGCGCGCCTTCTTTTACCTGAAGAATGTTATGGGCAGAAGTATATAGCGGCTTCCAGTAGCGGTTGTATATTTCGGCAAAGGCAATCTCATCGCTATGGTGAAGCAGCTTTAATAACTCATCATCGGTATGTGAGGAAAGGTTTTGCACGTTGTTACCCGAAAGATAAGACAAATTTAACCTTCCTGTTGCTGCGGGAAGCAGAAAAACGCATACGTAAGTGGAAAAATTTACTAAGAATTATAAGAGAAGAAAGAGATAAAGAGGTTTTTCCTAATGTATTTGAAATTGATGCTCTTCTACTATGATGCGAGCAAGCTTTGAGGGCATAAACACCAGGAATTCTTTATTCTCTTCCTTCTCATATACACACCTTGTAAGAGAAAGGGAAGCAAAGAGGGAAAACTCAAACCCTAAACCTCTTTGCTCCTTTTACTCTTAACCCGAAGTGTGATACGTGTATGTAGCCTATAGAGATGTTTGGTTGGGTCGCCCTTTAAAAAGGGAGCAAAAGGGACCTTCTTCAAACCCTTTTGCCCCTTTACTCTTGCTCCTGCGAAGCCGGGAATAGAAATCAGCAATCGAACAAAAGAGACCTTCTTCCAACCCTTTTATTCTGTTTGCTCCCGGCTTTCACAGAAGCTTGAGATAGAAAATCTGCAGATGAGCAAAAGAGGCTCCCCTTTAAGCTCTCTTGCCCCTGTAAACCATAAACCCTTGTGTACTGCTATCTTAAACCATCTTTAATTCTCTTACCTACCGATATCTCCGCCTGGCGGAACCCGGCAGCCAATATCATTTATCCCACCACAATTTCGTACCGCCATTATCCGGGCCGCCCAATGTAGCTACTGCTCTTTTCACACCGTTGGGATTGGTTAAGTACTCATCAGATGGAATATTAATACGACGAATAAACGCTGTTGTTGAAACTTTTCCTCCGCTGGTATTCACTACCACAGGGAACAATTTGGGATATCCCGTTCTGCGAAACTCAGTCCACGCTTCTTGTCCGTCGGGATACATGCTGATCCATTTTTGTGTTATGATCCTTTCGAGCTTTTTGTCAAATGCATCGCCATCATCCCATTTAATAGTAATGGTGCTGAGCCATTGCGAGCCGGTTTTAATGTCATTTTCGCCGGGTGTAATTTCCTTCGGATCAAGATATGGAGCCGGCTGACTGATAGCATCATTGATATATGTGCCGGCTCCTGGTAAAGAATATTGATTAAAAGAGGTCGTAATACCTGATTCATAATCAGTTTGTGCTGAACCGGCGCCTGCCCATCCGCGCAATGCGGCTTCTGCTTTCAGGAACCATGCTTCGGCAGCCGTCATCAACTGAATTTTACTGGGGAAAGTGGCCAGTGCCGAATAAGCACCGTAGCGGCTCTTGGCATCTATATTAATACCGTTCCTGATTCCTTTATATTTTCCGGCTACCACAGGATCTGTTGCAGGTACAAAGTATTTCGCTAAACGCGGATCGTTGTATCCTGTTAAGATCGATTCCATAGGAGCACCCATACGAATATCGCCCCATGCATTGTTAATGGTATTTAATGGGTGATCGGTTGCTCCGATATTAACATCAAAATCATCACCGGTACTGCTTAATAAACCACCGGGATTAGCCAGTGCAGCTTCTCCTTCGGTTTTTGCTTTGGCCGGATCAGCTTTTACAATGCGCAACGCCAAACGTAAACGCAGTGAATTGGCGAATTGCAGCCATTTGGCATAGCTGCCACCGTACGCCAGATCGGCGTTTGTAAAGATGTCGTTTGATTTTTGCGCTCTTAATGGTGTAAGGATAGCAATGGCCTCGCTCAGATCACTGAAAAAATTGGTATAGGCATCCTGCTGGCTGTCGTAGTCGTATCCGCCATCGGCCGCACGTGTTTTATACTTTGAATACATGATGGGGCCGAAGATGTCGCTTACACGGTGCATGGCTTCTACCTTAATGATCTTCGCCATCGCATACAGATCAGGCGCTGTTGTTTTGGTAGCGGCTTCTGCATTTGAAACAGGGCTCATAACGCTGCCGTACAAACTTGAGTAGGCAGGATCTAAGGCCCATACATTCCATCCGTCTACCAGATCATAAGTCAGGTTGTTGCTGTTGCCACGGAACGGGGTAGGAGACATCATATATCCACTGTATACATCACCCATAAGGTTTTGCTGTAACTGTGTTACCCAGGCAGGCTGGTATACATAGATCGATTTTTCTGCTTCCTGTAACTGAGCTACTACCAGCGCATAGTCGGCCGAAAGCTGGTCGTTGGTAGCTCCATACGGGTTGCTGTTGATCTCCTCAAATCTTTTGGTGCAGCTGCTGCCGATGAGGGCGACTACTGCTATGGAAGAAAATAGTTTTGCTATGTTGTTTTTCATCTTGTTAATTTTTAGAATGAACATCTGAAACTTAAACCCATGCTGCGGGTAGTTGGCAATGAGAATACATCAATGCCCTGCAGCCCGTTTCCGGTGCTCATGCTCAGTTCAGGATCGTAAGGCGCATCTTTCTTAAAAAAGAACAGGTTGCGTCCTACGAGCGACAAACGCATATCTCTTATTACTTTACTCGTTGATGGTATTTTATACCCTACTGATAACTCACGCAATCTGATATTCGTAGCATCGTACATGTAATACTCAGTAATACCTGCACGACCGCCCACTGTAGTATAAAATACATCTGCGGGAATAGTACCGCTCCATTTGCCGCCGCTTATTTTGGTAGCGTCAATTTTTACACCTCCACTGTTACGGGCATCAGCTGTTACCTTCGAAACGCCGTATTCATCCAACACTGCCTGTGTAATGCTCATTACTTTACCACCAAAGCGTCCGTCGATCAATGCACTAATAACAAAGTTGTTTATCTCAACGGTGTTGTTCCATCCGGCGAGGAAATCAGGTGTTGGGTTGCCGAGGAAACCGAAGTCGCCACCCTGCGGTTTACCGTTGTCATCTACAAGAATAGAACCATCAGGAGCGCGCATAAACTTCTTACCATAAATATCACCATAAGCGCCGCCTTCATGAATACGTAATGAATAGTTGTTTACACCAGCCTGCGTAATTTCATACTGGCCACCCAGTTCAGGCAGCAGTTGCATTACTTTATTTTTATTACGTGTAAGGTTCAGTGAGCTGGTCCATTTGGTATCGCCCCTGTGCAGCACCTCGTAGCTAACCGAAGCTTCGATACCGTGGTTTTCGATATTACCTGCATTCACAAAGAAGCGGGATAAACCGCTACCCAACGGAGCGCCAAATTCGAAGTACTGATTCTTCGTATTGGTTTTATACCACGTGAAATCCAATGTAAGCCTGTTGTTCAGGAATCTCCATTCTGTACCCGCTTCATACGAACGGGCATCTTCAGGTTTCAGATAAGAACCGAGATAAGGCCCCATCTGTATAGACCCATACGTACCCGATTGAATAGTATTGGTAGGAAGGGTTGAGAAAGGTTCCACATCATTACCCACTTTCGCATAGGAGAACCTTACTTTGCCATAGTTAATAAAATCAGGCAAATGTACCAGGTCGCTCACAATAGCATTTAAACCGGCTGAATAATACGGATAACCGCTTTTTTCTTTCGGAGTAAAGGCCAGTGTTGATGACCAGTCATTACGTGCCGTTAAATCCAGATAGATCTTTTCATCATAGCCAAAAGTAGTAGTGGCAAAAATGGATTGTACCTGGCGGCGCAAACCGGTTGGCTGAACCATTAAAGCAGGTGAAAGGTTCAGGTTGCCGAGAGTAAAGATATTCGCAAAGCGCAGATCGCTTCCTTTTGAATCGAAGAATTCGCGGTCCTGCTTCTGATCGTTGATGCTGGTACCAGCATTAAAGCTAAAGGTTAATTTATTGGCCAGCGTAGTATTGCCCGAAAGGATCACATCGCCATACAATTGTGTACGTGTCAGGCGATCATACACATAACGGCCATTAAAGTCGGCCAGCGTTATTTGTGTAGAAGCGTATGCCTTCAGTTCATAATTGTCATAGTTGCGGTTCACATTTCCACGCGCCTGAATGCTCAGCCATTTTGTAATGGGATACTTCAAAGCAAGTGATGCAAACAGATTGTCTTTCTTTCCCTCATTCGCGTTGCGATGTAAGATCCAGTAAGGGTTCTGCTGGTTGTCCGCTCCCGTTTCATCTTTGTCGTAGTTGATATTCCACCAGTTCTGCAACATGGTGTTGCGTTTGGTGGAGTAGTATTCGTAATCCTTATACTGGTTGAAATCTAATCCTCTTGGGAAAAGATACAAACCCGTAAGCGGGTTAAAATACAATCCGGTAGAAGGACGGTTATTTGCTTTCTGGGTAGAGAACAGAACATTCGCATCTACACTCAGTTTATCGTTAAAGAACTTGGATGTTTGCCGGAAGTTGAACGTATGCTGACCAAATTCACTCGTAGGCATAATACCTCTGTTGCTCGTATTCGAGTAAGAGAAGTATGTTTGCGCTCTGTCGTTGCCCGCGGTAAATGCCAGTGTATTGATCCATGTAGTACCCGTTTGGAAGAAAGGTTTTACATGATCGGGGCTGGAGCCTTTCGCTCCCCAGCTATAGATATTATCGGCGCCGGTTTGCATGTAGTCGTACTGCAGCTTGGGATAGTACATTGGTCTGTCTACCGTAAAACTCGTAGAGAAGTCAACTTTAGCAGCGCCTGCGCGGCCTTTTTTAGTGGTGATCATAATAACGCCATTACCTGCCTGGCTGCCGTATAAGGCAGATGCAGAAGCGCCTTTCAGTACGGTGATGCTTTCAATGTCTTCGGGATTCAGTGTACTCAGCACGTCGCCATCATCACGGCCTGCAGCAGTAGAACCGGTACCGCCGCTTTCTCCCCATACGTTCGTTGGTTGCGCGCCGGAGAAGTTAGCCATAGGTACACCGTCAATTACGTACAGCGGTTGGTTTTCGCGAGTTGATTTTTGTCCGCGTAAGATCACTCTCACCGATCCGCCCATTCCCGATGCACTCGGATTGATCTGTAAACCTGCCACCTTCCCATTTAAGCTGTTCATGGGGTTAAGGTCTTTTACGGTGGTTAATTCAGCATTGGAAACTTTCTGAGTGCTATAGGTAAGGCTTTTTGCATGACGTTGAATACCGAGCGCGGTTACTACCAGTTCGCCTAGTTGCTGGCTATTTACAGCCAGTGAAATGGTAAGATTGTTTTCGTTGCCAACAATCATCTGACGACTACTATATCCCACATAGGAGACGATCAGTACATCACCTTTCTGGGCTTCGATCGTAAATTCGCCATTGGCATTGGTGCTGGTGCCTTTGCGGCTACCTTTTACCTGCACATTCGCGCCCGAAATAGGTTCGCCTTTTTCGTTTAATATTCTACCTTTTATTTCAACCGGTGGTATGGGAACTTCGGTATTGGTTGCCGGTGTAGTGACCGGTCTGATTTTAATTACAACCGCGTTTCCCTGCATGGTAACGTCGAACGGCTGATTCGGCAAACATAGTTGCAGTACGTCTTTGATCGTTACGTTCTTAACGTTGATAGTAACGGGTTTCTGTCCTTCCAGCATAGATTCGCTGTACACGATAGATACGCCCGTTTGGCGTGATACTACTTTAAATACTTTCCGTACCGGTGCATTTTTAACCGATAACGTTACAGTTTGCCCAACGGTGTGGGCTGCTGCATGCAGGCATGTGATAAGTAAAAAAGTAGCAGTTAATTTCATGACCTTAAGCAGTTTGTGCTTGTTCCGCCCATTCGGTCGGAACACTAATCCGCCCATAATACCCCGATTTTCGCCGGGACGGCGGACATTGGCAGTTAATTGCATAACTTTACCCTGGTTTTGGTGATTGAATAAATAGTTCCTAACAGACTTTTATCATTACCGAACTCTGCCGTTTCGTCTGGACCACGAAACGGCTTTTTCGTAAATGGCCAACCGTCAATCGTTAATCGTCAATTTTCTCATGTATGTATATTGTAATTCTTAGTTGTCTGATTGCTTCTCACTACTGCCCGCTGCCTTTCTGAACAACGAGCTTCTTTCCTTCGAGCGTAAAATGCACTCCATAGCTCTCCAGCATCTTTAATATACTGGAAAGATTCAGGTTGCGGCTGATACGCCCTCCATATCTTTCGTCACATGGTTTTATTTGATATTCAATATCCACATCATACCACCGGCTGATCTGACGCATGATCGTTTTCAGATCGGTATTTTCAAATTCAAACCATCCGTTTTTCCATGCCATCACCTGATCGATATCAATGTCGCTTGTTATATGAATAGAAGCCCCTTCATCATTTCCAACAATAGCCTGTTCGCCGGGCTTTAATATTGCCGACTGCCGATTGCCGACTGCCGACTGCACTCTCACACTTCCTTCTAATAAAGTCGTTTTAATTGTTTCTTCATCCTTATAGGCATTCACATTAAAATGAGTGCCCAGTACTTCTATATCCTGTGTGCGTGTTTTTACATGAAATGGCTTTGCTGCGTTTTTAACAACTTCAAAATAGCCTTCTCCGTCAAGTTCCACATCGCGACTATTACCTGTAAACGAAGCAGGAAAACGAAGCGAGCTGGCCGAGTTCAACCAAACCTTTGTACCGTCTGATAAGATCAATTGGTACTGATTGCCACGGGCAGTGCTTACGGTATTATAAACTACTTCATTCTCATTTCCTTTTGTAGTGGGTGCATAGGAAAGCTTTCCGTTTACATTCAGTACGGTTACATTACCCTGTTGTGAAATAGCGCCGCTGGCAGAATCGAGAACGATCTTTTTGCCATCGGCCAGTGTCAGCACTGCTGCATCGCGACCGGGTGGTAGATCATGCGGTTTTACAGCGGCAACAGGTTTGGGCAGAAGCGGTTTAGCGGGTCTGTTAACCAACCAGAAATAACCGCCTGCGCCTACTGTTATTACCACTGCAGCAGCGGCAGCTACCAGACTATAATTTTTCCGTTTTAAGGGAATGATCTTAATGTCTTCTTCCTTAATATTATCGGTGATCTTTTTATATAATCCTTCTTTTAATGCAGCTTCCTCTTCGGGCGACAATTCCGTGCTGCCGGCCATTTCAAGCCGCCGGTAATAGGCTTCTACCAATGCCTTTTCTGCATCCGTGGCCGTGCCATCCCGGTATTTATCCAATAAGCTGAAAAATGAATTTTTGTCCATACTATTATATATATGTACCGGATCGATAGAGGTACCCTACGGAAAAAGCAATATTTTTTTTCTTCGGAGCCAAAACAGCAATTATTTGAGCTGCTGCCGTTACCAGACCGGTTCACTTGTATGATACCTTAGCATTATAAAATATGTAACTATGAGCACATTACAGGAACAGAACAAAGCGGTGGTAATCCGCTTTAATAAGGAGTTTATTGAAAAAGGCAACCTGGAAGCATTTGAAGAGCTGATGGCGCCCGACTTTGTGAACCGCAGCGCTGCTACGCTCGGCATTCCCGCTGGCGCCGATGGGATCAAAGATTATATTATCAATGTATTGCACAAGGCGCTCACGGATATTAAAGTAGAAATTTACGATCAGATTGCCGAAGGCGATACTGTGGTTACCCGAAAAGCGATCATTGGTACACAGATAGGTGAATTTTTAAATACGCCTGCCACCGGCAAACAGGTTACCATGCATGCCATTGATATCGTTAAAGTAAAAAACGGAAAGTATACGGAGCATTGGAGATATGGACAGGTGGTAGAACGATAGTCTGAACCTGGATTTTATACGATTTATCTGATTCTTCTACTTCGCAATTCGGATTCAGGCTGTCGAAGCAGAGGCATCTGTCTAATCGTATAAAATCGTGGTTCAGACTTAATCCGCGAATTGTATTGAATAAATCATTGGCAGATAATTACTAATCACTTCCCATGTATCGCCACGATCACGCGAAAAGAACAGATTACCGGTAGTAGTACCGAAAACAACAGCATCGCCGGAGCTAACCAGTGCATGACGATAAACGATATCGAAGCAGTTCTCCTGCGGCAGACCATTTCGCAATTCCTTCCATGTTTTACCGCCATCATCGGTGCGACAGATAACTAATGAATGCCGAATAGCCGTGCGAATAACATCACTGTCGGCCGGCGCTACCCATGCCTGATCCGGATTGTCATCGGCTACCGTAACGGCAAAACCAAAACGGGCAGGACCTTCGGGCTGACTAACATCCTCCCATGTCATGCCTCCATCGGTGGTGCGAAAGATGCCGCAGTGATTTTGCTGCCACAATACATCAGGATTATTAGGCGCCGCCACCACAATATGCGGATCATGACCAATTTCTGCATAAGGGTCGGGGAGGAAGTCGGCCCGTAATCCTTTATTACGTAAGTTCCAATTCTTGCCACCATCCGTTGTTTCAAATACGCCGGCGCAGCTAATGCCGATATGAATATGGTTTTCGTTTCGTGGGTCAACTACAATGGAGTGAATGCCCGGCAGATCACGTCCGCCGCCAAACCAGCCTTCCTTGCGGGTGGGGTGCTGCCATAAGGATTGCACCAGCTGAAAGCTGTTGCCTTCATCTTCACTCATAAACAAACCGCCGGGGTCGGTACCGATCCATAATCTTGATGAATAATTGTTACCGCCATGGGCCATCGACCACATATAGCGGGTGGTCGCCTTCATGCCGTCTTTCACTTCTTCTCCTTCCGGATAGGCGGGTGCTGTCACTTCATCCCATGTTTTGCCTCTGTCTTTTGAGCGCTGCAGCTTTACGCCCCAGTGTCCGTGGTCCTGACAGGCCCACCAGGTGCCGTTACGTGGATCGGCATAGGCAATGGAAACGGGTATACCATCAAATGAAATATTTTCAACCTGCCATTGGTTGTTTTGAAAGCTATAGGCAATCATCCCTTTACGGGTGCCCAACAGAAGTGTTGATTTCATGAGTGTTAGGTTGTATATAGTAAGTAATAGGTTATAAGTTGTAAAGTATTTTCCACTGGCAACTGCCTCATCCCCCCGACAAGGCCTGCATAATATAGATCTCACTGTTCTCTTCAAACGGATCGCTCAAATTGGCGCGGTCTTTAATCATCGTTCCATCAATAAAAATATTTACATGCTGCCGCAGGCAGCGTTGATCGTCCAGTATATACCTGAGCACACCGGGGTAACTGGCTTCCATTTCGGCAAGAACAGCAGACAGGGTTTTGCCCGATACACTGGTGTCTTTCAGCTTTGGGAAAAATCTTTTCAGCGCATATGTGAACTTAACAACAGGCATTGCGTACTTAAGTTACATAATTATAAAATGTGGGAATACGGGCGGGTAACGAACAGGATAAAGCGGGAAAACAAATGTATGAAATCAGATTTTAAGCGATTGAAGTCCTACATATAAACAATATTCAAATGTTGTCACCCTGTACTTTTTATTGTTAAATTACGCTTTTGCACGATGGCAATACTACATGTTTAAATAGTTTTGAAGAAGTGATTTTGCATGACCCGGATGCCCTTTGACTCAAATACTGCTGCGCTTGAAGATAAGTCCCTGATAATACGAATAAAATCAGGCGACTATGAGGCTTTTACACTTCTCTATAATAAATACATCAGACCTTTAACGCAATACGGATTGAAATTTATCGCCGATCTGCCGGCTGTAGAAGATTGTTTGCATGATGTATTTGTTTGGATCTGGACCAATCGCCATAAATTATCCATCGATTATTCTGTTAAAAGTTACCTCTTTAAATCGGTGCGCACAACTATGTTGCGCCTGCTTGAAACGCAAAACCGGTTAAGCACTTTGCATCCTGAACAGGAGCATGCATACCGGTTTGAACTGCAGTTAACACCCGAAGCCCTGGTGTTGCAAAACGAAAACATGCGTATGGTTCGGCAACAGATCGAAGGCGTACTGAATAAACTCACAGCCAAACAAAAGGAAGTGATTTATCTGCGCTATTACGAGGGACTTTGTTTTGAAGACATTTCCCAAAACATGAATCTTTCTGTAAAGGCATGCTACAAACTCATGGGCCGCGCCATTGCCATTTTGCGCGAGCATATCCCAGATCCGCTGGTGCTGCTGGTGTTACTGTTGCAACTGCATTAAATATTTCCCGCAAAAAAAAATTACTTCCCCGTGGGGTAATTTTTCGAACAATCTTCTCTTATCATTAAAGCCGCGCGGTAACGATTGCTGCCAAAAGCAATGCCTCTGATGATGCTTGCTGCCTATTGTTAACCGTTTTTAAATCAGTCACATGAGAAAATTTCAATACGCCGTCACTGCAATGGCGCTGCTACTGCTTTGTAATATGCACACAATCGCGCAAACTGTTTTAAAAGGAATCATTAAAAGCGAAAGCGGCGAAGCGCTGCCCAACGCTTCGATTATTGTAGGTGGTAATAAAGGCGGAACTTCTACCGACACCAGCGGACATTATCATCTTTCTCTTTCTCCCGGTACGTATAAATTATTTATTACCAGCGTAGGGTTTAATCCTTTTTCAGCCTCGGTTAAAGTTGAAAACGGTGAATTAATAAAAGATTTCGTACTGCACTATGCGACTACTGATCTAAGTGAGGTGGTAGTTTCGGTAGGTAGCCGTGCTGCCCAACGCACTTTTACCACCACACCGCTGCCGGTCGATAATATCAGTGCGGCCGAGCTGCAAACTTCGGGGCAGTTGTCGTTCGATAAAGCCCTGCAGCTTCGGGTGCCTTCTTTTAATACTGTAAATACACCGGTAAATGATGCCACATCATTACTCGATCCTTACGAGATCAGGAACATGGGGCCCAGTCGTACGCTGATATTAATTAATGGTAAACGAAAGAACCCCAGCTCACTGGTATACATTCAAACCTCTCCGGGCCGTGGCGAAACGGGCGCCGACCTGGCGGCAATTCCTACCGATGCCATTAAAAGAGTAGAGATCCTGCGCGACGGAGCCTCAGCGCAATACGGCTCAGATGCTATTGCCGGCGTAATGAATATTATTTTAAAAGACAAAGTAGATTATACCAATGTTAAAATAGCAAGCGGTGTTACGCATAAGGGAGATGGTTTTTCTTTGTTAACCAGTTTGAATGGCGGGGCTAATTTTGCCAGTAAAGGGTTTATCAACTATACCATCGATTTTCAACGGGAAAATAAAACCAATCGCCCCGGAACAGTGGATGCAGAGGGCGATAATAATGATCTGAGCGACGGTACCGCCGCGAGCCTGCAAAATGTAAAAGCATTCCTCGCCCGTTTCCCCGATGCCAAAAATATCAATGGTACACCTACCAGTACAGCCGCCAAGTTTTTGGTGAATACGGGTTTGCCCATCAGCGACAATACTACTTTCTATGCCAATGCGGCCTATATTTACAAAAAGGTGCAAAGCTATGCCAACTACCGCACGCCTTACTGGAAACAGGATTATGGTTTATTGCATGCTGCCGGAACCGAATACATCGGTTATGGCCCCACGTTCGAAGGCGATCTGAACGATTACAATGCAACGGTTGGTTTTAAAACTGAAAAAGGCGGATGGACACACGATATCAGTTTTACCACCGGCGGTAACAAGCAGTTATATACTGTAGATAATACGGTGAATCATTCGTTAAAGGATAAAAGCCCTATTTCATTTAAACCCGGCGGCTACTCGTTTAACCATGTAGTAGGTAATATTGATATCACTAAAGAAGTAACGGACAAATTATCGGTAGGTTTTGGCAGCGAGTTCCGCAGTGAGAACTTCCAGATCATTGCCGGTGATACTGCTTCCTATTCCGGCGAGGGCGCCAATTCTTTTCCCGGCATTAGCCAGATCAATGCCATCAAGGCCAATCGTTTTAATTTTGGCGGCTACTTCGATCTGAGCTATGATATCAGCAAAGCGCTGTTGGTTAATGGTACCGTACGCCAGGAATATTACAGCGATTTTGGTAGCGCTTTTGTATGGAAGCTAAGCGGCAGAGCAAAATTGGCGGGCGATAAATTAACCCTGCGCTCCTCTGTATCTACCGGTTTCAGGGCGCCCAGCCTGCATCAGATCAATCTGCAAATAGCACAACAAAGTTTTGTACCAGGCGCAGGTATTCAAACCAAAGGTATTGTAAGTAATAAAAGTCCGCAGGCGCATTTGCTCGGCGTACCGGCATTAAAGCCCGAGAAATCGCTGAACTTTACAGGCGGTTTGGGTTTCAATCCCACCAGGAACTTTAGCCTTACTGTAGACTATTACCACATCGATATTAAAGACAGGATCATCCTCAGCTCTAATATTACCAACACAGCAGCCGGTAATACCACCCTCGATGATGTATTGACCAGCAATGGTATTGTGGGTGTTAGCTTCTTTACCAATGGCATTGAAACAGTAACGGAAGGCATTGATGTAGTAGCCAGTTACAGAAACATACTGGTGGGTACAACCGGTAAGTTAGCCATTAACCTCGCCGGTAACTATACCACAACTAATAAACTCGTAGGCAATGTAACAGATCCCAAACTGATCAGCGATGCGGGGCAATCGGTTTTCAATTACACACAGGAAGCGCTGCTGCTTACCAGCCGCCCGAAATACAAAGCAATTCTCGGAGGCGATCTCACACTTAATAAATGGAATTTTACACTCAACAATACCTTGTTCGGCCCGGCCACTTTCCGCAACGACGGACTGGATGAGAACCTGAAACTGGTATTTAAAACAAAAGTGCTTACTGATTTAAATATAGGCTATCAGTTCACTAATCGTATAAGTGCATCGGTAGCAGTGAATAATATATTTAACATTACGCCCCAATGGCAGTTAAAGGCATTGAACGCTGCAGGAGATGCAGTATTAAGCGACCCGGCACAAGTGAAAAAGAACGTAAATGCCATTACCTTTAATGGCAGGTATAGTATGGTGACATACGATGGTTCGCATTTCAGTCAATTGGGAACAACGTTCCTGGCGACACTTAATTTTAAATTGTAGTTTGTAGTTTGTGGTTTGTTGTTTGTGGTTGCTGCCGCTAATAACTACAAACAACAAACCACAAACTCCAAACAGCTATGATAACTTATACAACGTCAAAAACGGATAATGATCTTCAGCAGATTCTCGACCTGCAGCAACGCAACCTGGCTCGTAACTTAACCGGTGAGCAAATGGCGTCGCAGGGATTTGTTACCGTATCGCACAGTTTTGCCGATCTGCAAAAATTGAATAATATTGAACAACATGTTATTGCCAAAGATGGCGACAAAGTAATAGCGTACCTGCTGGCCATGACGGCCCGTTCCAAAGCCGACATCCCGGTTCTGGTTCCTATGTTCGATATGTTTGAACATGTTGAATTTCACAATAAGAAAATAGCGGCATACAGCTACATGGTGGTAGGACAGGTTTGTGTGGAGGAAGGCTACCGGGGAAAAGGCATTCTCGATAACTGCTATATGATGTATAGGGATTGTTTTAAAGATAAATACGACTTTGCCATCACCGAAATTGCCACCAGAAATCAGCGCTCGCTCAATGCCCATAAACGGATAGGCTTTGAAACCATTCACGAATATATAGCCCCGAACGGTGAGGAGTGGAATATTGTGGCGTGGGGCTGGAGAACCAACAACATAAAAAGCCATGGATAAGTATGCGTTTTATCAAACTGAGGACTTTCTTCAGGATGAATCGTTCATTAATTGGGTATTGGATCCGGAAGGAGATGAAAACCAAACATGGGCCGTATGGATAAATGCTAACCCCGCAAAAAAGGAAGCAGCACAAAAGGCTATAGACATCATCCGGTCTTTTGATTTTAAAAAAGAACCGGTAGCCGATAGCTTTTATGTAGATCTTAAAAACAAGATCGATCAAACCATTGCCGGCGAAAGCCGCTCCAAAACCAAAGCAGCCCTTGTATTGCCTTTATGGCTTAAAGCAGCCGCTGTTCTAATTGTTTTACTGGGCGCTATTGCCCTGTATTACTTTTTGCAACCCGCGTGGACCACTATTTCTACACCATATGCAGCTATTAAAACGGTATGGTTGCCTGACAGTTCAGAAGTAGTGCTGAACGCCAATTCAACCATCCGCTTCCGTAGCGGCTTTAAAGGCGATCAGCGTGAGGTGTGGATCACGGGAGAAGCTTTTTTCAAAGTACGCCACCTTAGTATAGCCACTCAGGCGCAACACTTTCTTGTTCATGCAGGGGATGCCAATATAGAAGTGTTGGGAACTGAATTTAATGTCAAGAGCATCAACCACATTACCGGAGTAATGCTGCGAAAAGGAAAAGTAAAGTTCAGCATACCGGCCAGCCATGCTCAAACAATCATGCAGCCTAACGATTATTGCCTGTACAATGCAACACCGGGAAAAATAATTACCCGTGTTGCCAATCCTGTTTTGTACACCTCCTGGATGGAGCACAAATACCGGTTCGAAAAAACACCGGCACAGGAAGTATGTGAAACACTGAAAGAATATTTCGGTCATGATTATCTCATTCGCAAACCCGAACTGGCAAAGCAACCTGTTTCGGGAACACTTGAACTGGAAAACGAACAACAGATGCTGAGCGTGTTAAGTGAGTTATTAAATGCATCCGTTACAAAAAAAGGAAATGATGTGATCATCGAATAAGAAGCAAGTGAAAACAAACTGCTATTAAATGAGAAAATACCGGCAATGGTTTATTGTGCTGATCATGCTTGTATGCACTGCGCGCGCCGTGCATGCGCAGATTACTGTGCCGGCTCCCAATCTTCCCCTTAAAGATGTACTGGTATCGCTTGAAAAAAAATACCGCTTAAGTATCCTGTACAGGGAAAACCTCGTTGAAAACAAAATGGCCCCCCAAAAAACGGTCAGCAGCGATAACCCCGATACAGCGTTGCATAGCCTGTTAACGCCACTGGGACTAACATTTAAAAAGATTTCTACCACACAGATCATCATTTCAGAAGCTCCAAATGTAAAAGAAGCGGAAACATCCGCGAAAGAAATCCCTGAAGGGAAAAAGCTGAACCTGTTAAAAGGAACGGTGCGGAATGAAAAGAATGAACCCGTACAGGGAGCTTCTGTCGTTATTCTTGGCGTATTCAAGGGAACCGTTACCGATGCGCAGGGAAAATACAGACTGTTACTGGATGAAGGCTCTCATAAAATTTATTTCAGCAGTGTAGGGTACAACAGTTATGTTACCACAATTAACCTGCAAAATACCGATGCTATAAAAGATATAACCCTCAGCAACGCCATTACCGATTTAAGCGGCGTGGTGATAGCCGTAGGCAGCCGCGCTTCACAACGAACCTTTACCACAACTTCCTTACCGGTTGACAATATCAATGGTATTGAATTACAAACCACCGGTCAGTTATCGTTCGATAAAGCACTTCAGTTTCGTGCACCTTCTTTTAATACCGTGAATATGCCGGTGCATGACGCTACTTCATTATCTGATCCATACGAGATCAGAAATATGGGGCCCAGTCGCACCCTCATATTGATAAATGGTAAAAGAAAAAATCCCGGCTCTATCGTATACATACAAACCTCGGCGGGACGGGGAGAAACGGAAACTGATTTGTCGGCCATTCCCATCGATGCCATTAAAAGGGTAGAGATCTTACGCGACGGAGCCTCGGCCCAATACGGATCAGATGCTATTGCGGGTGTGATGAACATTATACTGAAAGACCGGTTTGAATACACCAACTACAAAGTATCGTGCGGTATTACCCATAAAGGAGATGGCTTTTCTGTAAACACCGGTATCAACAGTGGCGTTAATATTGGTGAGAAAGGATTTGTGAACTATACGATTAATTTTCAGAAAGAAAACAGAACCAATCGCCCGGGCAAGGTAGATGCAGAGCAGGATAATATTGATCTTGGTGATGGCACTGCTGCCGGACTGGAAAAGGCAAAGGCTTTTCTGGCACGCTTTCCCGATGCAAGGAATATCAATGGTACACCCGCTGTTACTGCTGCCCGCTTTTTGATGAATGCTTCCATTCCCCTGAATAATACCGGTTCCTTTTATGCAAATGCAGCTTATGTGTATAAGAACATTCAAAGCTATGCCAATTACCGAACGTCGTACTGGAAGCAGGATCCCTATAATCTGTTGCATGATTCTACAGCAGAATATATGGGTTTTGGTCCCACGTTCGCGGGCGACTTAAACGATTATAATGCTACGTTCGGATTTAAGTACGATAAAAGCAACTGGAATACCGATGCAAGTATTACTGCAGGCGGCAACCAGCAATTATATACCGTAGATAACACATGGAATCCTTCACTGGGTGCACAAAGTCCAACTGGCTTCCGCCCCGGTGGATATGGCTTTCATCACATAGTAGGGAACATCGATGTAACGCATGTGGTGAATGATAAGTTGTCGGTTGGTTTTGGTACAGAATTTCGCAACGAAACTTTTAAAATTATTCCAGGCGACAGGGCTTCTTATACAGGAGAAGGCCCTGTTTCATTTTCAGGAATTTCTTTATTGAATGCCATAACGGCCAATCGGTTTAATATTGGCGGTTATATGGACCTTAGTTATGATGTATCCCGATCACTTTTGCTGAATGCCACTGCCCGCCAGGAATATTATAATGATTTTGGCGGCGCTTTTGTATGGAAAGTGAGTGGTCGCCAAAAGCTCGCCAATGATAAATTAACGCTGCGTTCATCATTGTCAACCGGCTTCAGGGCGCCTGGTCTGCACCAGGTGAACCTGCAGATCGAACAGCAAATATTTACACCCGGCATGGGCATTCAAACCAAAGGAATTGTAAGTAACAAAAGTCAGCAGGCACATTTGCTCGGGGTACCCGCCCTGCGCCCCGAGCGGTCACTCAACTTTACCGCCGGTATGGGATGGCGGCCCACAGCCGATCTCAGCCTCACGCTGGATTATTATAATATCGATATTCATGACCGCATTATTCTCAGCTCTAATATTTCACATACAGCTGATGGTAATACCGGACTGGATAATGTTTTAAGCACCAATGGGATCATTGGCGTTAGTTTTTTTACCAATGGGATCAATACCAATACACAGGGCCTCGATCTGGTAGCTACCTACAGAGGTATACAAATAAATACCACTGACCATTTAACCATTAATCTGGCCGGTAATTATACTATTGTCAACCGCTTATTGGGCGTGGTGTCTAATCCGAAATTGGTAACTGATGCCGGGCAGGTTATTTTCGATTATATGCAGGAGGCGTTGTTATTGACCAGTCGCCCGAAGTACAAGGCCATACTCGGTGGCGACCTGTCGTTACACAAATGGAATATTAATCTGAATAATACCTTGTTTGGTCCGGCTACGTTTCGCAGTGAGGGATTAGACAAGAATGTAAAAATGGTATTCAAACCCAAAGTCGTTACCGATGTAAACATCGGGTATCAGTTTAATCACTGGCTGAGCACATCAGTTAATGTGAACAATATACTAAACATACTGCCCCGCTATACCTTAAAAGCATTGAACCCCGATGGCCAGGCTGTTCTGGATGACCCTGCAGCTGTTAAAAAGAACATCAATGCGGTAACCTTCAATGGCCGCTATAGCATTGCCACCTACGACGGTGCGCACTTCAGCCAGTTGGGCACTACCTTCTTAATTACGCTTAATTGCAGATTGTAACGTAATTCCACGAGGACTCCCTTCGCCTTCCCGGGGAAGGGCAGGGGGCCAAATGTTTTTCACAGAAACACCAACCATTTATATATTGCAGTGTTAAGCAGCAATATGAACGCAGAACAACAACGTTTGACGCAGCCCGGCTGGAAAAGGTGGGGCTCTTATGTTTCCGACAGGCAATGGGGTACAGTCAGAGAGGATTACAGCGCCAATGGCGATGCATGGAACTATACCACACACGACATGGCACGTAGCATGGCATGGCGATGGGGAGAAGAAGGCATTGCCGGCATTTGCGATGACCATCAGCAGCTATGCTTCGCTCTGGCATTGTGGAATAAAAGAGATGCCTGCGTAAAAGAACGTTTTTATGGCCTCAACAACACGCAGGGTAATCATGGCGAAGATGTTAAGGAAGTGTATTATTATCTTGATGCTACCCCTACGCATTCGTACATGAAAATGCTGTACAAATATCCGCAGCAGGAATTTCCCTACGAATGGCTGATCCAGGAAAATGCACGCCGCAGCCGTAAAGAGCCGGAGTTTGAACTGATGGATACCGGCATTTTCAACGATGATAAATACTTCGATGTTTTTACAGAATATGCCAAAGCCGGCACCGATGATATCCTTATTAAAATAACCATCCATAACCGGGGTAATGAAGATGCCAGTCTGCATGTATTGCCCACCATCTGGTTCCGTAATACATGGTCATGGGGACGGCACGATTACAAACCCATCATGATGAGAATAACAGATAACGTCATTGGCATAACGCACGATAGAATGGCCATTAGCTATTTGTATTGTGAAGGCAAGGGCGACATGTTGTTCTGCGAAAATGAAACCAATACCAATCGTCTGTATAATTACGATAATAACCAACCTTATCCCAAAGATGGTATTGTAGATCATATCATTCATGGCAAAAAAACGGTCAACCCCGATAAGAAGGGGACAAAAGCAGCCGTTAATTATGTACTCGATATTCCCGCCCAGGGTTCGCATACCATCAAACTGCGGCTTTGCGATAAAAAAACAGATAATGCTTTTGATGACTTCGATACCATATTTGCTCAACGCACAAAAGAAGCCGATGAGTTTTATGCTGAATTGCAACAGCCTATATCCGGTGAAGATGAAAAGCTGATTCACCGGCAGGCCATCTCTGGTATGTTATGGAATAAACAGTTTTATTCATATAAAGTACAGCAATGGCTTGATGGTGATCCTGCTATGCCTCCGCCACCGGCCGCGCGTTTACAGGGGCGCAATGCCGACTGGAAGCAACTCAATAACGAACATATTATATCGGTGCCCGATAAATGGGAATTCCCCTGGTATGCAGCCTGGGATTTAGGTTTTCATTGTGTTACCCTCGGTATGGTTGATCCTGATTTTGCCAAGCAGCAACTGCAACTATTAACCGAAGAATGGTTTATACATCCTTCGGGTATGTTGCCTGCCTATGAATGGTCGCTGGGTGATGCCAATCCTCCTATCCATGCCGGCGCGGTATTCAGGATCTTCCGGCTCGATGCCAAAGCAAAAGGTGTAAAGGATTATGAATTTCTGGAATCGGTATTTCACAAACTGCTCATCAATTTTACGTGGTGGGTGAACCGGAAAGATAAAGAGGGGAATAACATTTTCGAAGGAGGCTTTCTTGGTCTGGATAATATTGGTGTATTCGACAGAAGCGCTCCGTTGCCTGCCGGTGTAACCGCCGAACAGGCCGATGCCACCAGCTGGATGGCCATGTATGCATTGAACATGCTGCACATTTCGCTGGAGCTCGCTACTTACAATAAAGCCTATACGGGAATGGCTACCAAGTTCTTTGAGCACTTCCTGTATATAGCAGGCGCTATGGCGAGCATGGGTAAGAACAATACCGGTTTGTGGGACGATGACGATGAATTTTTTTACGATCAGGTAAAGGTGCAGCATAAAGAGATCGTAAAACTAAAGGTAAAGAGTATGGTGGGACTGATCCCCTTGTTTGCCGTTGAGGTGATCACAAAGGAAACACTCGACAATAATCCCATCTTTGCCGAACGCATGGGCTGGTTCCTTCGGCACAGGCCCGACCTCGCGTTGCTGGTTTCGCGCTGGTATGTAGAAGGGAAACAGGATACGCATCTGCTTGGTTTGCTCGGCGGCCATCGTATGAAGCGGCTGTTAAGTCATATGCTGGACGAAACAGAGTTTTTCAGCGACTACGGTATACGCTCTTTATCAAAAAAATATGCAGAGCATCCATATAGCATTCGTATTAATGGCATAGAAATGACGGTGCCTTATGTTCCCGGCGACAGCGATAGCGATATGTATGGCGGTAATTCCAACTGGCGCGGGCCCATATGGATGCCTATGAACTTCCTGCTTATTGAAAGCCTTCGCAAATACCATTTCTATTACAGCGATGATTTTAAAATAGAGTATCCTACTGCTTCGGGCCATTACTGTACATTAAAACAGGTGGGCACTGAGATCGCAGGCCGCTTGCTGCGGATCTTTTCACGGAATGAAAAAGGCCGGCGTCCGGTGTTTGGTGATAATGAGAAGATGCAAACTGACCCCCACTTTAAAGACTACATTTTATTTCACGAATATTTTCATGGCGATAACGGTCGTGGCCTCGGCGCCTCGCACCAAACCGGTTGGACGGGGCTGATAGCGAATCTGATCATTATGAAGAATTCAGAAAATTATATGCCGTTATAGTTTTTTGATGCGGCTGATGGCCTCTTCAATATCTGTAATAAATACTTCATCGGGCAATTCGCAATAGATGTCAGAGAGGTGATGACCTGAGTTGACTAGGGTTTTTGCTTTTTCAAGATCGGTCAGCGCTTCTTTTTCGCGATGCATCAAGCCATGAATGAGGCCTATATAATAATAGATCTCCGCGAAATTATCGTACTTCTTTATTTGGTTATCGAGGTCTGATAAAGCGCCTTCATAATCTTTCATTCTCATTTTGGTTACTGCCCGGTGCAGGTAATCCGAAAAGCCTACCCATGATTGCCCCTGCTGTGATAATATGCTGTCGATCCCTAGCGAAAAATAATGCAGCGCCTGTGGGTAATTACCAAGTTCCCGCTCACAAAGGGCCATAACTACGTATAAATGATAATTGCCATCGCCGCTGTAGGCAGGATGAAAGCCTGAGATGGTATCGAATTTTTGCAGGTCAATTAATGCGCCTTCATAGTCCCTTAAAAATTTAAAACGGCACCAGCCGCGTACGCCCAAAAAAGGGTAGGGTTTCAGGGCAACTGCACGGTCCATATATGCTCTCCATGTAAAAAAATCGCCCCGCTTCAGATAGGGAACACTTATTTCGCGCCAGGCTTCTGCAAAATCAGGGCATATTCTGATGGCGCTGTCTAAATACTGTTGCGCTTTACGGGAACCCTGAAAAAAACTGTCGGATGCGTTATACAACAGGCAGGCTTTTATATGGCTGCTATCGGTAAAAACGCGGCAATTGATCTGTGACCGGCACCATTGCATGCCTGTTAGTAATACCAGTAAGAGAACACATTTTTTTAAGGTGAGATGCATTCGATCAATCCTTTTTTTAATGTAAAAGTGATGTATTGATAGCTGTCGTACGTTTTACCTTTATAGACTGCCGGTTGCCATCCCTGCAAGTTTTTTGCCAGTTTCATCAGCTGATCGCTGATGGCGGAATGAAATGTAAAGGGCTTGTAACCGGTGTCCAGTTCATACATTCTGAACCGTCCGGTTTGTCCTGAACAATTAATGATAAAGCGTATGGTAACATAGCCTGATTGATCAGCTGTTTCCGTTCCCGGCTGATAATGGCTTTTAAAATAATGTTCAATTTCCCTTTTGTGCTGTTTATAGTAGCTGGTGGTATTGTAATATTGAAGCACTATTTGCGGGTTGCAAACAGTAAAGGATGGATCATCCAGCGCAGTATTAAATGCAATGTCTCCTGTATTGGATGGAAAACTGTCAACACCTTTATAGCGTTCTGCTTTTGTTTGCGCAGAAATATTATTGCAAATTACTATGAGAACAAGCAGCCACGCGGTTATTGGTGTCTGTTTTAATGGGGTTCGGCACAACGCCATGTATTTTTGCAATCAAGATAGCCAAATTATTTTATAAGGAATCCATAAACTCAGCCATCAGCTTTCTTCCTTTCTCATCGGGAAGCGCTCCTTCACCTGCCTGCAGGTTATCCTGCATATGCTGCGGATCGCTGGTGCCGGGAATAACGCAATTAACTGCAGGGTGGGCGAGAATATATTTAAGAAAGAATTGCGTCCAACTGCGTATATCGTAATCGGCTGCCCACGGCGGTAAGAGTTTTCCTCTGACCATTCTGAACAGATCGCCTTTTTCAAACGGTTCATTGATGATCACGGCCACTCCGCTATCCATACAGGCGTTGAGTAAACTTTTTTCAGCACTGCGAACGCCAATGGAATAATTGAACTGCACAAAGTCAACAACCTTGCTGCGCACTATTCTTTCCAGTTCTTCATGGGCCGACACGGTGTAATGGGTAATGCCTGTATAACGTATGCGACCCTGCTCTTTCCATGCATTGATCGTATTCAGATGTGTTTGCCAGTCCTGCAGATTATGCACCTGCATCAGATCAAGAACAGGGCGGCGCATCTTTTTCATCGAGGCTTCCATTTGGCGGATGCCGTTTGTTTCACCCGTGATCCATACTTTGGTAGCATAAAAATATTTATCGGCGTTTCCTGAGGCGGCTGTAAGATCGCCCACTCTTTCTTCGGCTTTGCCATACATGGGTGAGCTGTCGATCAATCTGCCTCCTTTTTGCAGCATACGTTTCAAAACTTCCGGTAACGGTCCCTGCGCGGCGGATGTGCTGTCCACATCAAATTGCTGCCAGGTGCCCAGGCCGATCACTGGTAGATTTTCTCCTGTTGAGGGTATAGCACGTTCAAGCATGGGGTTGGTTTTTTTAAGAACTTAAAGATAAATACCTATTACTAAAATAGATGTGCCACGCATTCTGAGCAGAGTCGAAGGGGCATCTTTGATGGAAATCATTAAATTTGCTGTTTCGCGCCAGAAAGTAAGGAATCATAAACCATCCTTCGCCTTTATCCAACAATGAATGTTGCCACTGCTACAGGTTAACTGCTGTTTATAGCAGATATTTTTTTGAAAACTGCTGTCTATTAATGGATACAGACTTGTACAAACGGATAGCAGCCGGTGATGAAGCGGCTTTTGCCAGTCTCTTCAACCGGTATTATCCGTTGCTTCGCCCTTTTATATTTAAAATGACCCGGTCTGCAGATCAAACCGAAGAAATGCTGCAGGAAACCTTCATGCGCATATGGCTTAACCGCGACCAGCTGCCCGACATTGAAAACATGCATGCCTGGATCTTTACCATCGCATCACGCCAGTGCTTAAATGCCATAAGAAAGGACCTCAATAACCGCAAAAAAATTGCTGCGCTGCAACAGCAGGAATCAGGCACGGAGCCTCACACACCACTCGACAAAACACAACTTGCAGAAATAACCCGTCTGGTAGCGGAGGCTATTAACAAAATGCCTGCCCAGCGGCAGCGGATCTACCGTATGAGCCGTGAGCAGGGATTAAAACATGCCGAAATTGCCGAAGCCCTTTCCATATCAGTGACTACAGTAAAAAATGTGCTCGTCGTAGCCCTCAAAGACATCCGTGCATATCTGGCGGCGTCAGGCCATGCGATCAGCCTCCTTTACATTTTAATAATGTTTTTTTGACATTTTTTTAATTTTCAATAGTACGTTCTTCCCGTTGCTGCATCTATTCGTGGGAAGGATGGTAAAAACAATCACATGCAAAACGATACCATCAGGTATTTAATAGCGCAATATGTTAATGGTGAGCTCACGCCGGCTCAGCAGGAAGAATTATTGCAATTGCTTGGCACTGAGAATGAAACGGAGCTGATCAATACGTTAAGATCAATGATGGAAGCCGAATCGGAGCATGCCATCGCCATTGCTCCTGAAACGCTGCAACATTCATTGCAACAGGTGCTGTCGGCAGATAAAGCAACAACACCCGAACGGGGCAGGGTAAAAACTATTTATCGCTACTGGGGCTGGGCGGCTGCAGCTGTATGTATTATTATCGCCGGCGCTATAGCCGTTTTTGTAAGCAATAAAAAGAATGCAACGCCCGAAACCGTACAAAATGTACCGGATAAAAGTGATGTGCAGCCCGGCGGCAACAAAGCCATCTTAACCTTAGCAAACGGTCAGCATATTGTGCTCGACAGCGCTGCCAATGGTACGCTGGCACAGCAGGGCAGTGCACAAGTGGTAAAGGAAGCAGGAGAATTGAAGTATGAGGCGGGTTCTTCTGGTGAAAAACCAGAAATCGCCTATAATATATTATCAACGCCTAAAGGCGGACAATACCGTTTAGTGCTTCCCGACGGAAGCAAAGTTTGGCTGAATGCCGCTTCTTCTATCCGCTATCCTGCAACATTTGCCAGCAATGAAAGAAGCGTTCACATAACCGGAGAGGCTTATTTCGAAGTAACAAAGAACAAAAGCAAACCATTCAGAGTGCATTTTGGAAATGGCGTTGTGGAAGTGCTGGGCACTCATTTCAATGTGAATGCTTATAATGATGAAGATATAATTAAAACGACTTTATTGGAAGGAAGCGTAAAAGTGAGATCAGACATAGGAAATCAGCAATCAGATTCTCTTATACTTCAACCGGGGCAACAGGATATTTTTTATCCTTATGTTCACGTGAGCCGGATAAAAAAAGATATAGACACGGAAGAAACCGTAGCCTGGATAAACGACCTATTCATCTTCAGAGATCAGGATCTCGAATCGATCATGCGACAGATCAGTCGCTGGTACGATGTTCAGGTAACTTATGACAAAAACGTAAAAAACGAAAAGATAGTAGCTACTATTTCACGAAATGTACCCCTGTCGAAAGTGCTTCATTTGCTGGAGCTTACCGGCACCGTACATTTCAAAATGGATGGAAAAAAGATTGTCGTACTGCCATGAAAACAGGTTCGATCTTATACCTGATGCATTAAACCTTGCACCTTTTCAAACAAAAAGCCAGCGATGGTGCGAACATCACTGGCTTTGGTTCGAAGTAATTCGAAACAGTTTGAGCAAATCGTAACAACCAGTCAGCAACAAACTATGGCTTTCCCCCGTGTAACGGGGGAACTGGTTATCTATTCACTCAACCAAAACAAAAGTATGCAAAAAACTGCTCTCACCCGCCGTAGCTTTAGCGAAGGCGAGGTCGTAAGCCGCCGTAATTTAAACGAAGGCGGAGATAGCAAAGGGAAAAAAATCTGGCGTGTGATGAAACTGACAATCTTCTTTTTAACCATTGCATTTTTACATGTAAGTGCCGAAGGGCTTTCGCAAAGCATTACGCTTAAAGTGAAAAATGCCCCGCTGGCGCAGGTGTTCAGGGAAATTGAAAAACAAACCGGTTTTGTTTTTATCTATGGTAAAGCGGTGCTCGATAAAACCAGTCCCGTAAACCTGCAGGTAACCAATGCACCACTTAGCGAAGTGCTCAACCTGTGTCTACGCAATCAGGAGATCTCCTATACGATTGAAGACAACAAGTATATCGTAATAAAACAAAAAAGCGCCACTGCTTCGTTTATATTGAACAATGAAAAACGCTCGGGACCGCCTGTTAGCGGAAGCGTTTTTTCAAGTGATGGAACGCCGCTCGTCGGCGCTACCGTCGTTAATAAGAGTACCAAAGAAAGTACAGTTACTAATGCCAGAGGAATTTTCTCGCTGCCTTTTTCGGCAGGCGATGTGCTGGAGATTACCTATGTAGGATATGAACCACGGGTGCTGAAGATTACAGCCGATATGCTGGCAAAAGCAGGCGGTTCTTTTGCTATTACATTAGACCCCAAAAAATCTGTACTCGATGAAATGGTAGTGATCGCTTATGGCACCACTACACTCAGAAAAAGTACAGGCGCAGTAAGTTCTGTTACTGCAGAAGAAATTTCAAAACAACCTGTTGCCAATCCACTAGCCGCTTTACCCGGTCGTGTACCCGGCGCTATCATTGCCCAAAACAATGGTTTGCCCGGAAGTGCCGTACAGGTACAGATCAGGGGACAAGGTTCTTTATCTTCAGGCACCATTCCTTTATATGTTATCGATGGTGTTCCCTTTACCAATTTCAATGGAGCTGCGCCTCCAACAGATAATCTCAACTCCTATTATTCCGCCGCCAATGGCGGCATTAGTCCGTTCAGTATGATCAATCCCGCCGACATCGAACGGATCGACATCTTAAAAGACGCCGATGCTACTTCCATTTATGGCTCCCGCGCTGCCAATGGTGTAGTACTTATCACTACTAAAAAGGGAAGAGTAGGTAAAACAGAAGTACGCGCCAGTATTTATCAGGGGACCGGTAAAGTAGGGCACTTCATACCCATGCTCAACCTGCAGCAATATCTCGCTATGCGCAGAGAAGCATTTGCC
>Ga0105239_10000865_pt1 | contig 43041 bp, 41 predicted proteins | sample KBSC44metaG_FD_92761 | JGI IMG/M metagenome (GOLD analysis project Ga0105239, IMG submission 92761) | Corn rhizosphere microbial communities from Kellogg Biological Station, Michigan, USA - KBS C4-4 metaG | ecosystem: Host-associated > Plants > Roots > Rhizosphere > Soil | place: Michigan, USA...
GGGATAGTCAAGGTCGCAAACATGCCAGATGCACTTGAGCTTTCTTTTTTAACGGTAGTTGGTTTTGTTGGTGCGTTTGCCATTACTTTAAATTTTAGTTTTTAGTTTTTGTTTATTTTTAGTTAGTTAATTGTGTGTTTTTTAAGCGGATAACAAAAATAGAATTTTAATGAAATAAAAAAAGACTTTTGTTATTCTTTAATAATTATTTAATGTTCTGTTTTAACCGGTACTAATATTAACGTTAATACAGCTAAAACCAATACTTGTTACAACAATTTTTTACAATAAAACTTATTATTTTTTATAATAGCAAGCAATAAGTTATAAAAGTTGTGTAATTATACTGTTATAATCGTGTAATTATCATGTTATATATGTATAATTTTACAGCAAGTGCGAAATCTTGCTACCTTATTTAGTAACTCGTTTTTCATGTAGGTTGTAAAATAATAAGTTATATAACTATTACTTTGCCATACTGTTTTACATATCTCCCATCTATCTTCTTTCCACATTATGCAATTAAAGCACTGCCTTAAGTATAAATATTATATAAACCTATAATTGGTTACGCAATATTAGCAGGTTTATATAGTAAAACAAGCAAATAGCTATTTTTTTTTATCAGTTACAATACTAACTAAAAAATTAGTCAACAAATAATGAAAATGATTTTATTTTATTTTACTGATAATGAATCACTTGCAATATGCCAGAAATCTTGAGCCGAAATAAAATCGAATGGCCCGGGAGGCTAAAAACTACCCTCCTGCCTTCTTAGCCTTATACCCGGCAGCCTGTAACATGACTAAAATCTTATCCCTGAAATCGCCCTGGATCAATATTTCGCCTTCTTTAACGGTACCGCCCACGCCGCATTTGGTTTTTAATGTCTTGCCTAAAGCTTCCAGGTCTGCGTTGGCGCCCACAAAGCCGCCGATAGCGGTAACCAGTTTACCGCCACCTTTACGGTCAAGGTAAAGCTTTAAATTTTGCTGTTGCGGCGGTAACGTTGCAGAATTAGTGCTATTACTTTCCTGGTATTGAAAGTTGGGGTCTGTAGAGTACATTACCCCGGTAACGCTTTTATTCTTTTTTGACATATCTATTCGAATTATCGCCTTAGTGACGTGTTAGCTTTACCTGATAAGGCAACATCACGCATAGCTAAATTTACAAACTTCCTATTTAAAGCTGTTCCCGACAATAACTTTTAACGAGCCGGGTAAAATATTTATTTCGATCTCTTTACCCACAATTTCGGGTTCGCCATCCAGGTGCATAGGGCCTTCGCCTTCGCGTTTAACCTTAACATGTTTACCACGAATGATCTCAACAAAGCTTGATTGGTTTGCAGTTTTTGCAAACATACGGATAACCAGCTCTGCAAAGCGATACAGAGGAAATGGCTTAATAACACAAACATCAAGTAAGCCATCCTGCACCGACGCATGGGGCGACACATGCGCGTTATTTCCGTATTGCGACGAATTGGCAAAACTCAGCATAAAAGCTTTACGCACATAAGTCTTGCCATCAATTTCAATATGATAGTTTTGCGGTTTATAGTTAAGTACTTCCTGTAAGGATGATTTTACATAGGAGATAAAACCACGTTTTTTACCGTGCGCAAAAACCTGGCTGATATGCGCGTCAAAACCCATACCGGCCATATTAAAAAAAGGCTTGCCGTTGGCCTGTGCCGAATCAATGACAGCTACATTATCATTATTAAGATTTTTAATTGCCGCTGCAATATCCATTGGGATACCCAAAAAACGCGACAACCCGTTACCCGACCCGCAGGGGATCACGCCCAAAACAACCTCGCTGCCCACCAGTGACGATGCTATTTCATTTACCGTACCGTCACCGCCTACTGCCACCACCATGTCATATTTACCAACAGCTTCAGTGGCTACCTGGCTTGCGTGCAATGCCCCGGTGGTAAAAACAGTTGTGGCATCGCCGTTAAAATAGGTGTAGATAAGCCCCGGCACATCATCCTTTTTCTTCCCGCCCGATATAGGGTTTATAATAAATAACGTTTTCCGTTCCAACTATATATTTTTAGCTGCCAAAAGTAAATGTATTTTCGGCTTTGTAAAAATTGTTTTATTTTTGGCGCACAATAGTGGACTGATTTAGTTGTCCCGACATATCGGGACCGGATTGCAACCACGTAAAAAAGTGCTAAAACCCAACTTCTTTACAACGTTCAGCTAAATACTCCTTTCTATTTTACGTAAAAACAAATTTTAAAAATGCCCTACTTATTTACATCAGAGTCCGTATCAGAAGGACACCCGGACAAAGTTGCCGATCAGATATCGGATGCTTTAATAGATAATTTTTTAGCACATGACCCTGAATCAAAGGTTGCCTGTGAAACATTAGTAACAACCGGGCAGGTTTTTTTGGCCGGCGAAGTAAAATCACAAGCCTATCTTGACGTGCAAAAAATAGCCCGCGAGGTGATCAACAAAATTGGTTATACCAAAGGCGAGTATATGTTTGATGGCAGCTCTTGCAGCGTATTATCAGCAATACATGAGCAATCACCCGATATTAACCAGGGGGTTGACCGCCAGGCAAAAGAAGAGCAAGGTGCGGGCGACCAGGGGATGATGTTTGGTTATGCAACCAGCGAAACTGATAACTATATGCCTTTGGCTTTAGATATTGCGCATGCCCTATTAATTGAGCTTGCAGCTATCCGCCGCGAAAATACCGACATTAAATATCTTCGCCCGGATGCAAAATCACAGGTAACTTTGGAGTATGATGATAACAATCAGCCTACCCGTATCGATGCTATTGTAATATCAACCCAACATGATGATTTTGATGATGAAAAAGCAATGCTTGATAAGATCAGCAAAGATATCATCGGGATATTGATACCACGTGTAAAAGCTAAATATCCAAAATACGCGCACTTCTTTAACAACGATATTAAATACCACATTAACCCTACCGGTAAATTTGTTATTGGTGGCCCGCATGGCGATACCGGCTTAACCGGCCGTAAGATCATTGTTGATACCTACGGTGGCAAAGGTGCCCATGGTGGTGGTGCTTTCTCTGGTAAAGATCCATCAAAGGTTGACCGCTCTGCCGCTTATGCTACCCGTCACATTGCTAAGAACCTGGTTGCTGCCGGTGTTTGCAGCGAGGTATTGGTACAAGTATCGTATGCCATTGGCGTTGCACAGCCTATGGGGATCTACGTAAACACTTACGGTACCGGAAAAGTTAACCTGAACGACGGCGAAATAGCTACAAAAGTTGAGTCTATTTTTAACATGACCCCTTACGCTATCGAAACACGTTTTAAACTGCGTAACCCTATATACAGCGAAACCGCTGCTTACGGCCACTTTGGTAAACCAAGCCAAATAGTAACAAAAAGCTTTACCCATCATGACGGTACAGTAATAACTAAAGAGGTTGAACTGTTTACCTGGGAAAAATTAGACTACGTTGATAAAGTAAAAGCAGCCTTTGGTTTGTAATGAACTTTAAATTAATATTTGAATGATAATTTAGAGCGATAGATAACCTATCGCTCTTTTTATGTCCGGCTATATAAAACACCCAATCACCAACACCATGCACCACTCCGAAGAAAACCCCTGGTTAATAGAATCCGAAGCTACCGTATATGATAATCCCTGGATAGGTTTAACCGAATACCAAGTGATCAATCCGTCAGGTAATCCCGGTATTTACGGAAAAGTACACTTTAAAAACAGGGCCATTGGCGTTATTCCGCTTGATGAGGATATGAATACTTACCTGGTGGGCCAGTACCGTTTTGTAATTGACGAGTATAGCTGGGAAATACCTGAAGGCGGCGGACCATTAAATGAAGACCCGCTGGATGCCGCGAAACGCGAACTACTGGAAGAAACCGGCTTGATCGCTAAAAATTGGACGGAAGTATTACGCATGCACCTAAGCAATTCTGTAAGCGACGAATTAAGCATTACCTATGTTGCAACCGGGCTTGAGCAGTTTGAGGCCGAACCTGAAGAAACAGAACAGCTAATGGTTAAAAAACTGCCTTTTGAAGAAGTTTACCGCATGGTATGCACCGGCGAGATCATGGATTCTGTTACCGTAGCCGCGGTTTTAAAAGTAAAACTGATGCTGCTTGAAAACACCCTACCTGTGTAATTGTTAAAATATTTTTAATTTCGCGGGATCAAATAAACGCATGAGAAAATTCCTGGGCTATATTTTATCGCCAATTGCCATTCTTGCTTTTTTATTGGTACTGATCATCTTTCAGCCTGTACAATGGGTAGCTTATAAGCTGTTTGGCTATAAAGCTCATAAAAATGTAGTTGATCTTTTAAACCTATGCCTTACATCTACCGTTTACCTGGTAGGCAATACGGTAACATTTACCAATAAGCAAAACCTACCGGCAAACAGGCCCATGATATTTATGGCTAACCACCAAAGCCTGTTAGATATACCGCCGCTTATTTATTACCTGCGCAAATACCACGCAAAATTCATTTCAAAAATTGAGTTAACCAAAGGCATCCCCTCTATATCTTACAACTTAAAAGTAGGTGGCGGCGCCAATATCGATCGTAATGATGCGCGGCAGTCGTTAATGGAAATGGGCAAGCTGGGTACTCGGATGAAAGAAAACAATTGGTCGGCAGTTATTTTCCCGGAGGGCACGCGGTCTAAAACCGGGCAGGTTAAACCGTTCCAGGCAGGTGGTATAGCCATCATTCTAAAAAAATGCCCTAACGCTTTAATAGTACCTATCGCCATAAATAATTCGTGGAAAATGATCCGATATGGTTTATATCCGCTCAACACATTTACCAAAATGACCTGGGAGGTTTTGGAGCCTATAGAACCAAATACAGGTACGGTTGAAGAGGTTGTTAAGGAAGCAGAGAACAGGATTAAGAAAGCGCTTGGACAAACCCCCTAACCCCCTGAAGGGGGAACTGATGTCGAAATTCGAATTTTCAATTTCGAATGTTGAAGTTACGCCACCTAAGACTCGTCTACCTGTCTTATCAGCATGTTTTTTTGACCCATCGGGTCTACCTCTTTGTAGCTAATAGAAAGAAAAATATTCAGCCCCGTAGGTGGCTGCCCTTTATGGCCATTTCGGTGACGGTGCGAGACGGGTAGCCTCTACGAGGCAAATAATATTATCTTTATTTTCTACAAATGGATAGAGCCTACGGCTCATTCGCCTCCATATATAATTAAAGTTTTTTGGTTCAATTATTCAACATTCGAAATTGAAAATTCGATATTCGATATTAAAATACGCTGATCAACTTCCACTTCAGGGGGCAGGGGTTACACATTCTTCCCGTCGATGACCTTAAAAAAATCATCACGATAGGTATCCCCTACCGGGATAATCTTATCGCCGATGCGGATGCGGCTGCGCTCGATGCTGTCTATTTTATTCAGGGCCACGATGTACGATTTATGCACGCGGATAAAATGCTTTTCGGGCAAAGTATCTTCCATCTTCTTCATGTTTTGCAGCGTAATGATGCGCTCGGTAGTGGTGAAGATGGATATGTAATCCTTTAATCCTTCAATAAATAAGATCTGGTGCAGGTACACTTTTTGGATCTTATGCTCGCTTTTAACAAAGATAAAATCGCTTAAAAAATCATGTTGCTGCTGTTGGATCTGAACAGGCTCGGGTGCTACGGTTTTTGATGGCTGGATAATTCCCTGGGCTTTTTGGGCGGCCTTAAAAAAACGGTCGAACGCTATTGGCTTTAACAGGTAGTCGACCACATCAAGCTCATAACCCTCTAAAGCATATTGCGGATAAGCTGTGGTTAAGATCACTTTGGTTTTTCCGTTGGCTATCCGCAGAAACTGGATCCCGGTAAGCTCGGGCATTTGTACATCAAGAAACACCAGGTCAATATTTCCGTCCTGCACTAATGTTAAGGCCTCGATAGGGTTAGTGGTTGATTTAACCAACTCCATAAAAGGCACTTTGGATATGTAGTCTTCCAGTATATGCAGCGCCAAAGGCTCATCATCAACTATAAGGCATCTTATCATGCTATAAAACTAAGGATAATTCGCAAGTATAGGTATCAATTTCGTCGCGGATGTCTAAATTATATTTACCGGGGTATAGCAGGTCAAGCCTGCGTTTAACATTATTTAAGCCAATGCCACCTAACGCGTCGCGGTTATTATTGTGTTTTTTATTTTGGATGTAAAACTGCAAATGTTGTTGATTTACATTGATAAATAAGGCAATAGGCGTTAATGAATCATTGGCGATACCATGTTTAAAAGCGTTTTCAATAAACGCGATCAGCAGCAGCGGAACAATTTTCTGATCGGTTACTTTGCCATCTATTTTAAAATCGATATAAGCGTTGTTGCCAAACCTGATCTTTTGCAGGTCGATATAATTTTGCAGGTATTGCAGCTCTTTTGAAAGGTCTACCTTATTATCATTACACTCATATAGCATGTAACGCATTATTTCTGACAATTTAAGGATGGCACCGGGTGTAAATTCTGATCGCTGGTAAGCCAGCGAATAAATACTGTTTAATGAGTTAAATAAAAAATGCGGGTTGATCTGCGATTTTAAAAAAGCAAGCTCGGCAGTAAGGCGCTGATTTTCCAGGTCGCGCTGGATCCGTTCATTAAGGAACCAGTCGACACTAAACTTTAATAAGACACTCAGGAATACGAAGATGAGACTGGTAAACAAGGTGCCCGAAAAATAAGCCCAAAAACCGATCAGCTCTTTTTTCACATCCTTCATGCCCTTTGGATGCATCAGCACATCTTCTTTAAATATAAGCGCCAGGCTATATTTTGCCAGCCCATATACAATTATGGTGATGAGTATAGTTGCTATATAAATACCATATCGTTTTCGGTTTAAAAACCGGGGAATAAAAACCAGGTAATTGAGATAGAACAGCGTTATATTAATTAACCCGAAAAGAACAAAATTAACCACAATTGCGTGGGTGGACATTGGCGTATTATTGTGCACAATAACCACAAAAAACAGGATAACGCCCGTCCATACCAATATGTGCCAGAATAACTGCCAGCTTCTTTTCATCACATCAAAATTAATATTTTGAACCTGAGCGCTGTATTATTTATATAGAGTTGAATATTTTATCGATGAACTGGCATTTATCTTCGACGAACGGGTAAATATTCATAAACGGGCGTTTATCTACAAATTAGCAGGGTTGGTATAAATCTTTTTAGGGGGCCGATTATTTGATATTTCTTTGTTGTATCAAAAATCACTCGCAATGAAAAAGCTATTTACTAACACAAATCCATTTATCCTGTTACTTGCCCCGGTATTGTTTGCATTAATTATGGGCGTAAGCTACCAGTTTGAACAGAAAAAGCACGAAGCGTCAAGCATTGCCGCATCTACGGTACATGCAACTTCATTGTTTATTAAAGGCGTTAATCTAATAAAAGCTGTTTGCTCTGTTAACAAACAGGATGTTTGGTAATATAACCGAAGCGTAAAAAGCCTGTGTAAGGTTATTTTTAGTACATGACAATCGAATAATTACAATTATTTGATTGTCAATTTTATATCCCCTAATCACACCTAAAAAAACAGACGAATAAGTTGATTCATTTTGTTTCACTCATTTTTTGTAAAAATCTACTAATCAACAACTTAATTCAAAATCTTGTTTCATCTGTTTCATTTGTTTCACACTCGCGTGAAACAAACAATAGTGTTATCTAACCGGCTTCGGGAATATCGGTAAGCTTTCGTGCCCCTCTGCATCTACCGATTGCACCGCGAAAAAGTAATTATCTTTTGAGTAACCCAGCGTTGTTTCTGTACCGGTTACAAATATTTTCTTTTCCCAATACGGGCTGATGGTTTCGCGCATGAGTATGTAATAACCGGCGGGTTTGCGCCCAATTTTGGGATCTTCCCATTTTAGGGTAGTGTTATTAGTTAGGCCCGATGTGGTGACGCCAACATTTACCGGTGATGCCGGCGCCGAAGCCAAATTGGCCAGTACAGATAAATTCATCCGGGCTACCTTTTGGATATAGCTATAATCTGCAAATTCAGGCAGGTCGCCGTATTGGATGCCGTTTTCTGTACGCAGGTCCTGGTGCTGGTGGGTAAAATCCTCATTCATCTCTGTAAACCTTATAGCGGTAAAACCCTGCTGCTGAAAAGAGGTTTGGTCGCCACCCCTTAAAAAACGATCGCGGCGGTAAACCAGTTTTACATCCAGGTGCTCCACATAGCGCTCGCCGGTCTCTTTGATATACCTCGCTAATTCGCGCGACGGACTATCAGTTTCACCACCATTATTTATTAAAGCGCTTATAGCGGCGGCAGCACGTTTTGCAGCTAATGTATCGCCCTTAGCAGCCAGGTCGATCGTCGGGATCCCTTCGCTGAAAACGCGTACGTGAGTATTATCCTTCAGGTCGTTATCCATGCCGTGGGTATTGCCTACAATATCATTGTTCAGCATCGCGTCAACGTTCCAATGCTCGTCTTTGGCGCGTTTGGCAATATGGGCAGATCCGTTAAGGCCCTGCTCCTCGCCCGGCACAGTCATAAAAATGATAGTCGCGGGAAACGAGCTTTTCGCCATCACCCGGCAAATCTCCATTGAAACAGCCGTGCCTGACGCGTCATCAACCGCACCGGGTTCTACCGCGTTGGCGTTCATTACATCAGTTACCCTCGAATCATAATGGCCCGATACCACGTATATGCGCGTATCGGTTGGGTCGGTACCTTTAAGTATGGCCAATACATTCTTCAACACGGTTGGTTTTGCAACACGGCCGCCGCCGGGCTGCACAAAACTGTCAAACTCCACCTTCATCCTTCCGTTCGACGCTGCGGCGTACCGTTCCATTTCGCTTTTTATCCAGTTACGCGCGGCACCGATGCCTTCGGTTTTGCTGGTAGTATCGCTTAGCGTGTTGCGGGTTTTAAAACTTACCAGTTTACGCACAATAGCCTCAATGTTTTTTGATGATACTTCATCACCCATGCTTTTTATATTAGCATCCTGGCGGATGGTGGTTTGCGCCAGTGCGGGTAAGGCGAATGTTATGAGGATGAGGAGTTTTAGATATTTCATGAGTAATAATTAATAAAACATCGAAAAGATACAAAACGTCAGTTAAAACAGAATGTACCTGCATTATATTGTTACTCTTCCTCATCCCCTGCTACAGCCAGCATATCATCTACCTGCTTAAAATTGCTGCGTACAAAATGGCACCAGTCGCATTCTTTTTTACCGCAGCCGGTATTAAAATCATGTGCCATTATTTTCTGATAAACCGTGGCGATCTGCCCCCTTACAATTTCTATATCCGCAGGGCTTATTACGATCTTTTCTTTATGGTATTCGCCCTCACTTATTGGCTCAACAAAATCAAAAATGGTTGTGGTCGTTTCCCAGTCGTTACTGCGGTCATTGTCTATCAGGATCTTGTAAAACACAGCCTGGCGCCAGTAGTCACCACCGTTGTCGTATTCGTTAACCGGGCGCAACAGCTTGTCTTTAGCATTTTTTAGCTTACCTGTTTTATAGTCGACAATAGTAGCCAGCTTGCCGTCAAACTCTATTTTATCCAGGTTACCTTTAATAGGTACACCATCAATTTCTATGTTTTTGATGCTACGTTCGGTAACGGCCACTTTGTTCCACTGCGTAACGTTTTGCTCGTAGTACGGCGGTAATATTTTTTCGCCGTAATCCACACGCAGCTTAAATTCTTCTTTGGTGAACGAATCGCGGTTGCGGTACATGTACCATTTAAACTCTTTCAAAAACTGCTCGGTCGACGGGAAATTATCGTCATCATCCTTTAACCATCTAAACGCTTTGTTCAGCGCCCAGTGCACGGCCTGCCCGAATGTGGCCGACGGACTCTTACCTGACGGCACCCTTATTAAACATTGAAAGTAAAACCGCAGCGGGCAATCCAAATAATTACTTAAATGGGTAACCGATAGTGTATAGTTTTGCAGCAATTGGTTGATATAGTTATGATCCAGCAGCTCCACTTTTGGTTTATCATCTTCGCTGAATTGTGTGGCGTAAAACTCCAGCATAGCGGCTTCGGCAACTTTAGGGTGTTCTACTTCCATATCCGTTTCGGCTAAGATCTCGCCGATAAACTGCGACGATTCCTGGTCTTTGCCCTTTTTATCTTTATTGGCGTAGGATACCATCAAATATTGCTTTGCCCGGGTAAGTGCCACATAAAACAAACGACGCGACTCTTCTTTCTGGGCGATATCATCATTAGCTGCCTGTGTTAAAGTATCAGGGTAGCTAAAGCCGGTGTTGCGGCCCTTGCTGTCCCATGTCTTTTTATCACAGCCGATGAAAAATACGTACTCAAACTCCTGCCCTTTTGAGCCATGTGCGGTAAAGAAATTAACCCCATTGTCTGAAAATATAACCTGGTTCAGATCCAACCGGATATGGTGCTCTTTCATGGTGTCTATCGTCGCTAACAGATCCGGTAATTTTATCTCCGGGTTCTTACGGCTTTCGTCCTTTAAGAAATCAAAAAAATTGGTGAGCACCTGCATATAAGTCCCCTTATCCGCCTGTTGCATAATGTAACGTAATATCCCCATTTTGCCAATAACCTGCTGAAAGAGTTGCTGCAGCGTTACGCTCATGGCCTCGGTTAACAGAAAATCTATGTTGTTCAACAGGTATTTCATCTCGGTATTTGGCGCGGCATCAAACAGGCCGGGTTGTGCCGGGGTACGGATCTCATGAATATACCGCCGCAGTGACGTTTTAGGCATGTTATTAGCCGCAGTCACAAAATTTTCTTTAGATACCGCTATACTTGCCTTGGCAATTTCTATTGGTGGGATATTAAAGAAATCATAATGCAGGATCTCAAACAACAATTCATCGCCGCTGTAAGGCGAGTCAAGTTCCATGGCCAGGTAACGCAGGATATTGATGATCTTTTCGCCAAAAGGCATGGTCAGCACATCTATTTTGCGGCGTGTATTAACCGCTATTTTTTGGGTATCCAGGAAATGTATCAGGTCCTCAACCTGGTTATGGTTACGGTAGATCACCGCTATCTCGCCGGGTTTTACGCTGCTTTCAACCAGGTGTTTTATGCTGATAGCGATATCAACCATTTCCTGGTCAGGGTTTTCGTATTCACGGATCACGGGTTTTACAACCAGTTCATCAAACCGCGAATGCGATGATTTAAGGCTTTTATCAAGCGAGAGTTGTTTGGTAAGGCGCTCGTTATTATTATTGATGAGCGCCTTGGATATATCTAAAATATGCTGGTTTGACCTGTAATTATGCTTAAGCACCACTGTAGACAGCGTGCTTACATAATCAGTGGCAAAATCCAATATATTCTTCATGTTGGCGCCCTGGAACTTGAAGATGGACTGATCATCATCGCCCACCACAAAAACGTTTGGTGTTTCCCAGTAGTTCAATAAAAATTTAAGCAGCTCGTTTTGCGACCCACTGGTATCCTGGAACTCATCCACCAAAATATAATGATAGCGTTCCTGGTACCGGCGCAGTATTTCTTCATTTTCGCGGAAAGCTTTCAGCACCCAGATGATCATATCGTCGTAATCGTAACGGCTGCGCGCTTTCATTTTAGCATCATAACGCTGGTATTCTGCTACGGCTGCCAGCAGCTTCTTCATCAGGTCGTGCGCTGCATCAATATCCTTTTGTTTGGGATCGCCAACGGCTATCCCTTTTGCGGCATTTGCGCGTTTATAAATAAACTCTTCGCGATTGGGCAGGTCTTCCAGGTATTCGTTTATCGCATTTTCTATGAATGTTTCATCCCAGTTCTCGCGCTTCATGGTGGAGAACAGGCCTTTCAATCTTGGCACATCATAATAGATATCGCCGGTAAAACGCTTCAGTAAATGGTCATTCGGAAAATCATCCACCAACTCCCTGAACAACATGGCCGATTCCAGATCAGACAATGGTTCCAGGTTCAATTTACCAAAGTATTCCAGGTTTTCCTGGATCACTTCATTACAAAAAGCATGGAAGGTATAAATATGGATCCGGTATGCATCCGGACCAATAAATTCGAACAAGCGTTTGCGCATGGCCACCGCACCGGCATCGGTATAGGTTAAGCATAGTATCTCGCCGGGAAGAGCGTCTGTATCAGTTAATATTTTACCGATACGGGCAGCCAGAATTTGGGTTTTACCTGTACCGGGGCCGGCAATAACCAATACCGGGCCATCCATTTTATTAACGGCAGCCAACTGTTCCGGGTTTAATCCGGCAAGTGCTTCCTGGAATTTTTGATTGTATTTATTGGGGTTGGATTGCATGCTCATTTAAGTAAAGATAGCAAAGGTATGAGGGTATATCGTGGACAATTATCGAAATATTCACAATTTTTAACAATTAATAAAATGACAATAACAACATAACTATTATCTTTACGACCGAGGATTGAGACTATGGGATTACCGCTACGCATAACTTTTGACGATAAAGACTATACTTATCAGATACTTAACACCAACCTGATAAACAAGGATACCACCGAATTAGAACTCATTTTTAACGGTGAAAAAGTAGAATTGGTGATGGATAATAAAAAAACCTGGGTACAAAAAGATCAAGGCAACGCTATCGACCCTGAATTAATACAGGCTCTTGGCCGCTCCGTTTCGCTGCGCCTGAGGATGTAATTATTTAGGTTTCTACAACCCTGTCCCCGTAGGGAAATAAACATTTACGCTTACCGGTAATTTTCCTATTGGCTTTAGTTGCCCTGTAATGGCCCTGACTGCCGATAATTGCAACTCGGGACTAAATTGATAACCTACCAGCACCCCTGTACTTTTTTCTATTCCCGGCAGGCCGGCAATGGTGTATGCATTTGCAAAAACGCTTATTACCGTATTACTATGTGCGGCTATGGCGGCTATAAATTCTTTTACACCATTGCTATAATCCAACTTACTTTGGGGACGTGTACGGGTATCGTTTATGCTTACATAGATTTGGCTATATGGCTTTAAAAGTTCAAGTATTCGGTTCAGGTCGGCTACCGGCGTGCTCTTATTAATGGTAAACAAATGACAACCGCTGGACCATTTAGCCAGTTCGGTTTGAAAAACCGTATGCTGATCTACCCCGATGCTTACAATAGCGGTTTTTTCAAGCGGGTTTAGCCTGATAGCATCAGGAGTGCCCTTTACCAGGGTGATAGCGGCATCGCTTAGCTGCTGCACAAGGTCGCGCGCCGGTTCGCGGTTAAGATCGGCAACTATATTGGCGATCTTAACTTCTTTGGGGATATTTAATCCGGCCCAATATTTAGCTGCAAGCACCTTTTTAACTTTTGCTTCAAATTCGGCATCTGAGATCAATCCTTTGCGAACAGCTTTTCTTATTTTAAGGATCGCTTTTTTTGAATCCAGTGATAGCTCTATAATATCATTTCCGGCTAAAAAGGCTTTAAGCTCTGCCTCACCATTAGGATAGTACTTGGTTACGGCTCTCATCTCCATTGCATCAGACACAACCAAACCCTTAAATCGAAGCGAATCTTTCAATACCCCCGTCACAATTTTCCTGGATAAGGTTGATGGCTGATTCCTGGTACTGTCAAGCGCAGGTATGCTCATGTGGGCTATCATAATGCCTGATATATTTTCGGCTATTGCTTCCCTGAACGGGTATTCTTCTAACGAATCTAATCGTTGCCGCGTAAATGGCAATAGAGGCAACTCTAAATGCGAATCAACATTGGTATCACCATGTCCCGGAAAATGCTTTGCTGTGGTTAGTAAACCGGCATCCTGCATCCCTTTGAAGTAGGCAATACCTTTCCTGGCGACGTTATATTTATTATCTCCAAATGACCTGTAGTTGATCACCGGGTTATCCGGGTTATTGTTCACATCCATGTCCGGCCCGAAATTCATTTGCATCCCCAGGCGCTTAAAATCATACGCCACCTGCTGACCCATCTTATAAATAAGGTTATTATCCTGTATAGCGCCTAAGGTCATTTGATATGGGTAAGAGATCGTCGAATCCAGGCGCATACCCAAACCCCACTCGCCGTCCATAGCAATAAGCAGCGGTACTTTTGAATCTTTTTGATACCTGTTGATCAAATTGGCCTGCCGCACGGGGCCGCCCTGGAAAAACACCAGCCCGCCAATTTCCTCATCCTGTATCACCCGTGAAATCGAATCTTCAAAAGCCTTGCTTTTATTGGTATGTGCACGTACAAAAAACAGCTGGGCAACTTTTTCCCTGCGGCTCAATTTATTATATACGGAGTCGACCCAATGGTTTTGTTTGCCCAACATTTGTATATAATTATCTTGCTGAGCGAAGGCATTAAAAGCAAAAAGATTGAAGATAAATAGCAGGGTAAATATTGAATATTTTTTGACTGGCGGCATAAATCAAAAGTAAATTAAAAAGGTTAAAAAAATTTGCAACTTTTTATTATTAATTAACGTATATTTATTTATCTAAACTATTGAAGATAAAATTAACTCTTGGTTACTCCAATTTCCCCTGATTGCAGAAAATACAAACGCTAATTTGCTTAATAAGCTAATGCTGCTTACAACAGTTTTTGCTCGTTAAAATTATCCTTTACTATTAAACTGATCTCAATAAATAATAAACGCTAAAGCCACCTGCATAGGGTGGCTTTTTTTGTTTACAGCGTTTTAGCCCATTTTGCAAGTACTATATAATTGTGACGAACGTTAATTATCGCAAATTGTAACTTTGCCGCCTATGCAGAATTTAGTTAACGAAGCACCTGCCAAGAAAAATTACCAGTTTATAGACGCCATACGCGGCATCGCGATGATGAGTATCGTGGCAGAGCATAGTGTTGCATTTCACGTTGACCCCTTCCCTTTTCAATCAGTTAAATATTATACTTATATAGCACTTATACAGCTTACCAAATTTGGAACGATAGCGTTTTTCTTGCTGGCAGGTTTTTTAATCAGCGAGAAGTTTACTGATTACTCGCCGGGCCAATACCTTAAAAGGCGGATCTCAACCACTTTCGGCCCCTGGGTTTTCTGGACCTTTGTATATATAATAGGTATATTGATTAATCTGCGCATTAAAGACCGTATATACCATAATGGAGAGTTCAATATAACAAACATACTTGAACAAATTAAAATACTTTACCTCTATACCAGCTATTGGTTCATCATCAACTTTTTGATCAGCATCAGTATCCTGTTAATTTTCAGGCGGTATTTATATTCATTTTACCTGGGCGGTACTTTGCTTTTGTTTACTTTATTTTATGCAGTAAACATCCATTACGAGTGGGTAAACCCAAGGCATACCACCGCGATTTTAGGTTTTGTTTTCTTTTTATGGCTGGGGGCACAATTACGCAAAAACTGGGAACGCATTGAAAAAAACGCTAAGAAAATTCCTGTCGGGATACTTGTGTTAGGTATGCTCTTAACTTTTGGCCTATGCCTGTATGAAATAATTCAGCTGAACAACAACAGTATCGATCCATTTAATACGTTACGGATCAGTAACATACTTTTCTCGCTGGTAGTTTTTGCCTTTCTGCTACGGCTAAAAACCTTTAAGTTTGTCGAATATTTTAAACCACGCCAAACTACTTACGGCATATATCTTATCCATTACATCTTGCTGGTATTTTTATTCCCCGAATTAATCATGCATCTTAATATAAATGCAGATACCCTATCTATTCCACTTTTTATCTTGTATAAGGCAATAACGTTTATAGTGTTGTATTTAACTACACTTGGGGTTGTGTTGCTTATCAGTAACTCAAAGGCCAAAAAGCTGATAGGTAACTGAGGTTAAACGCTCTTTTTAAAAGATCTCTTTATGGCCTTTTTGGTTCGTTTAATTTTACCTTTAATGTCTAAAGTTTCTAAAAACTTAGCCAGCTGATAACCGCCGGCCATATAATGTTGCCGCATGGCGTTTTTAGCCGTACCCTGGTAATGCAGCGTTGCAAACCTGATCAGCCTGCCGCTCTCCAGGTTTTTCGCGTAAGGCAGTTTATCTTTCCAGTAAATTTTTTTTATGCCGTCTTCCATTTCATACCCATCCTGGCGGTTAATGTTGCTATCCACCGCTATATCATCACCTACCAGGTCGACCTTAAGTGTCCCGGCAGGATGGTCACGAAAGTAAAGGTGAAACAGCGTCATATCACAAATTCCACCCATCTGTGCATCGTCAATAAAAGGCTGGTAAAGCGCGTCTAATTCGTTTACCAGTTTACTGTCGGTATAAGCGTGTAACAAATATTCACAAAAATCACTTAGTACTTTTTGATCTTTAAAATAAGTAAAGGCCGGCATACCCGTATCGTCGCAGGTATTCGCGATATTGCAATTATTAAAAAGCGGCACCAGTTCTGACACATCCTGGAAAAGCAACACGTCCGAATCCAGGTAAATAAAAGATGCTATGCCATTTTCTTCGCAAAAGGCTTTAATATAAAACCATCGTAAAAAGCAGTTTAGTTCATAGCTTTCATTATTTGATGACCGGTGTTTATAGCTATCAATAAAGGCTTGTGCCTTAGCTCTGTATTTATCAGAAGGCACATGGGTAACAAACGGGTAACGGTTATTTTTTTTATCGCCCAATAAATAAATAGGGCTATCCGGATTAAAATACCTGGCCTGCTTAAGACTGTATTTTAAATATGGGGGATTACCGTAATGAAAAAAAATGATTGGGGTGGGCATATTGGTTAACTTTTAAACCGTAGCTAAAACTACCTGGATTTATACATTTATTTTTTTGACACGAGTGATCTTAGCCAGCGTTTAAATCTTTTGCGGGGCAAATCTTCTCGCTTTTTTTCGGCGATATAAAATTCCTTGTTTAGCGTAAACAGGTCTGCCTGTTTTTCCGGAACAATATATAGCGGGTGCTTTATTTCACCGATCTCTTCTAATTGCATTTTTGAGAATGCGCTATCCTCATTAAAGGTATTGGTAGCATTTGCGCCAAAACCAATATTGGTTACCAGGTTATAATTTGGAATGATACAAAGCCCGTTATTAAAGAAGTTGCTGAAACCTAACTGGTAGTCCCAGGTATCGATATCGCCTGCTTTTGTGCGTACAAACAGATCATGCCAAATATCGATGATCATCTGATCATTAAAAATATTGGATAGCCTCTCCTTTACATCTTTTTCGTCGTACTGTTTAATATCGATATCATACTCGTTCCATACCCTTTTCCAGCCGGCCCAGCCCCAGCAATGTACCAGGTTAGAGAAATAATAAGTAGCATCTCCCCATTTTTTTCCTTGTTGAAAGTTAGCACCTGATATAATTCTTATCCGTGTATCAAAACGATACTTTTCCAGCATCTCGTCGCAAAACCTGAAAAAACTATTAGACGGCAAGGCATCGTCTTCTAAAATGATACCTTCATCTTCGTTATCAAAAAACCACTGTATCGCCGATGCCACACCCACTTTACAACCTGCGTTTTCATTTTTAAAAAATGTCTTCACCTCGCAGTACCAATCAACTTTAAGTGCTTGCTCACGGGTTTGTTTGCAAATTTCGTCTTCACCCGGTTTGTCGGCACGCGGGCCGTCAGCACCGATATACAGGCGGGACGGCCGGGCTTCTCTTATTTTTTCAAGCACCGCGGCTGTTTCTGCCGGCCGGTTAAAAACAATAAACAGAACAGCCGATTTAGTTCTATAAGGCGTCTCACGCTCATTCATGCTGCAAATATGCCTATTTAGTCATAAACTAATTGTACGGGGAATAGCCTAAAATTGTTAATCAGCACTAAAAGTCTGCATATCGATGAGCTTACGGTATAAGCCGTTATTGTTCATCAATTCCTGGTGATTGCCCTGCTCCACTATTTTACCACCTTCCAATACCGCAATAATATCGGCATTTTGGATAGTACTTAAACGGTGCGCAATGATCAACGAAGTGCGGTTCTTCATCAGGTTATTCAAAGCGTCCTGCACCAGTTTTTCTGATTCTGTATCCAGTGCCGATGTAGCCTCGTCCAGCAACATGATCGGTGGGTTGCTTAATACCGCGCGGGCGATACAGATCCGCTGGCGCTGCCCGCCCGAAAGCTTGGTACCACGGTCACCAATATTGGTATTATACCCGTCGTCTGTTTCTAAAATAAAGTTATGGGCGTTGGCAATACGGGCGGCGGCTTCAACTTCTGCCTGCGTGGCATCCTGCTTACCAAAGGCAATGTTGTTATAAATGGTATCATTAAACAGGATAGACTCCTGGTTAACAGTACCCATCAATCCGCGTAACGAGTGTGATGTAACGTGCTTGATATCTTTGTCATCAATAAATATCGCGCCCGACTGGGGATCCATAAACCGCGGTATCAGATCCATCAGCGTAGATTTACCGCCACCTGATGGGCCGACCAACGCAACGGTTTTACCACGCGGAATAGTAAAATCCACATGCGACAGTACCGGGCGTTCATTATAGGCAAAGCTTACATCTTTAAAATGGATACCTTCTTTAAAGCCGGTGATGGCAACAGCATCAGGGAGATCCGTTATTAATGGTTTTTCATCTATCAGGGACAATACACGTTCGCCTGCGGCAATACCCAAATGAATATTGCTAAATGAATCTGAAAGCGCTTTTGCAGGTCGCGTTATCTGCGAAAATATGGCAATGTAGCCTATAAATGCCGCGCCGGTTAAATCGCCCGATTGTTTATTTAAGATCAGGTACCCGCCATATAATACAATACAGGCAATCATCATCACCCCCAACGTTTCTGAAACAGGCGATGCTAATTGCTGGCGCCTGGCCATTGAGCGTGTAATATGCGAGTAACGCTGATTTTCTTCGTTAAAGCGCCCTTTTATAAAATTTGAAGCGTTAAACGCTTTTATGATCTTTATACCCGATAAAGCTTCGTCAAGATAGCTTATCATGTTACCATACCTTTGCTGGGCGTCTATGGCCTGGGCTTTTAATCTTTTTACTATACGTGATATAATAAAAGCCGATACAGGTATTACCAGTAATGAATAGATAGTAAGTTTAGTGCTGATAAAAAACAGCGTTACCACGTAAAATATCAATTGGGCCGGCTCTTTAAATACAACCTGTAATGTAGCAGTAACAGAATATTGTACCGTCTGCACATCTGATGCTACTTTTGAGATAATATCCCCTTTACGTTCATTACTGAAGTACCCGAGGTGCAGGTCCATCACATTGTTAAAAACCGATTTGCGCAGGTTAAGCAGCGTATGCACCCTTAAGTTTTCCATAATACGCTGCGAGGCGTATCTAAACAAATTACTTAATATAACAGAAGCTACTAAAACGCCGCAAACAAACTGCAGCGTTGTCCATGCACCATAATGGCTGATAAAATAATGTACATAATAATCAAAAGTGGCGCTTAAATGGGTTATATCCGGTTTAGCCATGGGCTTGGCTATCGCAGTAGTACATGTCGTTTTATCATTTGAAAACAACGTTTGCAAAAGCGGTACTAATAAAGCCAGGTTAAGTGTGTTAAATACGATAGATAGCAGCGTGACTATGAAATATGGGATAGCAAATTTTTCAATTGGTTTTGCAAATGAAAGTAGCCTGAAATATGTTTTCATTAAATATTATAAAAGTTTGCAAAGTTAACGTAAATATTTAATTAGTGTTATGTGGGCAGACGTAATACAAACATAGGCAAGCCCCCTCTAAATCTCCCCCGGTAGGGGAGACTTTTAAAGCCCTCCCTACCGGGGAGGGTTTGGGAGGGGCTTACGGCAGCAAAGGCAACGCTGCCTGCCATACATTTTCAAGGCTGACGTTTGAGATACAAGGAAAAGGCTCATGGCTTTCGGTTTTGTAAATGCAGAGCCAGTTGCAGTAATAGCAGGGCATTTTTTCATAAACACAAACGGGCGCATTTTTTGCTCCTACGGGATAAGGGGCAAACCGCCCGAAATGCCCGCCCCCTAAAACACATACTGATGGCGTTTGTGTAGCAACCGCCATATGGATAGCACTGGTTTCGTTAGCAATTAATAAGGTTGAACTGCCTATCAGTTCAATTAATTGCGGCAGTGATGTTTTGTTAATGCGATTGTCGATACTACCCGCCGGAAGGTTTTGCATTAAATAGTCGCCGGCCTTAACCTCGGCAGGGCCGCCTATTAAACAGATAGGTTGTTTGGTTTGCTGCAACAGGCGTTGGATCAGTTGTAAAAACTTTTCATTTTCCCAACCGCGTTTAAAAGCGCCCGCGCCCGGCAGTATAGCAATACCATTTTTTGCACCGCCACCTGTTTTTATTTCTGGCGATGTTATGCTGATCGCTTCACCCAAAACGGTTTCAAAAAAATACACATTGCGGTTAAACTCAAAATATTTATCAGCCGGCAACGGTAATAATTGGCTATAAAATTTATCTGTTTTGTTTTTATAGCGGGGTACTATGCCCTCGTTATCGCTTTCATAGCCTATAATTTGCCGGGCAGCGGTTAACGCAGCGAATCCATCGGTAATAAAAAGGCGGGTAAAGGTTGGCTGTAATACTACCTCGTAATTATTTGTAAATAATTGCCAGCCCTGCTTAAGGGTTTTTAGCGGGGCTTCGTAAAAGCTTTTGGGGTTTATAAAATAAACCTCATTTAAAAATTGTTTATCGTAGGCTAAAGTCAGCTCGCGCCAAATTGTGTTACCCAAAAGATCTATTTGATGATCTTTATATTTTTCTGACCGCTTTAATATCTCAATAAAATTCCTGAACAAAATATAATCGCCAATGGCATCTGTCTTTATCAGCAACAAACGTTTTGCAGGCTTTCTGAATTTAGCTAAAAACCTGAAAAACGCCGGCAGTTTAAGCAGCACAAAACGGGTTAATCTGAATAAGTGGCGGTTTTGAATATCCATTACTTAAATGCGCTGTCCAATTCTTTGTAAAGCACCGTTTTGCTGAAGCTGTTGTTAAACAGCTCTTTTGCGAAAGCGCTTTGCGTGGCGTATTCTTCTTTATCGTTTAGCAGGGTGATAATGTTTTGGGCAAATTCGGCAGGATCATCGCTAACCAAACAACCGTTAAGCCTTTTATTGGGTAAACCGTCTATCCCGCGCAAGGTGCTTACAACTGGCAGACCATGCGCAAGGGCCTCAACCACCTTTACTTTAACCCCCGTGCCGGTTAACATGGGGCAAAGCGCAATTTTTGAAGCAGCGTAATAATCGTCCAGGCTTTCGGCATAGGCAACACGCTCAATTTTATATTTTTCGGGGATGGACCTGTTGATCAACCCGATCACACAAATACGGATCCCTTCCGGCAATAACGGGTAAACATGCTCAAAGAACCAATCCGCCGACCGTTTATTATGCACATTATCGCTGGCTACATAAATCAGGTCATATTTTTTTTCGGCGACAGGTTTAGTTACCAGGTGATCCATATCGATCATCAACGGCACCAGCCTTACTGTCGATCTGCAGAACTGGCCGAAAACATATTGCTCCTCGTGCGATATGGCCCATACCTCGTCAAAACTATTCAGCCGGCTTATTTCATCCTGGAAAGTAACACCCAAATTAAACCGCTTTTTGTATTTAAACTGGGCAGTAATAAAATCATGCGTATCTATAATGGTCTTGGCCCCTTTTAATAGCGATTTGTTTGATACCAGCCCGGCGCAGGTAACGTAGCTGATGATAATATTGTCGTAAGTATTAGCTTTTAAAATATCCTCGAACGCATGTTTAAGCCTGATGGTTAAAAACGTAGGGATATTTGACCTTACGGGATAAGCAAACCAATAATATACCAGGTCCCATAACTTATATTTTAGGAAGTAAACTACAGGGTTCCCCTTGCCGGGTTTACGCGGCAGCAGGTAAACATTGTTGGCTAATTTGTTATCGATCAAAAAGTCGATAGTATCCTGCTCAGTTTCCTGGTCTGCCTTTTCATGTTTCAGGCTGGCAAAATCTACAGGATAACCTTTCTCTTTAAAATATTTTAAGAGTTGTATGGCCCGGGTTTTATTACCCGCGGTTTGCTGCCCAACATTATCCGGAAAGAAATAGAGGATCCGTTTCATTTAAGCAGTTTATAGTTTCTGTACTCGCTTACGCGCCAGCCCGTTAAATCCTCTATTTTTTGCAATGCCCGCCTGCGCAGGGTCATTTTCTTTTTCAGCTTATCCAGGTCGATATCCAGTTGCCAGTTGGTGGCAGCTATGCGTTTTTGCATTACTGCCGGGTGGGTATCCTTAAAGGGGATCAGCCTGTCTGCGTTCTTATAGTCAAACTCGTAGGTTTCGGGCACATTCTGCTCTATCCAGGCATCATCATGATAAAACTTGTTAAAGCTGCGCAGCTTATGTTTTAACCCGGCGGGCGGTTTTACCCAACCGTAATGATAAATATAAGCATCTATTAGTTTTACATTGATCTTCCTGTCGTCCCACCTAAATCCCTGCGCGTCGCGATAAGCATGAATTGCCTTGTTATTCCTCAATACCCTTATCTCGCGGCGGTACCAGCGGCGCGAATGTCCGTAATAATCATACGACCCATAAAAATGCAGGTATTTAAACAACAAGCCTTCTACCGCCTTGTTGTTCAGGTTATCTTCCATTTCCTTTTTTATTAAGGGCAGATATTTTTCGTGCACACATTCATCGCCCTGGATATAAAAAGCCCAGTCAGCGTCAGCAGAGATCCCATGAAAAGCTTTATCTGTTTCCACCGCGAAAACAGCGCCGCCGTCGCGGTTTTTCTCGTCCCAAACAGTACGGATGATCTTAATTTTCGGCGAGTTAATACCCAGTATCAGTTGTTCGGTTTCGTCTTCGCTGTTACCCAGGGCAACAACAAACTCATCGCAAATAGGTAAAATAGAGGTAATGGCCTCTACAATAGGATAGTCGTTTTTTACCGCGTTGCGTATAAAAGTAAAACCGGCAACTTTCATTTAGTGTTATTGTATTTATTTGATAGTGTACTTAAATAAAGTATTTACTTTGCGTTACAGTATTTAAACGGCAAGCGCCAAATATACGCTACTCGTTATAAATAATTGATATGTTAACCACCCGGAAAATTGTGAAAGCCAATACACCCAAAATATCTGTAATTATAGTTACTTACAATGTTGCCGAAACATTGCAGGCCTGTTTAGACAGTATCTATCAGCAAAAATACCCGGCTATTGAAATTGTGGTGATCGACGGTTTAAGCACTGACGGAACTGTTAAAATACTGGAAGCCAATACAGACAGGATAGCCTACTGGAAAAGCGAGAAAGACGCGGGCATTTACGATGCCATGAACAAAGGACTTAAACATATCACGGGCGACTGGGTATATTTTTTAGGGGCCGATGATGTGCTCTTTGCCGATTTTACCCAACTGGCTTACGAGCTTAATGCCAATGACACCATATATTACGGCCGCGTAATGACTTTGGGCGGGCCAACCATCCCGGTAAATGAATATGGTTTTGCCAAATACGGCCTTTGCCACCAGGCCATGATCTACCCGAAGGCGGTGTTTGATAAGTACCTTTTTAATACGCGCTATAAAATATCAGCCGACTATGCCTTAAACATGGAACTGTATAACAGCGGCGAATTTCATTTTGAGTTTAAAGATCATTTGGTTGCTAACTTTAACCAAACCGGGGTATCCAGTACGTCGGTTGATAAAGTTTTCGAAAAAGAAAGAGGCGGCTTGGTGCGAAAGTATTTCGGCAGTAAAATCTGGCTACGCTTTTTGTTCTGGCGATTTAAAAAGAATTTGAAGGGCCAAAAACAGATGGAATGAATACATCGGGAGATAAATGTGCTAATTATAAAGAGTATGGTTTCTGATAAGCTAAGAAGAAGTAATTTGTAAGTATCGTTTCTAAAAAGTAAGTTTATTGTCTCATTGTAAATAAACACGTAAACGCTTGTTTATAATTAACCTATAGCTTAATTTTGTGAAAAGAGAATGCTTTTTATATATATCCTCAACAAAATATAATAAACATATTTATGTCGATAAAGGCAATGCAAAAGATATATACAAAATCATAACAGAAGATAAAGATAAATTCGACCGAATTAAAAATAGAATATTAGAAACGGAACACCATTATTACGAAAAATATGAAAAAATAAAAAGCTACATCAACTTAACGGAGATGCGTTTTTTAGGAAATCCAAATGCGAGAATCTATTGTAAAGAATTTAAATCAAAGGATGGGAGTTTTATTATATTAATGGGAAAAGCAAAGCAATATAAAAAATCTGAAAAAATAGATAAAGTAATAAAAGGTCAGTTAAAAGTTTTACAAAGTTATGAATACGATATTTGACGATATAGAAGCTCAATTTAGAGGTTTAGAAAGTAGTAAAACTGAAGATGCACTTATTAAAGAAGATGCTTATGTTTTACAAGCTGATTATTTATCAGAAATAGAAAGATTATATATGGATGGCGGTTTAAATAGAAAAGAGCTTGCCGAAAAGATAAAAATTTCTCCAAGTTATTTAAGCCAAGTTTTTAGGGGGGATAAGCCTTTGAATTTTTTAACATTAGCAAAGATAAAAAGGGCTTTGAATTTACGATTTGATCTACAAGCATCTTTTGCTTCAGAAAAGAAGACTGATATCGATTTTGTTGTAACTAAAAAAGCAAACCCATTATCATTTCAAATAGAAAGGCAAAGCCCATTAAAAGTGGCACACTTTAATAAACATAACATAGACGTTTACATGGTTGCCGAAAGTGACAAAAATAAGATTCAGTCAATACCAGCGTGATGAATTTAACAGAAAGTTTTGGTTTAGGTATTAAGATATCAAACATAAAGACATTATCTTTTGTCGTTGATGATACGGGGCTCGCTGCTACTGATTTAATAAGGATGGATTTTAATCATATGATAAATTTAAGCATTAGCGAGAATTTTGTCGTATTTACATTGATGACAACTTTTGTTGTCGTTGAGGGGGATAATGAACGTATGGTTCTCGATTGTGCAATTCAAAACGTTTTTGAAGTTGATGATCTTAAACAATATGCCAATGAAAAAGAATTGAAATTAGAGTTGCCCCCAACTATAACAATTTCTATGGTCGGACTGGCTATAAGCCATGCAAGAGCAATTATTTCAGGACTTACAAAGGGAACAAATCTCCAAGGATTTATAATTCCAATAGTTGATCCCGTAAAAACAGCGGCGGCTTTTTTCCCTGAAAAGAACCCCTTAATTATAGGCAAGGAAACTCCCCAAAATATTGAAAGCATTGAATTAGCTCCAAACTACACTCAAAAAATAAAATCAAAAAAGGCAACCCGATAATTTATTTTTTTTATTTGGCACACTAAACTATATAGCGACCTAAGTATTGTGTCTCTACGATTTTATTTATTTCAAACAATCCTTATATAATTGCATATACTGCTGTGCTGTTTTTTCCCACGAAAATTTATGGGCATGTGCTATGATGGCTGCTTCGCGATCATTGTCCGTGTAATCTTTCATCCCGCTATTAAAAACGGATTGCATGTGCGCGGGTTCAAAGTTATCGAAGTAATAAGCTACATCGCCACCGACTTCGGGCAATGATGTAAATTTTGCCAGGAACACCGGCTTACCAAAATACATCGCCTCGATAACGGGCAGCCCAAATCCTTCAGCAATCGACGGGAATACAAACGCACTGCAATTTTTATAATACCAGGCTTTGTCATTGTCACTCACCGGGCCGGTAATGGTCATGCGGTCAAGGCAGCCGTATTTTTCGGCTTCGGCTATGATGTTGGCTTTGTGCGGGGTTTCGATACCGGCAATCACCAGCTCATAATCATTACCTGCTAATAATGCCGGGATATAATGAAAACCCTTTTGTACAGATAACAAGCCTATGGTAAATAAAAATTTCTTTTTAGGCTGATAAACAGGTTGATGCCCGGCGGGTACCTGTAATTGATCGGCGCCATTATATATTACGCTTAGCTTATCTTTAACCTCGGGGATAAACCGCAGTATATCATCGGCGACAAATTGAGATATTGTGACTACCCTATCGCATAAAGCCATATACCTGCGGATCTTATTTAAGTGCTTCTTTATTTTATGCGGCTTACTAAACGACAGGTGTACCTTATTGATATCATGTATGGTCATGATCTTTTTGCCGTTTACCCGGTAAGGTTTTAATCGGCAGGTTTGATCGGTAAAATGCACCACATCAAACTTATTATAATACGGAAAAAATATATTATGAAATCTGTACAGAAAAATAATATCCACCATCTTGTTAAAAAAATAGATGGTGTTTTTAAACATATAATAGGTTAACTTAAACCTGTTATTGTTTTCATTTATCAGCGCGTCGCCAAGGCCCTTGCCGTAGGTGAAATAACCCGAGTTGGGGTTCTTCATCGAATCGAACGTAACAAGTACTGCGGGCTTTGACATTAATCTCTATAATTGACGCTTTGCTGCAATTATAGAGATTATATTGATTTATGTTGCGATATTTTTATTCATTTGCAGTATTCAAATCGTTAATGGCAACGTCGTCACATAAACCATTCAATATTACCTGTACCGACTTTAAATCGGTCGCGAGGGCGTTGACTGTAGTTGAGAATGACTTGCCGGGGGCTGACGAATTGTTAAAAGATCTCCGCTTTACAAAAAATACACCTATCATAGGTATAACCGGCCCACCGGGTGCAGGCAAAAGCACGCTGGTAAACAGCCTGATAGATCAACTGGTGATCAAAGGCAACAAAATAGCGGTATTGGCTATTGACCCTACTTCGCCTTTTAACTTTGGTTCTTTACTTGGCGACAGGATAAGAATGACCAATCATTTTAATAATAACAATGTCTTTATCAGGTCATTAGCTACGCGGGGATCGTTAGGCGGCCTGTCAGCCAAAACCATTGAAATGGCCGATGTGTTGCGCTCAGCGGGTTTTGATTATGTGCTGATAGAAACCGTCGGCGTGGGGCAGTCGGAAATTGAAATTGCAGGACTGGCCGATCTGACCTTTGTGGTGCTAGTACCCGAATCGGGCGACGAGATCCAGAATATCAAGTCGGGCCTGATGGAAATTGCCGACGCTTTTATCATCAACAAAGCCGACAGGGACGACGCCGACCTGTTTGCCAATAACCTTAAAAAGATCATCCACCAAAAAGAAGCTACCGAAACACCTGTTTTTAAAACCGTAGCCACCACAGGATCAGGCATTAATGAAGTGGCTGATTTTATCTTAACCACTAAGGATATCAAAAACACCCGTAAAGAATTTTTGTTGACTGAAAAAGCCTATAAACTGATTCAGCAAAAAAGAATGGCCGGTATCGACAAAAAAAAGCTCCAGCAAGATCTTGCCGAAGCTTTAAAGAATGAAGGATTTAACCTTTACAATTTCGTAGAGACGCAATACTTTGCGTCTTAATGATATTGGGCAGATAAATATCTAAATCCGAAATCGAACATCCGAAATCCGAAATCAAGAATTCATTATCTCCTCAATATGCTCAGCCTCTAAAGGTATATCAGCCATCAAATCGATATTACCGCCTTTTGTTATCAGGATATTATTTTCAAGCCTGATGCCCAAACCTTCGGCAGGGATATAGATACCCGGTTCGCAGGTTAGTATATTGCCTACTTCAAAAGGTTTGTAACGGCTGGCGTAATCGTGCACATCTAAACCCAGGTGGTGGGATGTACCGTGCATAAAATATTTTTTGTAAGCCGGCATTTTAGGGTCCTGCTTTTCAACATCGTGTTTAGTTAATAAGCCCAGGCCTATTAGTTCGCCGGTCATTACTTTACCAACTTCATCGTGGTATTCGTTCCAGACAGTACCTTCAACAATCATTTTGGTGGCGGCTTTCATAACGCGCAACACAGCATCGTAAACTTCACGCTGGCGCTTGGTAAAACGGCCATTCACCGGTATAGAGCGGCTCATGTCTGCATTGTAATTGGCATATTCGGCGCCAAAATCAAATAATATTACATCACCGTCCTTACAAACCTGGTTGTTATCAATATAGTGCAACACTATGGCGTTCTTGCCTGAAGCTATGATCGGGCTGTAAGCGTGGCCGGTGGCCCGCTGCCTGATAAATTCGTGGATGATCTCCGCTTCAATTTCATATTCGGTAACGCCGGGTTTAGTAAACTTTAAGACCCGCTCAAAGGCGTCTTTAGTAATGGCGCAGGCTTTTTTGGTCAATTCTATTTCCGTTTCTGATTTTACCGGGCGCAGGTCGCGCATGATCGGTGCAGATCTTTCGTAATGATGCAATGGATATTTTATGCGAAGCGCGTCCAGCATCCGCAGGTCACGATAGGGTACAGAAAAACTAAAGCGGTCGTTCTCGTTTGTATTGATATAGATATTTTCTGCATAGTTTATAATACTATGTAAAATATTGTCAAAATCGCTTAACCAGTATATACTTTCAATGCCTGATGCCTGCCTGGCCTCTTCTTTAGTGTACTTGTGTCCTTCCCAAACTGCAATATGTTCATTAGTTTGTCTTAAAAAAAGTACTTCTTTGTATGCAGAATTAGGACAATCAGGAAACAATAAAAGAATACTTTGCTCCTGGTCAATGCCTGTAAGATAGAAAAAATCAGGGTTTTGCTTGAATATAAATGCCTGATCTCCACTGCGTGGGAACTCGTCATTAGCATGAAATATCGCCAAAGATGCTGGTTTTGTTCTCGAAACGAAATTTTTTCTATTATTAGTAAATAAATTATTTTCGATAGGTAAATATTTCATTGTATTTATATTATTTTGTACTACTTATAGAACATTTTTCATTTCTTTGTGTTATAGTTATAATTTTTGGAACAGTATTTGGTAATCGTTTCAAACATAATTACTATTTTTGGAAAAAATCACAATTAAAACATTTGTTTAATCTTAAAACTATGAACTATTCTACATTTAAAAAAACAGTCGGTCTCTCTCTTGTTTCTTTGCTGGCTATAGGCGCAGCAAACGCTCAAACCACAGAGTCATCGACTACAACCACTGCCAAGGTATTTGGCGGTGCGGGACAGTACAATACCTGGAGTATTGGCTTTAACGTTGGGGCAACTTCGGGCGCGCTTGCAACAGGCGGATCAAGTGACTTCAATGGCAACAAAATTGACTTAGGTTTCGGTATCGACATCAAAAAACAATTGGCACACTCTTTTGCTTTGCAATTAGATTTAAACGGTGGCAAGGTAAAAGGTAATTCAGGTAACGTTCCTTACATTACTGATGGTGTTACCGGTAACAACTACATTAGCTATTCTACCAAATTTTGGCAAGGAACTATCAGTGGCGTTGTAAACGTTGCTACTGTTGATTACTTACGCCGTAAAAATGCTATTAACTTCTTCGTTAATGCTGGTGCAGGTATAGTAAGCTTTAAACCAACTGTATACGGTGCTAGTACTCCTGGTATCCCTACTACAGTTTCAGCAGAATATCCTAACAGTGTAACTGAATTTGTAATCCCTGTAGGTGCTGGTGTTAAATTCAGATTCTCTGACGCTATTGGCCTGAAATTAGGTTACAACGAAAACTTTGTTGATGACGACATATTTGACGGTGTGAAAAAAGGTTACCCTACTAAAGATCACTACGCTTATGGTTATGCTGGTTTAGAATTTACTTTAGGTTCAAAATCAAAAGCAAACTTAGAGTGGGTTAATCCGGTAGCAATGATGTATGACGAATTATATGACGAAGCTTTACGTAAAGAAGTTGAGGCATTAAAAGGTCGTGTAACTAACGTTGAAAACGCAGTTAACGATTTGAAAAAAGATTCTGACGGTGACGGTGTTGCTGATCAATTTGACAAATGCCCTAACACTGCTGCTGGTACAGTGGTTGACGGTTCTGGTTGCGCTATCGTGTTCCCTAAACCAGATACAACTAAAGCTGCTCCGGTTGCTGCCGCTTACTCTAACATCCAATTTGAATTTGATAGCTCAGTATTAAGAACTTCATCTTACCCTGTGTTAGATGCTACTTCTGCTGACCTACGTGCATCAGGTTCTAAAGTTGAATTAGATGGTTTCGCTTCATCTGAAGGTACTGCTGCTCACAACTTAGCTTTATCTAAAGACCGCGCTAACTCAGTAAAAACTTACTTAGTTAACTCTGGTGTTGATGCTAAAAAAGTAAAAGTAAAAGCATACGGTGAAACTCATCCAATTGCTGATAACTCAACTGAAGACGGACGTGTATTAAACCGCCGTGTACAATTCAAAAAATAATTTGAATTCAGTTAAATAATATAAGGCTCTCCAATTTTGGGGGGCCTTTTTTGTTTAACTATATTTGTGAAATAATTCTGAAAGCGAAATTTTAAGTAAATTTGCAGCATGTACTTTTTCCGCAAAAAAGATCCAAACAGGCCAACCAATTTTAATTTAAAGGTAATGCATACCATTAATGCTATTGCCATAATTGTGTTCCTGCTGGGTATAATCTGGAAACTGATCTACTGGTTTATATTAAAAAAATAATTCACTACCGGCCAATTAGCCTGCCGGCAAACAACCACTCTTTATAAAATGAAAAAAGTAATTAATACCACCGATGCCCCTGCACCAATAGGACCATATAACCAGGCTGTACAAGCAGGCAATACTATTTTTGTATCAGGGCAAATACCTTTACATCCTTTTACCGGTGAGTTGGTTACTGATAACATTACCGCTGCTACACATTTGGTGATGGAAAACATTGGCGCTATACTAAACCAGGCAAAAGCCGATTTTACGCACATTGTTAAAAGCAGCATTTTTTTAACCAACATGGCCGATTTTGCCGAAGTAAATGAAGTTTACGGCTCATACTTTGAGGATAATTTCCCGGCCCGCGAAACGGTACAGGTTTCTGCCTTGCCAAAAGGTGTAAGCGTCGAAATTTCTGTAATTGCAGTTAAAGCCTGATCATAGCCCTTGAACGGTCAGCCATTTCAAACCTCGATTGAATATTTAAAGGGCGTTGGCACTGCCCGTGCTGATGTACTTAAAAAAGAACTGGCTATAAAAAACCTGGAAGATCTGTTACAGCATTTTCCGTTCAGGCATATTGACCGTACCCGTTATTATAAAATAAAAGATATCCAGCAAGACCTGCCCTATGTGCAGGTCATTGCCCGTTTAACCCATAAGGAAATTCTCGGAGAAAAACATACCAGGCGCCTCGTGGCCCAGGTACAGGACGAAACCGGGGTAATGGAACTGGTGTGGTTCCAGGGGATAAAATGGGTCGAGAAAAACCTAATAGTTGGCAAGGCATACATCTTGTTTGGTAAGCCGGGATCATTTAACGGCAAAGCACAAATGTCGCACCCCGAGTTTGATCCTTATTCGGCCGAGGCGATGCAGCGCAAAGGTAATATGACCCTGCAGCCGGTATATAGCTCGACAGAGAAATTAAAACAATTTACTTTAGACAGCAAAGGCCTGCAAAAACTAATAACCGGCTTATTAGAACAGTATGCCCGCGACATTCACGAAAACTTACCCGGCTATATCCTGAACAAATTTAAGCTGATGGGCAGGGCCGATGCTTATCGCAATATCCATTTTCCGGAAGATGCTATTAAACTTGCCGAAGCCAGGCACCGACTGAAGTTTGAAGAACTTTTCTTTTTGCAATTAAAATTGCTAAAGAATAAGTTGCTGCGGATCCAAAAATTCAAGGGTAATATCTTTGATAAGGTAGGCCCGTATTTCAATGAGTTTTATCATAATAAACTGCCGTTTGACTTAACCAATTCGCAGAAAAAAGTTTTAAAAGAGATCAGGCTGGATACCCAGCGCGGCGTACAAATGAACCGCCTGTTACAGGGCGACGTAGGCAGCGGTAAAACCGTCGTAGCTTTAATGAGCATGCTGATCGCTATCGATAATGGCTTTCAGACCTGTATCATGGCGCCAACTGAGATATTGGCCAATCAGCATTATCAAACCATAAAAAGTTTGGTGGGTGATGATTTTGTTGAAGTTGCCTTATTGACCGGATCAACCAAGCCAAAGGACAGAAAAATACTGCATGAAAAACTGGAGAATGGCGAGCTTAAAATACTGATCGGAACCCACGCACTTATTGAAGATAAGGTACAATACAAAAACCTGGGCATGGTAGTTATTGACGAACAGCACCGTTTTGGCGTAGAGCAACGTGCCAAACTTTGGCGAAAGAACACAGTGCCACCGCATATCCTGGTGATGACAGCCACTCCTATCCCGCGCACACTGGCCATGACGCTATATGGCGACCTGGATGTTTCCGTAATTGATGAGTTACCGGCCGGACGCAAACCTATCAAGACGGTCCACTATTATGAGAACAGCAGGTTGCGGATGTTTGGCTTTATGAAAGAGGAAATAGCCAAAGGCCGCCAGATTTATATTGTTTACCCCCTGATACAGGAAAGCGAGAAACTCGACCTTAAAAACCTGATGGATGGCTATGAAGTGATGTCGCGCGAGTTTCCGCTGCCTCAATATAGAATAAGTGTTGTTTACGGCAAAATAAAAGCGGCCGAGAAGGAATTTGAAATGCAGCGCTTTGTGAAAGGCGAAACACAAATAATGGTAGCCACAACCGTGATAGAGGTGGGTGTAAATGTACCCAACGCATCTGTAATGATCATTGAGAATGCTGAGCGATTTGGGCTGTCGCAGTTGCACCAGTTAAGAGGTCGCGTAGGGCGCGGGGCCGAGCAATCCTATTGCATCTTAATGAGCAAGGAAAGGTTGAGCCCAGAGGGACGGATTCGCCTGAATACAATGGTTAAAACCAACAATGGCTTCGAGATTGCCGAAACCGATTTGCAATTACGCGGACCGGGCAATATTGAAGGCACACAGCAAAGCGGCCTGCTTGACCTAAAGGTAGCCGACCTGACAACCGACCAGGAATTACTAATGACGGCCCGCAAATGTGTGGAAGATATCTTTGCCGTCGACCCTCAATTAGCAGCGCCTGAAAATCAAATATTGAACCTGGCATTTCAGGCTAAGAATGCAGGGTTGAGCTGGGATAAGATTTCGTGATAAACAACGGGGTGTCAATCCTGAGCAATCTCATTAAGTTAAGAAAAATAATATTGAACACTGAATTTTGAATATCCAACTCCGAAGTCCTTTCACTTCATTATTCTATATTCAGTGTTCGATATTGGATGTTTTTCTTTTTATCATCTAACCGTATTTATTTCAAATAATCCGCAATCTTGATTTTTGAATTGTAATTTTGCGCAATGGCAGATCCCGATAGTCAACCGCTACCTGAAAAGGACCCTTTCGTAGCTTTACGTTATAAAGATTTCCGCTCGTACCTGGGCATGAAATTCTTCTTCACCTTTGCTTACCAGATGCAAGCCGTTATTTTAGGCTTCTATGTTTATCAATTAACCAAAAGCGCTTTTGCGTTGGGATTGATTGGTTTAAGCGAAGCTATCCCGTCCATCGGCATCGCTTTATATGGCGGTTATATTGCGGATAAGTCTGAGAAAAAGAAGATGCTGTTATTTGTATTCTTCGCGGTATTGTTCTCATCCATCGTGATGTTTACCATCACGCTTAAAAGTATGGAAACTTACATCCATGCCGGATGGATCATCCCTATTTTGTATGTGATGGTATTTTGTAATGGTATAGCAAGGGCATTTTATAACCCGGCTGCTTTTACCATTATGGCACATAGCGTACCTAAAGAAATTTACCCAAACTCCAGCAGCTGGAACAGCTCAAGCTGGCAAATAGCTTCTATTTTAGGTCCGCTTGTTGGTGGTTTATTATATGGCTTTTATGGCATTACGGTAACGTTTAGCGTAATTATCATCTTTTTGGCTGTGGCGTTGGTATGTGTGTTTTTCCTGAAAAGATACCCGCCGGTTTATGTACCAAAAGAAAGTATCTGGGAAAGCCTCTCAGAAGGCATCCATTTTGTGTTTCATAATAAAATGATGATAGGCGCCATGAGCCTTGATCTGTTCTCGGTATTTTTTGGCGGTGCGGTAGCATTATTACCCGTATTTGCTAATGAGATCTTACATGTAGGTCCGCAAGGCTTAGGTATTATGCGTGCCACATCATCGTTAGGCGCGGTATTGGTCATGCTGGCCATGGCCAGGATCTCGCCTATGGGTAAACCGTGGCGCAATTTATTAATAGCGGTTACCGGGTTTGGCTTATCAATTATCTGCTTTGCTTTATCCCGTAATTTCTACTTATCGCTATTATTTTTATTTACCGAAGGCGGTTTTGACAGCATCAGTGTATTGATCCGTGGTACCATCATGCAGATCTTAACACCGGATAGTATGCGTGGCCGTGTATCTGCGGTAAATCAAATGTTTATAGGATCATCCAATGAGATTGGCGCTTTTGAATCGGGCACTGCAGCTAAACTAATGGGTACAGTACCATCTGTATTATTTGGCGGCAGCATGACGTTACTGATCGTAAGTATCACTTACTTTAAAACCAGGAAGTTGATACCGCTGTCATTAAACGAGATCTCAGCGCCTGAGGTTACGGAAGAGATCGCTATATAAAGGGTGTCACCCTGAGGCTCTCGAAGGGTGAGCGTAAAGACCTGCCCGCTTCGAGGGCCTCAGCATGTTTAAGTTAACCCACAAAATCTCCCGGTTAGAAATAACGGTTAAAACAAGTGGCACATAGCAACTTCAATACCACCAAACGTTCAGATGGAACGTAAAAGGATGTTTGACATTCATTTCTACCAACGAGGCGTACCTATGGCACGCTAAAAAGCACTTTTTTCGTCCCATCGGGACGTCTGGTCGGTAGGAAATACCACGCGATTTAGTGTCGTTCCATAGGAACGATTGGTGAATTCGACATTTTTGCAAGCCGAGAGATTTTATGGGTTAACTTAAATCTGCGTGACACCCCAAAAAATCGTTACTGCGGCTCTCTCACACTATGCCAAAACCAATAGATCAGCGGACCGATTATCGGCACGATAACCACTATTACAAACCATAAAAATTTGTTGTTACGGTTTACATCGGAATTTCTGAAAATGCTGATCAGCGCAAATAGCGACAGCAGCGCCCATAAGATCAAAAAGATCAACCCTAAAGTGCCGCCGATAGCCGAAGATATCATCTAACTAAATTACAGTTCTACGTCTGCCGTAAACTTCTCGCCAATTTGTTGCCTCCACATCGCGTAATACAACCCTTTCTGGTCTAACAGTTCGGTGTGTTTACCGGATTCAATGATCCTGCCTTTTTCCAAAACATATACCCTGTCGGCATGCATAATAGTGGATAAACGGTGCGCTATCAAAATGGTGATGTGGTTATGAAATTCAGAAACATCTTTAATGGTTTCTGTTATTTCTTCCTCGGTTAATGAGTCTAATGACGATGTCGCTTCATCAAACACCAACAGGTCAGGCCTGCGCAGCAAGGCACGGGCAATTGATAAACGCTGTTTCTCGCCGCCCGATACTTTTACACCACCCTCGCCTATTACGGTATCCAGGCCATTACTGGCACGGGCCATTAGGGTTTGGCAAGCGGCGCGTTGTAATACATCCAGGCACTCTTCATCTGTAGCGTCCGGGCGCACAAACAATAAGTTTTCGCGAATAGTGCCCGAGAACAGCTGGGTATCCTGCGTTACAAACCCTATTTTCTCGCGCAGCTGATCCAGGTCTATTTCTTTACTGGCAATTCCATTGTAAGTGATATCGCCCTCTAACGGCTGATACAAGCCCACCAATAACTTAACCAGCGTGGTTTTACCTGAACCCGATGGCCCAACAAAAGCGATAGTCTCGCCGCTGTTAGTTTCAAAAGTGATATGGTTAAGCGCGTTCCGGTTAGCAGTTAAGTGCTTAAAGCTTACGTTATCAAAAGTTAGTTTGGTGATTTTTTCAACCAGTACAGGTTTTTCGGGCTTTTTATCGATAGGGGTACTTGTTATGCGTTCGAAATTAGCTAACGATACCTGTGCCTCGCGCCATGCTACTATAACGTTACCCAACTCCTGCAATGGATTGAACAGGAAGAACGAATAGAAAAGCAAGCTAAGGTATTGGCCCGCTGTTATGGTACGGTCATGTATCAGCAATAACAAAACAACAACCATAACGCTGCGTACAAAATTTACAGTTGTACCTTGCACAAAGCTCATGCTCCGTACATATTTAACCTTTTTAAGTTCAAGGCCAAGTATGCGGTATGTGGTATTATTGAGGCGACCTATTTCTTGTTTTACCAATCCGAGGCTTTTTACCAATTCAATATTTCTTAATGATTCGGTAGTCGAACCAGCAAGGGCTGTTGTTTCTGCCAGGATGCTTCTTTGAACGGTTTTGATCCGTTTGCTTAATGATGTACTTACAAAAGTAATAATGGGGATAGCCGCCAAATAAACCAGCGTAACCTTATAACTTACAAACAAGGAGTAAACGATAACGAAACTCATGCCTGTTATACTTACAAACAGTATACCTATAAACGCGGTAATAAATGCTTCACTATCTGTACGTACTTTCTGCAATATGCCCAAAGTCTCGCCGCTACGCTGATCTTCAAAAACCTGGTAAGGCAGTTCAAGCGAATGTTTTAATCCATCCGCGTACATTTTAGCGCCTACTTTTTGCGTAATGATGTTGGTAAAATAATCCTGGAAGTTTTTTGCTATACGCGATACCATGGCGACACCAACGGCCAAGCCTACCAGTTTTAACGCGCTACCCAAATATTTACTTAGTGCAAGCTTGTCGCTTTGATTAATTACAGTGTCCAGGATGCGGCCCGATATATACGGGTCCATCAAAGAAAAACCAATATTGGTTGCCGCTAAAAAAAGCGCAAAAACAACGATCTTTTGGTGTTCTTTAAGATATGATAGGAGTATTTTCATTAAATTTCTTGATTTCTCCAAAAATAAAAAAAGGGAATGGCTAAGTAGCTCATCCCCTTTAATTTGACATAAGGTCGATATTTAAACCGTCATAATATCTTTTTCTTTAGCTTCAGACAGTTGATCTACCTTAACAATATAGGCATCTGTCAGTTTTTGTATCTCGCCTTCGCCGGCTTTCATTTCGTCTTCTGACACACCATCGGCTTTTAATTTCCTGATCTTTTCGTTAGCATCCTTGCGTACATTTCGGATAGCTATTTTACCATTCTCTGCTTCGGCCTTTGCTTTTTTAACCAGGTCGCGGCGGCGCTCTTCTGTTAAAGGCGGTACATTAATACGAATAATCACACCATCATTTTGCGGGTTAACACCCAGGTTAGCTTCCATGATGGCTTTTTCAATAGTGGTTAACAATGATTTTTCCCATGGTTGTACTACAATAGTACGTGCATCGGGTGTGTTAACGGTACCTACCTGGTTTAACGGAGTTGATGTGCCGTAGTAATCAACATAAACATCATCAAGCATTGATGGGCTTGCTTTGCCAGCGCGTATTTTATTTAGCTCATTATCTGCATGGTCAATTGCACGGTCCATCGCAGCTTTGGCATCAGTTACTTGTTTTTTAATGAGTTCGCTCATTGCTTTATTTTTTTGACAAAAATAGTAAAATCTGTGAAATAGCCTTACAATGCCCTGCCATTATCTTCTGCCCATGGATTAAGTAACTCCAGGTCTTCAATATTTTTAAAATCAGAAATATTACGGGTAATCAAAGAAAGGTTGTTAACTAACGCGGTTGCAGCGATTATGGCATCGGGAAGCTTGATCCGGTTTGATTTGCAAATCGCGATTGTTTTATCAACCACTACATCGCTTAATTCAAGGACTGCACATTCGCCTATAAACTCTTTCAGAATAGTATAACTGGCCGCAGGCGCGTTAAATCTTAAAACTTCTAATTTGGTAATTATTGAAATATTGGGGATATCATCTATAACGATATCCATCATTTCCATTCCCTTTACCGGTAGCTTGTTATCTAAATATCCAATAACAACATTCGAATCTATTAAACATCCCTTTCCCACTCGTTCCTGCTTTGGGTTAAAGAGTCCTGGAAGTTTTTATATTCTTCGTCTGAAAGTTTAAGGGAGCCTGCAAATTTAGCGGATAGTTTTTCTTTAGGCTGGATATTCTTTTTCAGCACTTTAACAATATTCAAAGCCTCCAAATCTTCTATCAATTTGTAAGCTTTATTGTTGTTGATTTGCAGCAAAATGGTTTCCATCTTAATATCTTATAAACAAATATAAGTTATTTTACCTGCTAAATTATAAACTTACCTGCAAAGACGCACTTATAATAAACATAGCAAAGTATCCTATATATCCAATAAGATTCTTCGCTATGAATGATAATAAAAAAATACTTATTTCACTAACGTCCCAATCGGCTTGCCTTCGGCAATTTTCATGAAGTTACCGGGCTTGTTAATATCAAATACAATAATAGGCAGCTTGTTTTCCTGGCAAAGCGTAATAGCGGTCATATCCATTACATTTAAGCCTTTATCGTACACTTCCTGGAAAGTTATTTCGTCATATCGGGTGGCAGTTGGGTCCTTCTCCGGGTCGGCGGTATAAATGCCATCAACACGTGTACCTTTCAATACCACATCCGCTTTAATTTCGATTGCGCGAAGCGATGCGGCTGTATCCGTAGTAAAATAAGGGTTACCGGTACCGGCGCCAAAGATCACAATTTTACCAACTTCTAAATGGTGCATGGCACGGCGGCGGATATAAGGCTCGCAGATCTGCTCCATTTTAATGGCCGATTGTAAACGGGTTTCAACACCAATGCTTTCCAAAGCATTCTGCAAAGCCATACAGTTAATAACGGTGGCCAACATACCCATATAATCTGCCTGGGCACGCTCCATGCCTGATTTTTCGGCACTTAGTCCCCTAAAAATATTACCCCCACCTACAACAACCGCTATTTCAATTCCTTTATCTTTTACGGCTTTGATATCATGTGCATATTGCAATACCTGTTTGTTGTCAATACCGTATTGTCTATCGCCCATTAGGGATTCGCCACTTAGTTTAAGTAATATTCTTTTATATTTCATGGATGGTATGGGATTTATCAAAAATATGTAATTAAAGCTATTGTTAAAATTTTATGTTGTTTTTGTTATTTCCTTTAAATATTACACCGTTAATGTTAAATGCGGCGTCAAAAATAACCAGGTCGGCATTAAAACCTTTTTCTATTTTCCCGTTGTGTGCAGCGCCTATTAACTGCGCCGGATATAAGGATGCCATACTGATAGCTTCTGCCAGGCCGATACCAACTTGCTCTACGCAATTTTGTACAGCCTTTAGCATGGTAAGGCATGAGCCGGATAGCGTCCCATCGGGCATAACATAGCGGTCGCCTTTAAACTGGTGTTTATACGTTCCGGAGTTGCTTTCTGTTACCGCGTCAGTTATTAAAAATAGCTTATCCCCCAGTTCGCGCTTTGCCAAACGGATCATCGCGAAATCAACATGGATGCCATCCGCAACAATACTGGTATATGGTCTTTCTTCAAAAATAGCGGGAATATACCCGGGATCCCGGTGATGTATGGGCGGCATGGCATTGTATAAATGCGTAACAGCCTGTACCGGCTTATTCAGAAAAGACTTGCCCTCATTATAAGTAGCATTGCTATGGCCCGATGATATTACAATGCCTTGCTGATCCAGATATTCCAAAACTTTGGCGTCTTGTAATTCGGGCGCAAGGGTGATCATTTTAATTAAGCCGTTGGCTTTTTCGACCCAGCTTTTTACCTTTGACAGTGCCGCTTTTTTAATTAATGCCGGTGGATGAGCACCGCACCGTTTCGGGTTTAAATAAGGCCCCTCTAAATGTAAGCCTAAAAAGTTGCCGATTCGCTTATCCCAATATTGCAGCGCGGCTGCAATGCTTTGTTCAACAATATCATCGGTATTGGTGGCAATAGTAGCCAAAAAGCCGGTACACCCCTGGGCCAGTAAAACATGTTCCATTTGTGCTAACGCTTCCGGTGAGGGATCGCCGCCAAAAAACAATGGCGAGCCTGCGCCGTAAATTTGCAGGTCTATTAATCCGGGAGCGAGATAGTTGCCATTTAAGTCGATGCGGGTTGCATCGGTAGGGATATCGGTATCAGCAATAACGTCAATGATCTTGTCGCCTTTTAACAAAACAGCTTTGCCCATGGTAATAACACCATCAGATATGAGCTGAAGATTGTATATAGCGGTTATCATAAGCCCCCTCTAAACGGTGTAGCCCTCATGAACACCATAAGAAACTAACACCTTGTGAATAATCTCCCCCGGAAGGGGAGACTTTTTAATATTAATCTATTTTTATTAAAGCCCTACCTACCGGGGAGGGTTGGGTGGGGCTTTTTTGACAAAAAAAATCCCCCGATAATTATCGGGGGATTAAAATATTTAAGCTCCTAAAGCTACTCGCTTAAAGGCAGTTACCGTTAGGCCCTTTTCAACCGTATCTAAAAACTGAGATACATTTTTTGATGAGTCCTTAACAAACTCCTGGTTTAACAGGGTCGAGTCTTTGTAGAATTTATTCAATTTACCTGCAGCAATTTTTTCAACCATTTCTTCAGGTTTACCTTCTGCACGTATCACGTCTTTAGCAATTTCAAGCTCGCGCTCAATAACAGTTGCATCAACACCGTCTTTATCAATAGCAACAGGGTTCATAGCAGCAATTTGCATTGCAACGTCTTTTCCTGCTTCGTCGGCACCGTCAACATTTTTGTTTAAGCCAACCAAAACACCTAAACGGTAGTTACCATGTATGTAAGCGATAACTTTTTCGCCTTCGATAACTTCGTATTTAGATACGCCGATTTTTTCACCGATCTTACCGGTTTTGTCAATACAAGCTTCGGCAATTGTTAAACGTGAATTTTCAACATTAATTGATAATTGGTTTAACTCTTCTAATGATTTTGGGTTTTGCTCAACGGCTTCGTTAGCAATCGCGTTAGCAAAAGCAACAAAGTCGGCGTTTTTAGCCACAAAATCAGTTTCGCAGTTTAACTCGATGATCACACCTCGTTTAAAATCAGCTGATGTACGTGAAATAACCACACCTTCGTTTGACTCACGGTCCTGGCGGCTGGCGGCTACTTTAGCACCTTTTTTTCTTAAAAAATCAATAGCTGCTTCAAAATCACCATTGGTTTCAGTTAAAGCTTTTTTGCAATCCATCATACCGGCACCGGTTTGTTGGCGCAGTTTATTTACATCAGATGCAGATATTTGTACTGTAGACATTTTGTTTTGAGTTATAAGTTTTAAATAGCGAGTGGTGAGTAATGAATAGCGAGTTTAAAACTTACTCACTATTCACACCACTCACCACTCACAAAATTATTCTTCTGTAGTATCAGTTGCAGCAGGAGCGTCGTCCTCTACAACTGCAGTAGCTTCAACAGGTGCTTTACGGTTTCTTTTACCTTCGGCAGCCGGAGCTCTGTCAGCAACTTCAGGTGCATCAGCTTTTGCTTTTGCCTGTGCTGCTTCTTTTTCAGCTTCGTCGTCTTTCTCGCGTTTACGTTCTTCCAAACCTTCTTCTATCGCTTTAATAATGATACCGGTTATCAATGAAATTGATTTGGTAGCGTCATCATTAGCCGGGATAGGGAAATCGATGTTTGAAGGATCAGAGTTAGTATCAACCATTGCAAAGGTTGGGATATTTAACTTCAACGCTTCAGATACCGCGATGTGCTCTTTTTTAACGTCAATTAAAAACAATGCAGCAGGTAAGCGATTAAGATCAGCAATACCACCTAATAAAGTTTCTAATTTGATACGCTCACGCTGTATCATCAATCTTTCTTTTTTAGAAAGATTGGTGTAAGTACCGTCTTTGGTCAATTTATCGATGTTTGACATCTTTTTGATCGACTTACGTACGGTAGCAAAGTTGGTTAACATACCACCCAACCAACGCTCGGTGATGAAAGGCATGTTTACACCTTTTGCATATTCAGCAACGATATCTTTCGCTTGTTTCTTTGTAGCTACGAATAATACTTTACGTCCTGATTTTACAATTTGTTTTATAGCTGCAGCAGCTTCTTCAACCTTTGATAAGGTTTTATTTAGATCGATAATGTGGATACCGTTGCGCTCCATGAAAATGTACTGTGACATTTTAGGATCCCATTTGCGGGTAAGGTGACCAAAGTGTACACCTGCATCCAGTAACTCGTCGTATGTTGTTCTTGCCATTTTGTTGTCCTCCTTAAAATATTAACGTTTACTGAATTGGAATCTCTTACGTGCTTTCTTGCGACCTGGTTTTTTACGCTCAACCATACGGTTATCACGGGTCATTAAGCCTTTAGCGCGCAATGAAGGTTTCTTATCAGCATCAAGCTCAACAATAGCTTTAGCGATAGCTAAACGAACGGCTTCTGCCTGTCCTTTTACACCACCACCTGCTACGTTTACTTTAACATCAAATAATCCGGTTGAACCAGAAACCTCAGTAGACTGAGTAACGATGTATTGCAATGGCAATGTAGGGAAGTATTCTTTGTAATCTTTACCGTTTACGGTAATTGCACCGCTACCATCTGTAAGGTAGATCCGTGCAACGGCTGTTTTTCTTCTGCCTGAAGTGTTAGTTGTTGGCATTTCTTTTTCCTTAGTTTTTTAAATTAAATGGCTGTTGGGTTTTGTGCTTCATGCGGGTGTTTGTCGCCTGCATATACATGCAGATTGCCAAACAATGCTTTGCCCAAACGACTTTTAGGTAACATACCACGCACCGCTTTTTCAATTACGCGTGTAGGATGCTTTGCCATTAACTCCTTAGGAGAAATGAAACGCTGACCACCCGGATAACCGGTGTAAGAAACATACTGCTTATCGCTGAATTTGTTTCCGGTCAACTTTACCTTGTCTGCGTTGATAACTATTACATTATCACCAC
>Ga0105239_10000866_pt1 | contig 42989 bp, 45 predicted proteins | sample KBSC44metaG_FD_92761 | JGI IMG/M metagenome (GOLD analysis project Ga0105239, IMG submission 92761) | Corn rhizosphere microbial communities from Kellogg Biological Station, Michigan, USA - KBS C4-4 metaG | ecosystem: Host-associated > Plants > Roots > Rhizosphere > Soil | place: Michigan, USA...
AATTTCAGCATCAACGTAGCAACGGTGAACGGGTCCGGCTCGCAATCCGCCAATAGCGTGCTGCTGAAGAGCATCTTCGGAATGGGTGTTCCGGTTAGCGGAAAAAACCTGTTTCCCTCGAACATCGCCGGACTTCCCACCTGGTACATCATTCGCGCGAGCAAAGACGGGTATGTCGCCCGTACGCGCGACACCGAGTTCTTGGTGGCCCTGAACCCCGAGACCGCGAAAGGCGATGTAATGGCGCTGCCTGCCGGCGGCGTTGCGATCTACGAGGAGAACGCAAATCTCAAGCAGTTCCGCGACGACATCGTCTGCTACCCGGTTCCCTTTGACAAGATCACGGCGGCTGTCTGTGCTGAAGCCAAGCTGCGCAAGCTCGTAAAGAACATGGTGTACGTCGGCGTAGTGGCGCAGCTGCTCTCGATCGATCTGAGAGTGGTCGAAGCGAGCGTTAAAAAGCAGTTTGCGAAGAAGCAGAAGGTATTCGACCTGAACTTCGGCGCGGTCAAGGCGGGATTCGACTTCGCGCAGGAGAAGCTGGTCAAGCAGGATCCATTTGTCATCGAGAAGATGGACCAGACCGCAGGCAAGATCATCATCGATGGCAATGCAGCGTGCGGCATGGGCGCAGTGTTTGCCGGCGTGACGGTGGTGGCGTGGTACCCGATTACGCCATCGACTTCGTTGATCGAAGCGACGACGGACCTGCTGAAGAAGTTTCGCGTGACGCCGGAAGGCAAGGCGACGTTTGCCGTCGTTCAGGCCGAAGACGAGCTCGCGGCGATCGGCATGGTCCTGGGCGCTGGCTGGGCCGGCGCGCGTTCGATGACGTCGACTTCAGGGCCGGGCATCTCGCTCATGGGCGAGTTTGCGGGACTCGGATACTATGCCGAGATTCCGGGCGTGATCTTCGATGTGCAGCGCACGGGACCTTCGACGGGCATGCCGACGCGCACCCAGCAATCTGACCTGCTTTCGACGGCGTTCCTGTCGCACGGCGATACCAAGCACGTTCTTTTGCTTCCGGGCTCGGTGAGGGAATGCTTCGAGTTTGGATACGAGGCGTTCGATCTGGCGGAGCGGCTGCAGACGCCGATCTTCGTCCTGACGGATCTTGACCTCGGCATGAACAACTGGATGTCGGAGCCGTTTGCCTATCCGGACAAGCCGCTCGACCGCGGTAAGGTGCTGGCGAAGGAAGAACTGGACAAGCTGGGCGGATTTGCTCGCTACAAGGATGTGGACGGAGATGCGATCGGATATCGCACGCTCCCCGGCACGAAGCATCCCAAGGCGGCCTACTTCACGCGCGGTTCGGGACACAACTCGTCGGCCGGATACACCGAAAAGCCGGACGAGTATCAGGATGTGATGGACCGGCTGGCAAGGAAGTTCGAAGGTGCCCGCAAGCTGGTGCCTGCGCCGGTAGTTGTGAAGAACGGCACGTCCCGCGTGGGAGTGCTGGCTTTCGGTACGACGGATTTCGCAATGCGCGAAAGCCTCGACCAGATCAAGAAGGAATACAACAAGGACGTGGACTACATGCGCATCCGGGCGTATCCGTTTGCGCACGAGATTCATGACTTTGTGGCATCGCACGATCGTGTCTACGTGGTGGAGCAGAATCGCGACGCACAGCTGGAGAGCCTGCTGAAACTGGATCTTCCCGCTGACCAGGTGGTGAAGCTGCGCAGCATTCTCAATTACAACGGTCTGCCTATCGATGCGCGGACGATCACAGAAGAATTCGCCACGAAGGAGGGCCTGTAACCATGGCAACCCAGACACCAAGTCCAGCTTCGGCTCCTGGCCCGAAAGTCAATCGTATCGGCTTGCCGATTATTGATTATCGCGGCGGCAAGTCGACGCTTTGCGCCGGCTGCGGTCACAACGCAATCTCGGAGCGCATCATCGATGCGATGTACGAGATGGGCGTTGAGCCCGAACGCGTAATGAAGATGAGCGGTATCGGCTGTTCGTCGAAGAGCCCGGCTTACTTCATGAGCCGTTCGCACAGCTTCAACAGCGTGCACGGTCGTATGCCGTCGGTTTCGACCGGTGCGATCCTCGCCAACCACACGAACATGCTTCTCGGTGTTTCGGGCGATGGCGATACGGCATCGATCGGCGTAGGGCAGTTCGTTCACTTGATGCGCCGCAATCTGCCAATGATCTACATCATCGAAGACAACGGCGTCTATGGATTGACGAAGGGCCAGTTCTCAGCGACTGCGGATCTCGGCTCCAAGCTGAAGACAGGTGTGATCAACGATCTTCCGGCTATTGACACCTGCGCGTTGGCGATTCAACTGGGAGCGACGTTCGTTGGCCGGTCATTCTCTGGCGACAAGAAGCAGTTGCTTTCGATGCTGAAGGCTGCGATTGCGCACAAGGGAACGGTGATGCTCGACGTGATCAGCCCATGCGTCACCTTCAACGATCACGAAGGTTCGACGAAGAGCTACAAGTTCATGCAGGATCACGATGAGCCGGTGAACGAGGTTGGATTCGTGGCGAGCTTCGAGGATATCGAGGTCGATTACGATTCCGGCCAGGTCTACGAAGTGCAGATGCATGATGGCTCGAGCCTCCGGCTGCGCAAGCTGCAGGAGGACTATGATCCGACCAGCCGTGCCAATGCCGTTAAGACACTGATGGAGGCGGAAGCCAACCATGAGGTGCTGACTGGCGTGTTCTACATCGATACCGAGAAGCCGACATTCACCGATCAGCTGAACATGGTGGATGAGCCGCTGGCGACGCTACCGGAGTCGCTGACTCGGCCGCCTAAAGAGACGCTGGATCAACTGATGAAGGCGCTGCAATAAAACAAGGGTCCAAAGTGGCAAGCGAACAAACAGAAGCCCCGCGCGATGCGGGGCTTTCTGTTGCTCCAAAAAGCTCGGCGGGAATCAGGAATTGAAGGCTGCAGCTGCGGCTTCGGCTACGGCATGGTCTTGCTTGCCTGAGCCGCCACTCACACCAACGCCGCCGACGACCTGGCCGTTGACTTTCAGCGGCACGCCGCCGGCAAAGATCATCACACGTCCATGGTTGGAGGCATGAATGCCGAAAAACTGGTCGCCGCTCTGGGAGTTCTCGCCGAGTGCCTTGGTCTCGATGTCAAAGGCTCGGGAAGTAAACGCCTTATTGATGGAAATGTTGATGCTGCCGATCCATGCGCCTTCCATCCGCTCGAAGGCGACGAGATTCGCGCCGGCATCAACGACGGCGATATTCATGGGCTGACCGATGGCGGCCGCCTTCTCCTCACCGGCACGAATGATTTTTCTTGCAGCTTCAAGGGTGACGCCGAGGGCTTTAGACGTTTCAGTTTTCTTGGTTGCCATTGTTTCTCCTCAAATGATGTCTGGATGGATTCTTTCTCGAATCGAATGTGCGGGAAAAAGCTCAGCTGGCTGCGCCCTGGTGAGCGCTTCGGGGAAGTTCAGGTGCGTTCTGAGAGATATCGGATGGATGGACCGGAAGGCAACTAAAAATTGCATGAAAGCGAAAAATCCGGTTGCGCGGGGCAAACCGGATCGAAGGTGAGGTTTTTGGAAAGGAGATTAACGCTGGGAGGCGGTGCTGCGCACTCCCAGGGCTTTGAGCTTGTCGCGGGCCTGGGCCGCCTCGGGGGTTTGCGGATGACGCTGAATGAGAAGGCGGAGTTCATGAACGCCGGCGTCCTTCTTCGCGGATGAGATCAGGGCGAACCCCTTGTGCAGTTGAGCCGTAGGAGCCTTAGGGTTTCCGCTGAAGTTCTCCAGAACGGCGTTGTAGTTTTTGATGGCTTCGGTGTAGTCCTGCTGCCGATAGGCGATCTCGCCAAGGTAGAACTGCGAACTGCCGGCCATGTCGTCCATCGGATAGTAGTGGATCACGTCCTGAAACTCGCCGGTCGCGACCGGGTACTTGGCGGCGTTGTAATCGCGGAGAGCAGCCTGGAAGGTTTCCCGTAGTGGAGGTGCAGGCGCTCCGCCGCTCGCGGTTGGAGGAGCAATAGTGCCGGGAGCTGATCCAGCGGGCCCTGCGGGGTTTCCCTCGGGAGTGGTGCCAACGGGCGCCGTGCCGGGCTGCGATCCGGCCGGAGCAGTCTGGATGTTCTGAAGCTGGTTCTGGAGATCCTGGACAGACTTGTCGAGCTTCGCAATGCGAGTCTTCAGCTCGTCAACGGAGTCGTTGAGTGACTGGACCTGTCCGGAAGCGGTGTCAATTTTGCCGCTGAGCGCATCGTTTTGCTGATTCAGCTTCTGCTGAAGGGAGTTCACCGTCTGCGTCATCTGGTTGGCGTTGTCGGCGGTCTGCTCGACGAGGTGTTGAAGAACACCAAACTTCTGATCGAGCGTGGACTGCATGCGCTGCACCATGTCGAGCAACTGCTGGACCTGCGTCTGCAGAGCGATGATCTCCTTGGACGCAGCGCGTGCCCGCACAGGCGTGAATGCGACGACTGCCGCGAAGAGTGCTGCGGCGACAACGGAACGAACGCGGAAAGTGAATGCTCTTGGCATCGAACACCTACGAGATGGGATGCTTGCGATTGCTCAACGCAATGTTGGTTAGACGGGCAGAATTGAGAAGTTCGCTGCCTCGAGCTGAAGGATTCGGCTCCAGGGCAGCAGGGAAATGGCGGCATCGATGGAGAGTCGACGCCGCCACAGGGTTTTTACTGGTCGAGCGAGAGGCCGCCGCGGCGGTTCTGCTGCCAGCAGGCTTCGGTTGACTCGGAGCAGAAGGGCTTTTCCTTGCCGTAGCTGACGACGCGGATACGATCGCCGGCAACCCCGGCTTGAACCAGCGCGTTCTTCACGGCGTCGGCGCGATTCTGGCCGAGAGCCAGGTTGTATTCGTTGGAACCGCGCTCATCGCAATAGCCGCCGACAACGACCTTGACGCCCGCGTGAGTGGTCAGATAGGCCGCGTCTTTTGAGAGCGTAGCCTGCTGATCGCCACGGACATCGTACGCGTCGTAGTCGAAGAAGACGTCAGAGACGTTTGCCTTGAACTCTTCCTCAGCGGACATGGTGTGGGTCGGCTGCTGAACCGGCGGGGGAGCGGTAACAGTAACGCGCGCGGTGTCCTCAGCTGTTCCACCATCGCCCTTGGCCACCAGGTGATAGTTGGTGGAGGCTGTGGGGGTCACGGTCTTGGTGCCCGACGTCGGGACATCTCCGATTCCCTCGATGGAAACGCTGGTGGCGTCCGTGGTCTTCCACGTCAGCGTCACCTGATCACCTGCCGAAATCGACTCGGGCTGAGCCGAGATCTTGGCGGTGGGAGCCGGGGCGGCCGGAGGGGGCGCAGCCGGGGGTGGGGGCGGGACCTTCTTCTTACAACCCGAGATGGCGACCAAAGCGATGACCAACAAAACAGCAGACAGAATGCGAGCGCAACGTTTCAATTCCTGACTCCTTCCGCGGATAAAATGCGACTTAGTGACGTCTCCATTTTAGCCCCGTGTTGTCCCTAAGATGGTGATCTAGTTCACCTCATGGTGTTATCTGCGTGTATTCTCTGCTTTGAATTTCACTGGCCGTCGTGGTAGGCCGTGCGTCGATCTTCCGAACCCCGATCAGTGCTCGCCTGAGAGAAGGGTTGCCCTCGATGGAGTACCAGATCAAAGCATCGCAGGTAACTGGCTGTAGAATCTGCAATTGCGAGCGACGCCGTGCTGGCTGGCGAATTTGGGACTGGTGCGAAGCTCACTTGAACGCGCGAACGCCACCCTTCCATTGCATTCACTGCAGGAATGCCGTCCATGCCTGAGGCGGTAGTGAATATATGCGGAGAGACGGAGAAACTGGCGTGGCTGCACGGGAAAAAGGTACTCGTTTTGCACCGGGGATCAGCGCTGAGTCCTTGTTGTGCATGAACAGCGGCCGAGTTTGGAGAAGGTGTATAGTGCTCGAAGCCCTCGGAAAGAGGACGCAGGGTGCCCAGCGCTGGTACACCTCAGGTAGATCGCAACCAGGTTAGGAATCGGGCAATCGCACTCCAGGTACTCTCGCTTGACCTCCTGCCAATCGAGAACCAATCGCTAAGGTAAAGGAGGGTGAATGCCATGGTTTCTCCTACGCTTCTAGTTCTGGCTGCCGGAATGGGCAGCCGTTATGGCGGGCTCAAGCAGCTCGATCCGGTCGGACCCGACAACGAAACCATCATGGATTATTCGATCTTCGACGCTCGTCGGGCGGGCTTCGGCAAGGTCGTCTTCGTAATCCGCAAGGAGACGGAAGAGGCTTTCCGAGAGATCATCGGAGCTCGCTACGAGAAGCGCGTGCCGGTTGAGTACTGCTTTCAGGAAGTGGGAAAGCTGATTCCGGGGTTCTCAGTTCCGGATGGACGTACGAAACCCTGGGGTACGACACACGCCATTCTGATGGCGGCGAATGCGATTCACGAGCCATTCGCGGTCATTAACGCGGACGACTTCTACGGAGCGGGCAGTTTCAAAGTGCTTGCCGACCACCTGAAAAGCGGAAGTTCGGATTACACGATGGTTGGGTTCGTTCTACGCAACACCCTGTCGGAGTTTGGGAGCGTGGCGCGTGGGGTGTGTCACGTTTCTGATGACGGGTACCTGAGAGACATCGAGGAGTTGAAGTCGATCGAGCGCGAGGGCAGCTTGATCAAGAACATCGATGCAGAGGGGCAGGATACGGTATTGAATGGTGGCGAACTCGTGAGCATGAACATGTGGGGATTCACGCCGCAGATCTTCGGACAGCTGCATGACCAGTTTCAGACGTTCCTCAAACGGTACGGGGACGATTTGAAGGCCGAGTGCTACATCCCCAGCACCTTGAATACGCTTATCCATGCAGGCAAGTCGCGGGTGAAGGTGCTTCGCTCGGGGGATGCGTGGTTCGGCGTGACCTACCGCGAAGATCATCCCCGTGTGGTGCAGAGTATTCTGAGACTCGTGGAAGGCGGGACCTATCCCAGAAAGCTTTGGAGATGATTGAAGAGCACGCGGTTGCTGTCGTAGCGAGGGCGTTTGAGATCGATGGGGAATTGGAAAGCGCAGCTCGATACGGCAGCGGCCATATTCACGATACATACAGTGTGAGATTTGACGAGAGTGGGCGTAGCGGAGCCCACATCATTCTGCAGCACATCAATACAAGGATTTTCAAGAATCCGGTCGCCGTGATGGAGAACATCCGGCGCGTGACAACGCATGTACGCGCCAAGCTCGATGGGCTGCCCGATGCAGACCAGCGCGTGCTGCAGTTGGTGCCGACGCACGAGGGACGCGTGTGGCATGTGGATCAGGAAGGCCAGTACTGGCGTGCCTACCGGTTCATTGAAGCAGCCAGGACCTTCGATGAAGTGAAGTCGGAGCGTCAGGCATTTGAGGCGGCCAGGGCGTTCGGCCAATTTCAGCGGATGCTGGCGGATCTTCCGGGCGAGCGGCTGACAGAGAGCATTCCCCACTTTCACGACACTCCGAAGCGGTTCACGGATTTCGAATCCGCAGTCAACGCGAATGCCGCAGGGCGGGTGAAAGACGTGCAAGAAGAGATTGCCTTTGCCATGAATCGCAAGCGCATTGCGACTGCGCTCGTCGGGGCCGGGCTGCCGGAACGCGTCACGCACAACGATACGAAGCTGAACAACGTGATGCTGGATGAGCAGACGGGTGAAGGGATCTGTGTAATCGATCTCGACACGGTGATGCCCGGCCTGGCGGGTTATGACTTCGGCGACATGGTGCGGACCATGACCTGTCCGGCAGCGGAGGACGAACAGGACCTTTCGCAAGTCGAAATGCGCTTTTCCTTCTTCGAAGCAGTGCTGCGCGGTTACCTGGCCGGGGCTGGCGATTTTCTGACGGCATCAGAACGCGAGTCCCTGATTTCGGGAGCGAAGGTGATCGTCTTCGAACAGGGCATTCGCTTTCTCGCTGACCACCTCGCCGGAGACACCTACTACAAGGTGAGCAGGGCGAGGCAGAACCTGGATCGATGCCGAACGCAGTTCAAGCTGCTTGAGTCGATTGAGCGGCAAGAAGAAGCGATGAGGGAACTGCTGAAGTCTATCGAATAGCGGCCCTGTTTCTCATTCCGACCCTACCCGCCAAAAGCTCGGTAAGCGTCGGGCGGGCTGCTCCGTGGATGATCGCCTTTCCTACTGCTTGGTATCCAGCGGATGTTGAGCGTCTTCGAAGAACTGATTTTGAAGCTTTAAGCTGACGTCGTCTGCCTTGATGGCTTTGAGTGCTTCGGCAATCTCCCTCGACCAGGTCTTCTGGTCGAATTCGCCTAGTTGCTTGTTCGCGGCCGATCCGTCGCCGGCGTAGTGATTCGGGAAGCGCGCATACCACCAGATCCCGGTATAGACAGTTTCAGGAAGCTTTTGCCGCTTCTGGTCTGCGCCGGATTGCTGGTTGGCGCGGTCCTGATGAACGAGATCAGGACGAGCAATGAGCATATTTGAGGTTTCCACCTCGCCGCCGTGCATGTCGAAGGGCGTCTTGAGCGCGGGACGGCCGGGAACATTTTCATTGGGCAGGCCAAAGACGTAGACAACGTAGTCGCGCTGGCTCGCCAGCTGCGACTGCCCGAAGAGCGGCAGCAAGGACTCGTTGCCGCCATGCCCGTTGACGATGACGATCTTCTTGCAACCGTTGCGCGCCATCTCGCTGACAGTCTCCTGTAATAGCGTGAGCTGCGTTGAGAGGCTGTAGGCCAGCGTGCCTGGCTGCTGCCGGGCTTCGAATATCTGACCGAAGTAGTACTCCGGAAAGACGACCGCATATTCCTGTTTGACGGCGTTCGTCACCGCGAATCGGACGTCGAGGAGGTCGGTACCGAGAGGCAGGTGCGGGCCATGTTTCTCAATGATCCCGAAAGGAAGCACGCAGACACCCTGAGATTGGCGGATCGCCTGAACGAAGTCGGGAGCGGTCAGCTCTTCCCACTTTGGCGACAGCGACCCTTGCACCTGGGCTCGGCAAGCGAATGAGAAGTCGAAGAGTGCGATGAGCAGGAAGCTCTTTGCAGCGGCACGGAGAAATGTGCGAGCGGACCTCATGATTCACCTCGGGAACATCAAACAAGCGAATGGTACACCATGCAAGATTGCGCCACGGCGCTGTGGATCTCGATGTGCGGTCTAAGGAACCTGGGACCCCGAAATCGCAGGGCCGGCAAGTAGATATTTTGCGATTTCTGCCGATAAAGCCGAATAAGGATGGATGGGCGATGGACATAGGGCCTGTCGAGCGAATCGGACCAGTGGACAGCGTTGGGTTGAAGGTGGGCCCGAATGATGTGAAGCCGGCACTCGGAGTTGAGGGTTCGGCACGGATGGAAGACGACTCGTACCAGGAATCCAGCAAGAATCAGAATCGCGGGATGGAAGAGGAAGCAGAGGCCACCGAGGACGCGACTGAGGAGGATTCCGCTCCCAGCCCGGTGAACGGGAAAAACAAGGGAGTGAACTGCTTCGCGTAGTTCAATTCGCAAAATCAATTGCTGAGATTGTAGAAAGATACCGCTGCACAGCTATCGGAATGAAGACGTGAGCCGCCGCCCGGCAATATTTATCCGATGAAAGCGTAAGCCTCTTCAGTGGGTTCCGCTGGGAGCTTTGAAGCCTTCCCGATGATCCCGCAGAAAGAAGGCGAACGGAAGAACGATCGCCGCGAATACTGCGATGACCATGAAAGCATCAAGATAGGCGAGCAGCCGGGACTGCTGAGTCAGCAGGGTGCTCAGCAACGCACGAGCGTGTTGCTCAGACGCCGCGCCAAGGCCGCGATCCCGGAAACTTGTCGTCAGACTGCTGAGCCAGTGCTGCAGGTTGCCGTCAGAGGAAGCAATCTGCGATCCAAGAATGTTTTGATGAAACTGCCCGCGGCGCGCTATCACTGTCGTCATCACAGAAATGCCGATACTGCCGCCAAGATTTCGAGCGAGGTTGTATATGGCCGACGCCTGGTTCACCCTGTCTCGGGTAAGGAAGGAATAGGCCGCAGTGCTGATGGGGACAAACATCAGTCCGAAACCAAAAGCCTGGAAGACGCGCATCCATGCCGCCCACGCGTAGGTCATCTCGAAATCGAACGTGTGGGCCATGGTCCAGTTGGCGGCCACGGCGATCAGCCACCCGGTGATGATGAGCGCGCGCTGATTCGTTTCAATAGTCGCGCAGAGAAAATGGTGAGTATTGCAACAGTGGCTCCGCCGGGCGAGATGACCAGTCCGGCATCGGTTGCGCTGTACCCGAGAAGCTCCTGCAGATACTGCGGAACCAGAACCGTGCTGGCGAAGAGGACGAAGCCGAGCCCGAAGACAAGCAGCGAACTGAGGCCGAAGTTCCGGTTCGCGAGCAGGCGTAGATCGAGCACAGGTTCCTTGTGCCGCAGCTCATAGATCACTGCGGAAGCCAGACAGACAGCGGCGATGGCGATACATGCTGTGATGAGCGTCGAGCCGAACCAGTCGTCCTCCTGTCCCTTGTCGAGCACGATCTGGAGGGCGCTGAGTCCGACCGCGAGAAGTCCAATGCCGACGTAGTCGATATGCAGATTCTGCAGAAGCTTCCAGCGCTGCGCGACGAGCGACGGCGGATCGTGGACGAGGCGCGCACTTAGCAGCAGCGAGACGATCCCGACGGGAAGATTGATGAAGAAGATCCAGCGCCAGTCGTAGTTATCCGTGATCCAGCCGCCGAGCGTCGGACCGATGGTGGGCGCGAACACCACGGCAAGTCCATAGATGGAGAAGACCTGCGCGCGCTTGTGAGGAGGGAATGCGTCAGTCAAAATGGCTTGTTCGCTGGGAGCGAGCCCTCCGCCACCCAGGCCCTGCAGCACGCGGAACAAAATCAGCATGGGCAGCGTCGGAGCGAGCCCGCAGAGAACCGAACTGACTGTGAAAATAGCCACGCAAGCCATATAGAAGCGCTTACGGCCGATAAGCGTTGAAAGCCAGCCACTCAGGGGGAGTATCACTCCATTGGCGACAAGGTAAGAGGTCAGCACCCAGGTGGCTTCGTCCTGCGAAGCGCCGAGGGAACCGGCGATATGAGGCAGGGAAACATTGGCAATGCTGGTATCGAGCAGTTCCATGAAGGTAGCGATCGAAACGGCTACAGCCAGCCACATGGGACTTCCGGGGTCGCGGCGAGGTTGAACTGGCGGCGCAGGTTTCAGGGGTTCCAGGACTACGGGATTGGCCGCCAACGGGTCCTCCGGAAAATATTAAAAAAGAGACCGATCAGTCTCATTAGAAGCATATGAGACCGTGTGGTCGCAAAAAGTGAGTAGAATAGTTAGAGCGAGGCAATCGATGCGGAAAGGCGAACGAACCCGGCAGCACGTGATTGAAACCGCTGCGAGGGTACTGAATCGGCACGGCTACGCCGGCTCAGGAATGTCGGAGCTGATGGAGGCCACAGGTCTGGCCAAGGGCGGCATCTACCGCCATTTCGAGAGCAAGGAAGAGCTGGCGGTCGAGGCTTTTCAATACGCTTTTGCTGAGGTTCTCAAGCTCCGCTTCGGCCACCTTGATGCGCTGCCCAATGCCGCGGACAAGCTGGTGAAATACGTTGAAGGCTTCGCCTCAACGGAGTCGCCGATTCCCGGAGGTTGCCCGATTCTCAACACCGGGATCGAGAATGACGACGGAAACCCGGCACTGCTGGAGTGCGCGCAGGACGCCTTCGACACGATCGTGCGACGGCTTACAAAGATCATTCGCGATGGGCAGGAGCGAAAGGAAATCCGCCCGGAGATAATCCCGTCCGAGCTGGCGCTCTTTATCTATTCATCGCTCGAGGGTGGTATCTTCGCTACGCGGCTTCAGGGATCGAGGCAGAGGCTGAAGACCGTGGCCCGCTTTCTTTGCGAATACCTTGAGGCTGAGGTCCGCACTAAATAAAACTGATTGCGACAACGAGATTGCTCTGAAAGAGATAGGCCGAGTCGATTCAGACTCGGCCCTTTCTATTCCGAGAAAACCAAGAATGATGGGCTTACTGGCCGTCGCAGCTGACCTTGTTATTCCAATCCACGAACGAGCCCTGCGGATTGTCGCGCCATGCCCAGACGTGCAGTTCGAAAAACGGGGGAAGGTTGTAGCGGTTCGGACTGGTGACAAGAAGAAAGGTCTGGCCTTCGAGGACGGGCGGAGCCGGGTGATTTTTGAGCCAGGTGGCGGCATCGACGATGAATTCAACTCCGACAAGTCGTAGTTCGCCATGCCGCGGCTCGTAGATCAGGGCCTCAGGGTGCGATGCGTCGATCTCGCCATCTCCAACAAGTCCGCCATTCACGTAGTGAATGCCCATAGCGCCGTGGTCAGGTCCGCTAACGCAGCCGAGGAAAGGGCCATAGCCGTTGGCTGTGGCGTTATTCACGTCGATGTATTGCAACGTGGCTTCCCGCACCGCCTGAACGAGGGCTGGTGGCGAAGCGTGATGGGCGTGCTCACTCTCCTCGGCAACGAGTTTGCTTGAGAGTCCGGGAGTGAAGAAAAGGGCCGCAGAGACAATCGGGAGGAATCCGAGCGCACGGCGGAGGTGATTGCGAGTCATGGTTACTTCTCCTTATGAGGTTTTGAGAGCTGTGAAGACAAGACCGTTAGAGCTCGGCGGTCGTCGGATCGATTACATTTCGAACTGCCGAGATGCGATTGGCAGGGAAGCCTCCGAGTTCGGCGTGCTGGCGGATGAGTGCGTCATTTGGAGAGCGATAGATGCAGTAGATCTTGTCGCCGGTCACGTAACTCTGAATCCACTGGATTTCGTAACCAAGTTTGGCCAGCACGCGGCAGGAAGTCTGAGAAATGTCGCGAAGCTGATCGCGTGTTAAGTCGCCGGCACCCGGTATGTCTCGCTCGATCACGAACTTCGGCATGGCTGCTCCATGGTTTTACGGACCTCTGTATCAGGCAGAGGGCAAAACCGAGCCGATGGTTCCATGTCGGCGGCACAGCGTCAATGGAGCATGTCTGGATTGATTCTGTACTCGTTCTGTACCCGGAAACGGCTGAAAAAAAGGGAATTGGTGCTTTCTTTGCAGGGAGAGGGTTACAATTCTGAGCACTTGCGTAGGGGGTCGGCATGGCGGTCACGGGACTTATCATTCCCGATAAGCCCATCAGGCTTGGAGATTGTGAGCTGAATGCTGCGGCTTTCGAGGTTCGACGCGGCCGGCGAACCATCAAGCTTGAACGGATCCCGCTTCAGATACTGCTTCTACTAATAGAGGAGCGGGAGAAACTGGTCACCCGGGAAGCGATCGCGGCACGGGTATGGGGCAAGGACGTATTCGTCGACGTCGACAACGGCATCAACACGGCGATCCGGAAGATTCGCCAGGTCCTCAATGATGACCCACAACAGCCCCGGTTCATCGAGACCATCTCGGGAATGGGGTATCGGTTCATCGGACCGGTTGAGCCGATCGTCGAAGCCCCCATGCCTCTGATCGCTGAAGAGGCAGCCGCTCATGTCAGGCAGTTCAAACCAGAAGAGTCGCGATTCGATACACCCCGGTTCCGATGGCCGCGCCTCGCCAGCTTGAGCCTCGCCCTACTCCTGGTCGCGGCAAGCGCGGCGCTCGTGTGGTGGCGGTCCGCCAGACCCGGGGCCCACGCAATCCGATCGATAGCCGTTTTGCCTCTGCAGAATCTTTCGGGCGATTCGTCTCAAGAATTTCTCGCCGATGGAATGACCGAAGAACTGATTACCGAGCTGTCCCGAATAGAGCCACTTCGGGTGATTTCCCATACCTCAGTAATGGATTACAAGGGAACGAAGAAGCATCTTCCGGAAATCGCGCATGAACTGAACGTGGACGCGATTCTAGAGGGGTCGGTAATCCGCGAGAAGGATAACGTTCGCGTTACCGTGCAGTTGCTGGACGGGCCTGCAGATCGTCATCTCTGGAGCGAGGCCTATGAGCGTCCATTGAATGGAGTGCTGAATCTGCAAAGAGATGTGGCCAAAGCGGTCGCAAACGAGATTCGCGTGAAACTCACGCCAGTTCAGCAGGCTAGGTTGAAGGCCGTTCAGGATTTGAATCCGCAGGCTTATGAGAACTACGTGCGGGGCAGATACTTGCTATCCACGCAATTCACCATGAGCGCGCCGCTTTTACAGGCGAAGTCGCACTTCGAAAACGCAATCCACGCCGATCCAAAATTTGCTGAAGCATTTTCAGGTCTGGCGGATGTGCACCTCTTCCTTGCTTTGGGGAGGTTTGAAGCTCCGGAGATCGCCTTTCAATCTGCGCATGAAGCAATAAGCAAGGCGACGGCACTCGACGAGACTGTCGGCGAAATTCACGACACGCTGGGTACGATTCTCTGGCGGCACGACTGGGACTTTGCGGGTGCGGAGAGGGAGTACGATCGGTCAATAGCTTTGGTGCCAAGTTACTCGTGCCCGCATGAAGATCGGGCTCTGTACATGGCGTTTCTTGGTAAAAGGGATGAAGCTCTCGCCGAGCTGACAAGAGTCAACGGACTGGATCTAGGACCCGGAGCACAAATGACGGCGGCGGGAGTGTTCTACCAGCTCCGGGATTATCCGAAGCTGATAGAGATCGCAAAAGAAGGCGTTGCGTCAAACCCGAATGAAGCGATGGAGCACCTCGATCTTGGCATTGGATATGAAGGAATCGGCAAACACGGCGAGGCAATTGCTGAATTGAAGAAGGCTAACGAGCTTTCAAAAGGAGATCAGGACAATGCGTCATTCCTGATGTACTCGCTAGTTCGGTCCGGCGATCGACAAGCAGCAGGGAAGATCCTGCGAGAGTGGGAGCAGAAGAGAGAGCCTGGCAATAACTATCTGATGGCGACGATGTACGCGAACCTTGACCTGAAAGACAAGGCTTTTGAGTACCTCAACAAGGCGGTTTCTGAGCGTGCGCTCGAATTGGCTTGGCACATCAAAGCCGACCCACGCATCGATGGTTTGCGAAGCGACGGGCGATTCGAGGTCATAACTCGTGCGATGGGACTGCCTCACTGACGGATTATGGCCGAACTCACTTCAAGGTCGAAATACAGATCGTCCGAAGTTCCGGGCAGCACCAGACATCTACCACTCGGCGGGTTTGCCTTTGCTATCGACCACGCGGGATGCAGCTTCCTGGAACACAAGATCGGCCGGGGCTGCCAGAAACTGGGATTGTGCGTTGACGAACTCGTCGAGAAGATGCGGCGTGGCAACGGTGATTCCATTCGCTAAGAGGTCTGAAGTTTCAAAGCAAGCATCCGGCAGCGCCTTCAGGTAGTTCTTGAAGGATCCGGATGCGATACCGGCAATCTTCGCGACGCCGTAAGTTGAGCGCCGGCGATACAGCTTGGGAAGGTACACCTTGCCCTTATCCGCCGTCGCGTCGATCGCGCCTTTGTTGCGGAACAGAAGCGTCCGATCGAACCCGCTGAGGTCGGATGAAGCGTATTTCCAGATTCCTCTTTTGGCCTGTCGTGCTTGCTGGCTCAATCCGATGAGCGTGTTGATCTCGCCGTCCGTCATCGATGAATAGAAGGTGGGAAACGCCCATCCCTCCTGACAGAGCCAGAGGTTTACGTCCTTTTCGGTGCCGTTGATGGTGACGTAAATATCGCCGACGAGCCGCCCGTAGGTGTCGAAAACGTCGCTCGGATCATCGACCCCTGTACGAACAGTGCAGGGAATTGGAGTGGCGCCCGCTTTGGCGAGGAAGGCAGCCAGGTGGACAGCAGCCGTTTCGCCAAAGAACTGACGGAAATTGCCATTGGATGCGTTGAATTTGGCGCGCTGCTGAGCGGTAGGCTTCTTCTTGTGGATGGTCGGTGCCAGCGGGCGATAGTGAAGCTCAGGCGCGTCGATACCCTGAAGCCGGATGACGATACGGTTCTGATTGTCGATCGCCGGTTTGCTCACCTTACCCTTCACGATGGCGCCGTCGAAAGCATGTGTCACGGCCGCAGGCGCTCCAGTGTGCGGCGAGAAGCGAAAGGCGTTCGTACCGGCCAAGGTCACCTTAACTGTGTCGGCGTCTGATTCGCCGATGTTCCAGAACTGCGCGAGATCGATCGTTCCCGACACTTCTAGCATTCCGCTGAACATGCTTTTCCCTCCGTGACTGTCGCTCTGAACTTAGGAATAGCGAAGTCGGTTTAGAGGGTAGTGAATAGGGTGCAAGCCTCGTTTCAATTTTGGAAATGAAAACAGCTGACGGCCTGGCCACCTCTAAGTACATGCGTGGATCGGAGCATCCTCTTTATCAAAACATAACTTCCGGGTAGCCCACAATACTCTCGCAATTGGCATTTTGTTGAAGTGTGATAACCGTAACAGCCTCATCTGGAACCCTGCGAGACCATCAGGAGGCTAACAATCAAGCGTGCATCCGATACTGCTGCGCGTTCATTTACATGCAACTGTGCGGAATCGCGGCCCGGTACAACTGGTGGACTCATGTTTCTAATTAGACAAGGCGTCTTCCTCGGATTCGTTCTATTGTCTTTTGTTTCCGCATTCGCTCAACAAGGTTCACTTTCCTCTGACGGCCAGTTGGCCGCAACTTCCGCGCGAGGCCACTTACTTTATGAATACGATGAGGCGGTTTGGCATGCAAGCGATGCTGTGATCGCGACACATCCTGCCAAGAAAAATCTCGGTCGCTACATTGCACGCAAGACGGATGCGGGCTGGGAGGTGGCATTTGGCCGCATCAATGAAGGTCACGACGCTTTTTTGATAGCGGCGCTGGCGACGCAGGGCAAGACGCCTCTGGATTTTTCTGTCCAAAAGTTTGAAACGCTGCAAAGAGACACCGGATTTTATCTTTCCGCCGCCAAAGGAATTGAAAACACCCTCAAGATATTTCAAGGTGTGGACCGGCAATATAACGTAGCGGTTCTTCCTGCTCCGGAGAATCAGTTTTATATCTATTTTGTACCGGCGCCCACTGATAAAGCTTTGTACCCGTTCGGCGCTGATGCCCGTTATCTGGTTTCGGCGGATGGTGGAACTATCATCGAGAAACGACAACTCCATAAGGGAATCATTCCCGACGGAGGACCTATTCCTGCCGGGGCAACAATAGCTGCGGGAACCCACTCCCACATCCTTAGCGACGTCCCTGAGGACACGGACGTTTTTCATGTTCTCGCTAGGAGACCGGCGATACCCGAATACATCGCCACAGAAATCGCAATTTATGAAGTGGAAGTAGATGGAACGATCAAGGTCGTTCAACGCATTAAGAAGCATCGCTGAACGGGTCTGTGGGAAGCATAGTCACGACGATCCACCTTGGTGGTCGGGGTTCAGAGTGAGTCACCGCCAAAGAGGAAGCTACCAATTATTCACTTCTCCTCACATCGCAAAACGGCAAGGAGTGCTACCTTCGGTACCGGATCAGCCTGGAAGCCAATAGGAGAGGCGCGATGAAGTGGGAATACAAGATGGTGCAAATATCAGGCAAGCCTGAAAAGGCAGTCGACGAGTTGAATGTTCTGGGTTCGGACGGCTGGGAGGCCGTTTCTGCTTGGGTGGACGCGATCTCCACCCACGTCCTACTGAAGCGGGGCCGCAAAGGATAGCGAGCGCCAAGCCAGTTGATCATCTCGTGTCGGTCGTTCATGGTGCCAGCGTCTGCGGTCTGGGCGAATGTTCATTCGGCTCGATTGCGGGAAAATCACCCTCAACTCGGTAATTACCTTTTAGTTAACATTGGCGGCTCGTTTTCGCCCTGCTGTGCCTTGGCACATTGTCAAATTCCGCGCGACCCGTTCAACTCCAATCGAAGCTGAGTTCCTTTTCGGGAAGGTGGGTCACCCGAAGATTGCGGCACCTCCTGCATAAACCGCCTTGCAATTTCTGGATCGAAAGTATATTTTACTAACCAGTTAGTTAAACTGATTGGTCAAAATGGAATCTGAAGTTCAAGTTGGGATTGCGAGCGGCAGCGACAGGTCAGCGGAAACCCGCACCAGGATTCTGGACGCCGCGGTCCAGGAGTTCAGCGCGAACGGCCTGGCCGGCGCCCGAATGGACCGGATCGCCGCCGTTGCAGGTGTAAACAAGGCGCTGCTGTACTACCACTTCGACAGCAAGGACAACCTGTACGGCGCGGCGCTGGAGATGATCGCGACCAAGACGCGTGATGCGACGATGGCCACATTCCTGCGCGACGCGTCGCCTGGCGAGCGCGTGCTGCGTTCGGCGCTGAGCCACTTCGATCGCATTCTTGCGCAGACGGAGTTTCAAAGCCTGATGCAGCAGGAGATGATGCGACTGCACAAGGGCGAGAGCGGGGCAATGGAGGTGCTGATCAAGCGCGTCTTTGCGCCCATGATCGCGATGTATCAATCGATGGTGCGCGAGGGAATCGCGTCTGGCGAGCTGATCGAGGTCGACTGGCTGCAGATTCATCTCGCATCGCTGGGAACGAATGTCTTCTATTTCATGAGTTCTCATCTGTGGCGTCAGCTGCTCCCGTACGATCCGTTCGCTCCGGAAGTGCTCGCGGAGCGTCGACGCACGATTGTGAAGTTTCTCGGGCTCGCTATTTTTCGAGATCGCGACCGCGGAGCCGAACTTGCCGAGAAGGTGCTGGCGGATACTCCGATGCCGGAAATCAGAGTGGATAAGTCTCCGTTTGGGGTGAGTAATGAACGCAAGAAATAGAGTGTTTGTGATTCTGGGGCTGTTGACACTGGGATCTTTGATCTGGTACTTGGTGACGGCGCGGACGTCCGGAGATCTCAAGTTGATCGGCACCGTCGACGCCAACGAGGTCCTGGTGAGCGCCAAGATTCCCGGCCGCATCGAGACGCTGAGCGTGGAAGAAGGCCAGGAAGTGAAGGCCGGCGATCTGATCGCGGTCGTGGAAAGCCAGGATCTGACCGCGGCGGAGAAGGCAGCTCTCGCCAATGTGCAAAGCAACGAGTCGAAGCTGGCGGAGACAGTGGAAACGCAAAGGCAAAATGCCGGCGAAGTGTCGAGCGCAACCGTCAATGCGCAGGCGCAGGTGAAAGCGACCCAGGCAGCGCTGGCGCAGGCCGAAGCAAATCTTGCGCACCAGCAGGCAGACACGACGCGTACAGTTGCGCTGGCCAAGCAGGGAATTGCAAGCGCTCAGGCGCGAGAGGAAGCGGAGACCGCATTGAATGCGGCGGAGGCCGCGGTGCAATCGGCTCATGCCAATGTGGCAGCAGCGCAGGCAGCGGTACAGCAGGCGAAGGCGCACGAACTCCTCGCGCAGGTTTCGCTGAAGACCGTGGCCTCGACGCGCGGTGTGGTACAGAACGCAAGGGCGCTGGCCGACCAGGCTAGCGTGCAGTTGGGCTATGCAAAGGTCTTCGCTCCGGTAGCAGGCCCGGTGAATGTGCTGGCCGCGCGACAGGGAGAAGTGTTGCAGGCAGGCGGAACGATCGCCACCATCATGGATCTGTCGCAGACGTGGGTGTATGCGCCTCTGCCTGAGACGCAAGCGGATGCGGTCAAGCTGGGCGACGAACTGAAAGTCGTGATGCCCAGCGGCGGAAGCGTGCAGGGCAAGGTGATTGCAAAGGCAGCCGAGGCGGACTTCGCGACGCAGCGAGACATCAACGGCGGTCGCAAACGCGACATCAAGACGATTCGGCTAAAGCTGCTCATTCCCAACCCCGACGAGAAGTTCGTGCCCGGCATGACAGCCGAGATATACATCCCCAAAGACAAGCTGGTGAAGCAATGACTTCGCACGCACGCACCGTAACGCCGACTCACGATCCTCTCCCGACGCAGGCCCAGCCGGCGATCCGCGTGGAGAACATCGTGAAGAAATACGGCGACTTCGAAGCGGTCAAGGGCGTGAACTTCGAAGTTGCCGAGGGTGAGATCTTCGGCTTGCTGGGTCCGAACGGAGCGGGCAAGAGCACGCTGATCCGCATGATGACGACGCTCATCCCGGTGACCGGCGGCAGGGCGCTCGTAGGAGGCTACGACGTAACCAAGGAACCGAACGCGGTGCGGCGGATGATTGGCGTGATTCCGCAGGCGCTGACCAGCGATCAGGATCTGACTGTCGAAGAGAACCTGATCATTTACGCGAAGCTCTACAGCGTGCCCCGTATCCAACGGGAGAAGAATATCGCCGAAGTGCTTGAGGCTGTGGACCTGACCAAGTGGCGTGGCGCGCAGACCAAAACGCTGTCAGGCGGCATGCGGCGGCGGCTGGAAATCGCGCGTGGGCTGGTGCACAATCCGCGCATATTCTTCCTCGATGAACCGACAACGGGATTGGATCCGGTCAGCCGGATTGCGGTATGGGAGATGCTCAACAACCTCAAGAAGACCCGCAACCTGACCATGCTGCTGACGACGCACTACATGGAAGAGGCGGATCGGCTGTGCGACCGCATCGCGATTGTGGATCACGGGAAATTGGTCGCGCTTGGAACTCCCGTGGAGTTGAAGCAGAGCGTCCCGGGCTCGAACGTGGTCGAGGTCCAGTTCAGCCGCGAGGATGAGGACTGGAAGACGCGCCTGCAGCAGCTGCCTGGCGTCACGGCAGTGGAGTCTCAGTCGGCGGGTGTGTATCGCGTGTTGACGTCGAATGGTTCGCAGACAACGGCACATCTGGTCGAGATGACGAATTCAATTGGCGAGCAGCTGCGATCGCTGACGGTGCAGAACACGACGCTCGATGACGTGTTCGTTCACTACACAGGAAGGCAGTTGCGTGATGAGACGGTGAAGGCCGTGTTTCAGATGCCGCCACGGCCGGGAGCACACTGATGAACAGATTCATGGCAATTGTGGAACGCGAGATGCGAAAGTTCTTCCGCTCGCCCGTGCTGATGATCATGTCCATGATGCTGCCGATCGTGCAGCTCATCATTCTGGGGCACGCCTATGGCGGGCACATCACGGGTGCCAAGGTGGCCATAGTGGATCACGACGGCGGGCCGCAGGCGGTTAAGGTACGCGAGGCGTTCGACTCAGTGGCGGCAAATATTGCGACGTTCAAGACGCTGAACTATGAGAACGAGACGCAGGCCAGGGAAGACGTGAGGACCGGCAGGGTCGATGCCGCGGTGATTATCCCGGCCCAGTACTCGCGTCGGGTTTACGCGCAGGATGCGCCAAGGCTCGGACTCGTAGTTGACAATTCTGACCAGGTGATGAGCGGCAGCATCGAGGCGGAGATGCAGTCGCTGGTTAACGCCTTGAATCAGCCGGTGATTGAAGACCGCGTCGTAAAAAAGGTCGCGCTCGACATCGTGGAGTTGTATCCGTACGTCGAGTACATGAAGTATCTTCTGTCGGGCTCTGTGGCCCTGGCAATGTACATCTCCGTGATGATCGGCGGCGGAATGCTGTACATCGACGACAAGGCCCGCGGCGTGCACGAGGGCTACCTTGTGACTCCAATCAGCAAATTGGAGCTGGTGATGGGGCTGAACGTGGCCGGGTCCATCAAGGCGGTGCTTTCGGGGATTTCGATTACAGTTATCGGATCGCTAATGGCGGGATTGGGCGTGATCTTCAGGCCCGGCGCAGATTTCAATCTATTCCTGCTGATCCTGGGAACTTCGCTGGCGTTCAACGGAATGATGTTCCTGATGATGGTGCGGGTGGATGATCCGCTGGTGCCGCGCGCCATGTTCGGCGTGCTGAATACGCTGCTCTTTTTTCCCTCGGGCGCGATTTCTCCAGTGTCGGCCTTTCCGAAATGGCTGCAGGCAATCGCTCTCGTTGATCCTTTCTCCTACTCGGTCCATGGTCTTAAAGCGATTCTGCTGAAGGACGGCGGGTTCGTGGCGATCCGCGGAGATCTTATTTTTCTTTTCGCGTTCGGCATTGGAACGCTGCTCCTAGCGACGCCGTTGTTTAAACGAACGCTCTAGGGCAAGACTAGGCGACGGGGAACAAGCCGTCGAGTCGCTAACGTCGCGGGTTGGGTGAAGATTTCCGGCGGGAACGAAGTTTAGTCCGGAATGCGGTGAGGCGGTCCACTCCTTGTGGGAGGGTGGGCCGCCTTACTGTTTACAAGAGCAGCTACGCCCGCAGGACCCTTTGGTACAGTGCTCGACCATTCCCTTGTGGAAATCAGGCTTTCCAGATGGGAATCTTGTGCCCAAAAAGTACCGTTACCCTCCACTCTTGTGGGAATTGGCTGCATTAAATTTCGAGATAAGATCGCACGAGAGACGACCTCCATGAGTGCTCATTTTGCGACAGCCACGCCCCCAACCTCATCTGCCGATCTGATTGCCCGGCGGATTGCGGAAGTGACCAAGCCTGAACCTTCGACGGAGAAAGCGGAGAAGAAGGTTCCTCTTACCTGGGAGGAAGAGGAGCTTGCGTTCTACCAGCCGAAGAGGGACGTTGCGGTGGAAGAGAAGCGCAAGGCCGATGCGCGTGCGGCGTTGCTGCTGCGCCAGCTTCCGCACCAGTGGAAGGCGCTCCAGGAAGTAATATCGATCCGCTGCGAGAGCATCAACAACAAAGCAGGACGGGCGGTCCTTCGGCCGGCCTCACCGGACAAGGACAAGTTCGAGGTTCGGCGCGAGGATAACGAAGGCTTCTTCATGCAGTTCGATTCCGACTCGAAGAAGGTGACTTTCAGTGGCAAGGCTCTTGGGTTCTCGCGAAATTATGAACTGGTTGTGGTAACACGAGACGAAGTGGATACCACCGCATGGTTTTCGACGACGACTCTGACGACAGAGCAGACCGATGATCTGGCAAAGGCGATGATTTCGGTGCTGATGCGCTTCCAGCAATAGCACCACTCCCGGCGGTTGTCAGTGGTCGGCTTCCGAAGTTACGGTGCCACCCCCTACAATGAGGTCTGAACTTAACGACGAGGACCTCTCAATGCCGCTCTCTGGTGAAGCAATCCGATTAATGAACTACATCGATGATGTCGCGGTGACCCTGCGCCGCATTCTTGCCCTTGTTCCCACGCTGACGGCCGAAGAGCGCGCGCGGATTGCCGATCATCTTGAACATTCAAGGCCGAATGCCGAAGAAGTAGCCAAGGCCCTCGCGGCGAAATAGCCCTCGAAAATGCAAGTTGCCATCATCGGAGCGGGTCCCCTGGGCCGCCGGCTTGCGCTCGTAGCAGCACGCGCCGGCTACGAGGTGCTCCTCGAAGACGTGATGCCTTCAAACCTGCATCACGCGCAGGAATACTTGCGGCAGGAACTCGGCCCCGCGGCGCTGCCCAGCGTGCGCTTTGCTTCGACCATCGAGGAAGCGGTGCGCGAGGCGGATCTGGCGATCGATTGCGTACCGGATGAGCTGGAGTCGAAGCTGGAGATCTTCTCGCTGCTCGACCGCATGGCTCCGCCAAAAACGGTGCTGGTGTCGCCGATGAAGAATACGTCGATCGCGGACCTGGCGTCGTGTACCTACCGCGCGGAAAAGTGCATTGCGGTGGTGGCGGATGCGAAGGAACTGGCAGACGCTTCGCTGCGCGGTGTGAACCTGCGAACGCCGCCGCAGGCAGCAGAAGAGTCAGTGAAGCTAGTGCAGGGATTCTGGGAGAAACTGGGATTCATGGTCAACTGTACGAGCGAAAGCAGTGAGTCTGGCAGCTGATCTCAGTGCTTCATCGCCTCTGACCCATCAAAATGACCTCGTTTTGAAACCCTGGCATTGACGGTGGCTCGCCCTGACATCACGGACTTCTCTGCGCAGCAATCAGGTCTGAACATCTTCAGCCCGGCTATTGAGGCGTATCTTGTCGCCCCGCGTCCGAATTGGCCCCGATTAAGAAGCCGAGCGAGATTTAGCCGCCCAGAATCTGCTCGTAGTACTTCACATACTTAGGCAGCACGAGCGACGCGCAGAAACGCTTCTGCGCATCTTTCCGTGCCGCTTCCCGCATGGCATCGAGGCGTGAGCGGTCTTTAAGCAGAGAAAGCGCACCAGCGGCCATAGCATCAACATCGCCGACCGGGTAGAGCAGGCCGGTGACGCCGTCTTCAATGAGTTCCGGCACGCCGCCAACGTGGGTGGCAATTGCGGGGACCTTGCAGGCCATGGCCTCAAGAGCGGCAAGGCCAAACGACTCCAGAGAACTGGGCATGATCATGAGGTCGGCCAGGGGGAGCAATTCGTTCACGCGATCCTGCTTGCCGAGGAAATGGATGCGGTCGTTGATCTTTAGATCGTGTGCCAGCCACTCGGCTGCGGAGCGGTCAGGACCGTCGCCTATGAGGATAAGTTGGGAAGGGAATTCGCGGACCACCTGCGCGAAGATTTTGACGACATCTACCACGCGCTTCACGGGTCGGAAGTTGGAGAGGTGAATGAAAACAGCTTCTTCGGGTTTAGCAAATTTGGAGCGTGCACGCTGTCGAAGGTCGTCATCCGCGATGGGAGTGTAGACGTCGCAGTTGACGAAGTTGGTGATGACTTCAATGGGACGGGAGATGCCGAAGTCGGCGACCGTCTTGTCTTTGAGGTAGCCGGAGATGCTGGTTACGCCATCGCTCTCCTGAATGGCGTAACGAGTGATGGGCAGATAGCTTCGGTCGAGACCAACCAGCGTGATATCCGTGCCGTGAAGCGTGGTGACGAAGGGCAGCTTTCGTCCGCGCGCCGCAAGCATCTGGCGCGCCAGCAGCGCGCTGACAGAATGCGGGATGGCGTAGTGGACGTGAAGCAGGTCGAGATTGCAGAACTCGGCGACTTCGGCCATGCGGGAGGCGAGCGCAAGATCGTACGGAGGAAATTCAAAGAGCGGATAACTGGAGACTGGCACCTCGTGATAAAAAATGCCATCATCGCGCCCGCTGAGGCGGAAGGGCTGCGAATAGGAAATGAAATGAACTTCGTGGCCGGTTGCAGCGAGTTCGATGCCGAGTTCTGTGGCGACTACGCCTGAGCCGCCATAGGTGGGATAACACGTGATGCCAATGCGCATTGCTCCGCCTTGCCAGAGTGCAGCTGTCGTCTAGAGATATTGTCTTGAGGACGCTCGTTCAAATTTGACGTTCGGGAGTGGGACAAAGATGCAGAAGGTGACTGCCAGCGGACATCAGGTGACGGGTTGCGTCGTGACTTCGTGCAGGCCGGCAAACGAGATGAGGTTAATACCCATGTAGCCTTTGATGGCAACCAGCGCGTTGCGCTCGATCTCGCGGGATTCAAGCAAGCGAGTATTGGCCCGGGAGAGAGTCTCGTCACGATACCCCGGGTGAGAGACGAATTCGAAAGTCCCCTCGGGCATGGCGGAGATGAGAGAGTGCATAACGGAGAGATCCAGTGTGCCCGTGGCGAGGACACCGATAGAGCCCTCCGTGGTAACGAAGCCCTCCTGTGCCACGACGCGGCGAAAACGCGACTCCAGTTGCCGGAGAAGAAGAACCTCGACACGGCGGGCCTCGGGCGCGTTCACCGTTGCGTTAATGCTCCAAACTGGCTCAAAGGGGTTTCGTACTGCCCGAATGCCCGCCGCCCGGGCCGCGCGCAAAATCGGACGCAGCACCAGCGGGAACATGTGCATGTGCTTGTGAGTATCGACGTGCGTGAGGCGAAGGCCGTAGCTCTGCAGCAGGGCGATCTGCGCTGCGGCTTCCGCTTCAATTTCGGAAGGGCGAATGCGAGCGGTGTAGAGACGCTTAAGGAAGTCGCCGATCGTTGGGTGCAGGGCTCCCGTAGCGTGGTCGATGATCGACGGGATGCGCTGCGGGTCGGAGACCGCGGAGCCGTCGACCAACACAATGTGGCAGCCGACGCCGAGGCTGGGCATGGCAAGAGCCATCTTCACAGCTTCTTCTGTAGCAGCCGCCCGGGCCATAAGCGTCGCGCTGGTTAGAACTTCGGCAGCGTGAAGCTCGAGGATGGCGCGGTTGACTCCAGGCGCCATCCCGAAATCGTCGGCATTGACGATAAGACGGGGCACGGGGATAGCTTACCAACCCGGGCGACAAAAAGAGGTTTGATATGTGGCGGATGGGCTTCGAGAGTGAGGTGCCGCGCCATTCAAATTGTTGGTATGATGAAAGCAGGCCCGGCGACGGGCTCCCACCCGGAGTGGGCGGCTAGCTCAGCTGGTTAGAGCGCCTGCCTTACAAGCAGGAAGTCGGGGGTTCGAGTCCCTCGCTGCCCACCACTACACTTTTATAAGCTACTGACTTCAAGCGGTTTGATGTTAAAACCAGCGTCAATACTGGTGACTTCGCATTTGGAAGAATTTCCACATTCTCCTCACGTTTACGCCTGAAGAACGTTTCCTGGTACAAAACTGTACAAAACTAGAGGGACTGTACAACGGTTTGTGCTCACTTTCGGAGCGGTCGCTAGACTGATCTCATACAGGTTTCCCGTGTGGGGGTATTTTGCTGCGGAGAAGGCTTCTCCTTTTATTGCTGCTGATCTTGCCGCTCAACGCTATGCAAGGCCAGGATATCGTTGGCCAGTGGCAGGGAACAGTCCAGACGGCGGCTCCATTTCGTCTGGTTGTGAAGGTTCTGAAAGACAGTAATGGACTCCGAGCGTTCTTCATCTGGGTCGATGCTAGGCCGGACTACAACCCTGTGACCGCCGTTAACGGCCCTGGTGGAGCGGTGACGTTCTCGCTTGGCCCGTATGCTTCGATTAACGGAAGGCTTAGCACTGATGGAAACCAAATTGATGGAACTTGGACTGCAGGTGCTGAGTCGGGCAAAGCCGTTTTACACAGAGCATCACCAGACGAATCATGGCTAAGCAAATCGACGATTCGAATGATCACGGTCGCACCAAACGTCTCTCTTGAGGTAATTGATTGGGGCGGGACCGGGCCACCACTAGTCTTCTTATCTGGGTTAGGTAATACGGCCCATGTCTTCGACAATTTTGCACCTAAGTTTGTTCCCAAATACCATGTGTTTGGTATCACCAGACGTGGGTACGGAGTTTCCAGTGCTCCGACCCCGGATTCGCTCAACTACCGCGCAGATCAGTTGGGTGACGATATTGTGAAGGTGATCGACTCGCTTGGTTTGAAGAAACCTGTGCTGGTTGGCCACTCCATCGCCGGGGAAGAGCTGAGTTCAGTTGGTAGCCGCTTTCCCAACATGGTTTCTGGCTTGATCTACCTTGACGCTGGGTATGCATTTGCTCTGTATTCGGCGCAAGCGGGAGACTCGCGCCTAGATGCCCTCGAAGCCCGGAGAGAACTCGGTGAGTATCTGTCGGCTTCTCCTGGAGCAGACCGCAAGCGGGTTATTACTGATCTGCTGTCGAACCTGCCAATGTTGCAGAAGGAGCTGGAGAGAGATCTGAAGCATGATGAACTGATGCCAGGTGGATTCGGCAAGCGCCCCGACGTTTCGATAGCTCAAGCGATTCGTGACGGCGAGAGAAAATTCACTGACCTTGACGTTTCGATTCTTGCGATTTTCGCGAATCCGCATGATCCGAAGAACTATTTTCCCGAACTTCCTCCAGACAAGATAGCCAAGCTTGCAGAACTTGACCAAGCCACAACAGCATCACAAGTGAAGGAGTTCGAGAAGTTGAAGTCTGCAAAGGTGGTAGTTCTGCCGAATGCACATCACTACGTCTTCTCTTCGAACGAGCAGGATGTAGAAAGGGAAATGATGGACTTCTTGGGTGCTCTCAACAGCCGGTGACCTGAAGGTAGCAAGCTAGCACCAGTGTCATCTGCCAGAGTTCTTCCATGCAAACATCATTCTGTACTGACGTCTGTCACTGTTTCAGTTTTGGCCAGATGTCTGCAATTGTTTCGCATGCAGCGTCGATGTTTTTTTTGAGCTGTTTATTCAGTTTCTTTCCGTTGAATTGAGTCTTTCGTGTGATGTCTAGATAGATCACGTTCTCTGCCACAACAGCAAGCTCATTTGCAGATGCCGCCTCATGCATGACCTTCAGCATGATCTCGACCAACTCTTCATCGGGTTCAGTTTCGGAGAAGTCCAGTTTGATCAACTTCTTCGATCCATCCTCATCCACAAAAAGATCAGGGAAGGCGCTTACCGAGACCTCGCCATGAATATACTTCGGCTTCGGATTCTCCAACACCGTGAATTTCCTATTAGAGAAGTGTTCGAGGTAGGTTTGCAGCGCCCTAATGTTGTCATTGATTCGAGCCGCGTCTTTCTCTGGGTTCTTCTGCTTTTTAGCGATTAGCTTCTCAATAACAATTACTATTGTCGCCGCATTGTTGCCGCTCTCGTGATAATCACGAATGGCTGCTCGTGCTTCACTGTATCTGACGATTTGCGGCTTCTTTGATCCATCTTTGTTGAAAGGAAACTTGTAGTCGCGGAGAATTCTTCGTCTCGTCGCCTCCGACGAGGTCATAAACTTTGCCAAGCCGTTTACAGAAATTGAGATTGACATTAGGACTATCCTCCAATTTGTCTCAATCTTTAGCCTACTGAGCCTGCAGTTTTCTTCACGTTCGGAACCACAGTCTCACGACCAGGTGGTCTTTTAGGAACGGTGATTTGCTCTGTGGGCTTGAAATCGGGGTGGTAAGGAGCAACGACTTTGATTCGCGCTTCGTGGAGGATTCTCCTTTTGCGCGTGCCATCGCCGTCAAATGGATCGTCCTTCCAGTATGAATCGTCGTGGGTATACACCCGCTTTATTCCGGCTTGAATAATCGAGTTGCAGCAGGCTAGGCAAGGGAACTTCGTTACATAAATTGTGGATCCTTCCAAGGGGCGACCGCCAACGCGTGCAGCATTTAGGATCGCGTTGTTCTCAGCATGGCAGACGACCTTGAGCTTCTCATCTGCATTTCCTAAGATCAACACATCATCGTGCACACCGCGAGCCAGTCCGTTGAATCCAGTCGAAAGAATAACGTTGTCGTCTGAAGCAATGACCGCCCCGACTGGGCACTTTGGATCTTTGGATTTGATAGACACTGCCTTGGCGATGTTAAGGAAGTAGTCGTCCCACTTATCTACGTAGCTTGGGATGCTCAGAGGCTCTGGGTGTTCAGGCAGTGGCAGGAACTGCTGAGCGGATTTTGGCCGTACAGGCTTCGACACAAGTTCCCCCAAATGAAGCACTGCAACTATTTTGGAGCATTCCCTGATAAATCCAATCGGGCGCCAGAGCAGATATCGATACCTAAGTAACCTGACTACTTGTTTCCTTGCGCAGCAACGGCTTTCATGACTAGAGATTGGCTCTCTTAAACAGGCGTATTGCTAACGAGTGCTGTGGTTGATTCGCGATCATGGCGGTACCTGAGATCGTGTCACCTTCGATGTTTCCAGAGATGTGCATTTCATAGTCGCCCGCTACGCCAAGCACGCTTACAACGTCCGGGTCAAAGTTATGGACGCGTACGCGGCCTTTGATGATGTTCATATTGCGAGTGTAGGTTCCAACCCAAGCAAATCCGCTGTCACCACCGAAAATCTTTCCGTTGGCGAAGACCACTACTCCTCCGGAGGTCACCGGCGGTGGTTGTATTTGAAGAATCCAGAGACCTTCCATTATGTAGCTCCTGAAAGGATAGTGAGGTGTTGTGATAAATTTACAGCCAAACAATGTTCCTTGGCATAAAACTCGAAGGATGGTTAACCATCTGTGCGATCGTGCTGGGTCCAATCGTCGCCCTGATTATTCAGAACTGGCGCGACCGCATGCGCGAAAAGCGGAGTAAGAAGAGACAAATCTTTCATCAACTTCTTCTTACCCTAAAGGTTCCGATGGCACCTCGACATGTGGATGCGTTAAACAGCGTACCTTTAGAGTTCTACTCGGATTCGAAGGTAATGCAAGCATGGAGGCTTTACACATCGCACCTAAATGACAGCCACATGTTGAAGAACAACGGTATCCGCTGGGGTGAGAGGAAGTACGAGCTGTTGATTGATCTAGCTTTCGAGATGGCAGCCAGTCTTAATTACAATCACATCGACAAGGCAACAATGCGGGACAATCTTTATGTTCCTCAAGGGTATGCAGACCAAGAGGAAGAGTTTCGCCAGATGAGATTGACATTGCTCCAGGTCCTTCGAGGCGAACGGCCGATTCCGACTACAGTTGTTGGTCCGGTACAAGTGGAGGAGCCGCTAAAACTCGTCGAGGAACTTCTCATCCAGGAGCATTCAAGCCCAATTCCACTACCGACCGGTCAGCAATCTGCGGAGGCCAACGATTGAGTGTTTCTGCAAACTAACCTAGTTACAGCTACCATGCGGCAATGGACATCACAGAGATCATCACAGGCACGCAACATCCTCGCCTCACTCGGTTCGACCACAAAAACTGCAACCAAACCTGCGACCAAACCTGCTACCAAGAAACGCAAACGGACGATGAGCGCAGAGGCACGCGAGAGGATCGCAGACGCTTAGCGCAAACGCTGGGCGATGCCTGAGGGGCAATTTAGTGTTCCGTCGTATCGGCTGTCGGATTGCAGCCGTGCATCAATAAGATCGCGGTTTTTCCTCTAAAGGATGCAAGGAGCGGCCTTCCGTCTTTTTCATAATTCACTTCGATCAAGCCTTCACCCACAGGGAATGGTTTAGAGATTGAAGAATAGTATTCTTGGAACTGTTTCAACTCGTGCTCGTCGACAGAAAATACAGCCACACTCAAGCATGGCTTGTACTTTTTGTAGGCATCGTTAAACGCATCCCAGAAATTTGCGCTCTTGTATGTAGGAAGAGTGTCCCATAAGAGCATTCCAGTTCCTGGCTGAACTGGAGGTGCCGTTCCTGGCTGAATCGGAATTGAGAACACGACAGGCTGCGAGTGCGGAGGTAGCGATAGGTTCAGGTTGAACGCAGACGATCCAGTCTTCTTGACTCCATTCAGCGTTGAAGCTGTGATGGTTGTAACGAAGATAGATGAGTCCGAATTGTTTACGACGGATCCCTTATCCGTACCGTTATACGCGAAAAGTATCAAATCACCGACGGGAGGCTTCGGAGTAGAGGTCCTGTTTGGTTTCTGATCTTCTTCTGCCTTCTTCGGAAGGTGCTTATTGAATTCGTCATCAAAAAGAGACTTAAGGTCTTCTTTGCTGAGAATCTTTTGTTCTGGGTGGTGGACCGCGAACCACGCAATCGTCGCCATAAGCGCAACGACAGCGGCTGACGCCAAAACTCTATTCCGCAAGTGCCAATTCTTGTGACTGCTGAATGAAAGGGGGCCGGTGATAGAGCAAACTCCGAGACAGAAAAGTCGGAGCATCAAAGGCATATCCGACATGCCTACGACAGACAAAAGTGCACCAATAAAACCTACCCAATCCTGCCATTTGAACTTCGCCTCCCTCTGCTCATTGGAAGGTGGGGGTTCGGATTGGACTGGAGATGGTTTCGGCATGCTACGGGACAGAGCGAATAACCAAGCCTTGTCGTGTCTATGGCCCATCAGTGGATTCCTTCGAGTATAGAAGATTTGCTCTGATTACAAGGCTTTTGAAATTTGGCTGATTGCAGGACTCCTGGATGCATTGTTGAGAGGGGAATGAGTTCGGTCGTCAAGCGACGTCTACGTCGTCGGTCATGCAGGTGCAATCGCAGTCATGCTCTGGACACACCCTGCGGCCACAGCTGCATTCAGAAAGCACCTCAGGATCTTCCACCAGGTGCCCTGCACAACAAACCTTCGTCTGATCGAGCGTAATACGCAGCCGCAATGAGATCGCCACAGCAACCCTGCTTTCTGGCCATTGGCCTACAGCGGTTGTGAACAACGATTGAGATCGATACTCGCCAGAGAAATCGGCAGGATTAGGCACACATCAATTGGTCGCACCGGCCTGCCTAGTTTCCTCGACAGGCCGTACGCTCATTGGGAAGAGCAGTTGTTTCTTTTGAATGAAAGCGAGTTTGGCAGGCCGGAAGCCACAAGTCAAGAAAAAAAGATCCATAAACTGCTGACACTAAAGTGGTTATGTAATATTTTGCGACTATGACGCATTCACGACGGGTCGATGTCGCAAAATTAGTCTTGACAGGTCATGGTGATTATGGCGACTTCTGATTTGACAAACGTGGTCGAAGTGTGAGATGTTCTTTCTAGTTCCGGTCAATAAACGCGCCTTCACTCGTCGCCTAAGATGCTGTTTGCCGCGACAGGAAGCTAGCAAGGCGCTCACCGTGAAACATCTGGGTGGGGTAGAGCCAAATCTAGATACAAAGCCGCCTACGCGGCTGCACCACCAAAGTCGCCCTTACATCCCCTCGGCAGCCCTGTCGAGATGAGGCGCACCTAGTACCAAACTTCCATCTGAACGATCCTTGCAGCCAGCTCTGCTGACACGTTTCCTGTGTCTGCTGACTCTCTGCAATCGCATTGCTTCAGGATTGGTGTCAGTCCTTGGCACCAGCTGCTGTCACCATCGCGGCACACTCGTGTGGCTGCACACGTTCACATTTCAACCCTGCCCATCGCAGGAAGGAGGAACATTAGGTTTGAAGGGAAAGTTGTTAACGCTGAAGGAGGCAAGGGCAACAGAGGCGTTTTACTGGTCGAACTCATACACACGAATGGGCGCTGTCATGGATTTGGTGGATCAGATGAGGTTCACAACCTGGCTGCGTTTGCTTGGTGAAACGTGGAGTAGTTTCGACAACGTCTGGGAGTTCAGGTATGAGCTGCAGGAGATGTTGCTCTGGTGCGCGAACTGTAGAGAGATGATGACACCCAAAGAGCGTCATATCCTCGCTACGCTGCCCGACCTCATTACGATTTACAGAGGCTGTGGTCCAGAGAATGCTGATGGAATCTGCTGGTCCCTGGATAGAGACGTAGCAGCTGCATTTCCCTTCAAAGGACGGTATCTGGCTGCAGAACCGATGCTGGTCACCGCGACCGTAAGTAGGGACGAGGTGATCGCATACAAAAACGACCGTGAGGAGCAGGAAATCATTACCTTTTCAGCGATTCCATTGGCGGTGGCAGCTCTGTCTGCACGCACAGACTTACATGGAAGCAGCGAAGGACTGGTGGCAGCCTGATGACATCGTCACCGACCGAAGCCGCCGCGACGTTCCAGCTACACGGCCCCAACCGTCACTCTTCCTTGATCTTCTGGGAGTATGCCGATCAAATAAGGCACGAGGAAGGCATTGATGTCTACGAACTGAAAGCAGCGATGGATGCAGACTGGCCCATAGTTCAGCGGCTGCTCCAGAAGTTTCGCAGGGAACAAACGTTCGCGGATGAGAGTGTCCTCGATGAGGTCTGGCAGGAGTGGCTTCGGGCGGGTGGCATTCTCACCAAAGAAGAGCAGCGGGAGAAAGATACCTACAACCTGACGAAGGCGAGAACTGCCAAGGATGACTTGCGTGGTATGTCCGATGCTGCAAGGTTCGGTACCTGCAAACGCGCTGGATGTAGTAATAGGAAAGCTGAGTGCTTACTGATACGAGGTTTTTGCCCAGACTGTCGCGGTGTCACGGTCAAACAGACATTCGCACCCGGTGGTTGTTTCAATGCAGCGGCACCACACCTGCTCGATGCTACGAACAGTGAACTGAAAACCTCTGTGATTGTTTCTAAAAACCGAAAGAAGATTCATCCTGATGTTCTGAGGCTGACAAGTGAAGAGCGACGGGCAAGAGTCACAGCGGCTAGAAACGGCCATCCTGAAGCATCACAGCAAACCATTGCTGCTCTAACAGGAATATCTCAGCAGCAGGTGAGCTACATTCTGAAGAACCAGTCTGTGAAATCCAACTCTGAGAAGGACGAGCTTAAACAGTTCCTGAGAGAACGCGCCGAAAGACAATCTATTCTCAGAGAGGATGCCAAACAGTATCTGAAAACGAGGGTTGTGAAATCGAGATATCTAGCAGGCACTGAAAATGCGGATGCTAAGGCCATTTTGGTACCGTGCGCATACACAGATACCTGCCCTGAGACTGAAAACTCATACCTGGAAAGCCGAACATCGTAACAGGAGCTGCAGATCAGCTATTGGGAGGGCAGCAAGTAAGACGTGAGGCGACCAACGGGAGCCGAACTCTCCACACTATTGTTCTTGCAGAGATTGGTAAAAACCACCCCCAGAAGGAGTAGAGATTGGTAACAAATAATGGCAGTGCACACTGTGCAGTCGATTCGGACAGCTGAAAATAAAGTTTAGCAATCCGTTACTTTTCGACCAGTTTTTTTATTTATGAGTGTAGGGGAGGTATGTGAGCAGCCTGCTGCACCCTGACTTCTCCCGACTGAACAAGAATGAAATAAAGTTTGGGATGGCGTCCTTTTTTGGCGATTTTTTCGGACTATGAGATTGTAAGCAATATTTAGAACCAGCATCCATCCAACAGCACAATCCTCACCAAAGCAATAAAACAGACCTGGCACCGGCGTGCCATCAAGCCGACCTTACCGGCAGAAGGAGTCCCTTTGTCCAAATTAAAGAACTTTGAATTCAAGCCAGTTGATCGCATGCTGACAATTCCTCAGACAGCTGAGGTTTTGCAGTTGTCGCCCCGGACAGTAGCAAACATGATCGCCAGTGGCAGCCTCCCGAGCGTGAAGATCGGGGCGGCTCGCAGGATCACTGCAGACGCCGTCAGGACTGTTGCCAAAGCTGGGTCCGATACAGGACGTCGAGCATGAGGTGGCCAGAGCAATTTGACGGTGTCGTCCTCATCGGGGCAAGTAGAGCTAAGGGCGTCTGGGCAGCGCAATATCAACTGACCGGTATTCCTGTCACGCGAACAGGTGCACGGTTAAATTCCAGCGCCACATCTCATACGCTCCTGACACTGGCAACGACATTGGCGTTGCAAGCCATCACAACCAGGATGGCCGCAGACGTCATCACCAATCGTACCGGGCGCAACAAGCCCAGTCTGTTGGTGAAGACCATTGACGAGACCTACGCAGGTGCTCTGACATCCTCGTTGCAAGGTCAGCAAGGACCACCGCTTCGGGTCATCACGAGCTTGTATACGCCTCTGGCACGCGTCAGCAAACGATTCAATCTGACGTTTGAAACTGAGCAGAGTAACCCTGCAATATTCGGTCTGTTGCAGTGGGTGAAGAGATCTGTATTGCTACCAGCGGATGTCACCACCGCTGACCTGACCGTCCCACCATCCCTGATGCCAATGGCGGTTAACAGTCGTGGTGGAAGAATGACATCAACGCCACGATAACGAGATTAATAAGATTCGTTCGCAGCTCGGTTCATTCCTGCCCATTCTAGTTTTGTGGACAGGGACTCATATTTGCGAACGAGTGATGGGGCCAGTCTGCCCTTCCGGTGTTAAACAGGCTGGCCCTAAACTTTTGCACAGAAATTGGTAACGTTCGAGTAGCCGGTGATTCGACCGCAATACGCGACTCACTTGCACGCGGCAACCGCGTCAGTGCCGGTGATGCGATATTCGACGGAATCCAGATCACCAATCTTGAAGTTCCGATCATGGAGAACACTACGAAAATCGAATGAAGATGTCGGCCCGAGGTAAATGCCGACGATACCTCTAGAGTGCGAATAATGGAACAGGTAGCTGGGGGCTGCGTCGAAGACCATCCACACGTGATCGTGCAGCACTGACACGACTTTCGGAGGGAACCTGAGCCGCCGCCAATCCCCCGACCTCGCCTCATCACACTTTCGGAAGTAGGCGAACGCGAATCCATGTTGGTCGGTTAAACACACTTGCACTTTGTCGCCACAGTCTTGAAGTCCGGTGGCTCGTGAGCGTGGAGTGTCGATGGTTCCGGTACGTGTATCCAGTACGATGACTCTTCCGTTCGAGGCCGCAAATTTAGCGTGGAAACCCGCGTGGTCCGAAGGGGTTTGTTGGGCCCCCAGCAGGGTGCCAATGCACAGTAAAAACGGTCGTAGCCACAACGCAGGTTTCATTCGGACATCGTAATTGAATTGTCGCGGACGTATCGTCGCCCACTCGGTACTATGCCAGATCTTCGCCCTGCGCCTTATTTCATGGCAGGGATCTCATTCGCTCCAGTCACTTGCATGCACTTACTGCAAGCTGTTCATTATAGAGGGGTAATGGGCAGAAGGAGATTTAGAGCCTTTCCAGCTTCCAGAACGACGGCTAGTCTTCGACGTACATGTCATCTTCAATACTTTTGCTGTCACCAGCTTCAGGCAGTTGGAAGCCAAATTTTGCTCAAAGGATCTACCCGAAATGCCAGCACATCGCAAACCGACAGCAATGAAATTGCTACACGGTAATCGCAAATCCACTCTGAATCACAACGAGCCACAATTCACTGGCAGCCCCGTGTGCCCCGACTGGCTCAACCCTCTAGCCAGAGCGGAATTCGAACGGCTGATATCAGAGTTGGGCCACGTTGATCTGCTAAAGGCAACTGACCAGGCAGCACTCGAAGCGTACTGTGTCGCGTATGCTCGGTGGCGCTCGGCTGAAGAGATCGTTGATCGCGAGGGCCAAACAGTGCGGGAGCCAGTCGTCACCAGGTCTGGAAACATCTCTGGTTACAGAACAAAGAAACACCCCGCAGTGACCGTGGCCAAAGACGAACGAGCCAGCATGTTAGCGGCTGGCAGGCTCTTTGGTTTGTCACCAGCGTCCCGTTCGTCTCTCCACGCGCCTGCCCCGGAGCGGCCTGCAGAAGACAACGGCAGTGACGACGATCTCTACGCTGTGAACTGAGATCAGAGCCAGCGAGCAGTGAGGACGATGGCAGCTAGTTCTGTGGCATCAACGAGCCACTGAATCTCATCGTCGGGAGACGGACCGATCCATTCATCGGCACTCTGGGCACTCGACTTCCAGTTCACTTTGCCCGCTGAGATCATGGCTCCATCAGGATCTGGTCGGTAGACGAAGCGGAAGGAAATTGAGTGTGTGAGCTGCATGGGCTGAAGTGTAAGGCGGATCTCATAAAAGCGAAATGAAGGAAGCACTCAATTTGACATGCTTTACGCTACGAAAGTAACGACCGTCCTCCGGTCAGATTCCTGACTGCGCCCCAAGTCTCTCAAAGAGTTTTTCGCCCACCCTGGGGTGCAGGTACTCTTGCGCTCCGCGACTATCACGCACAACTATCACGCACAACCTTACGGAGTCATCAGCATTGATTAAAGAACCAGAAGTAGAAGAAGTAGTACGGGAGCAAAACCCTTATGAAGGCATCACCTTCTTTTCAGACGCGTTGCCAGAAAGCAAATTCGCAGTGACCGTGAGCAAACGCACTATCGGATACTTCTCATCGCTGCAAGCCGCAATCCTCGCACGAGATTTACACATCACGAACCGCGCGGCCCAATCCACGAGGGAGAAAGCATTGCCTGCGAAACGAGAAGCGATCAGAGAAACGACGCTGACAGGATACGGAACACGATGAGCAATTCAGGAAAGCAAAAACAATCAGGGCAACGTAAACAGCGCGAGCTAAGAGTCTCAGCGCGTCCACAGCGATTTGAAGTCAGGACTAACAGCGACGGCTCCCGCACAGTTGCAGGATACTTTGCGACCTTTGGAACTATGTCACACGACCTTGGCTTCAGAGAGATCTTGAAGAAGGGGTGCTTCAGCGAAGGTCTGAGGAACCAGCCGGTTGCATGCTACAGGGATCACAACTCTCAGATGCTGCTCGGCAAGACCGAATCCTCGACGCTAGAGGTTTCAGAAGACGACAAGGGCATCTCGTTTCGTGTGAAGCTACCAGACACTACCTACTCCAACGATCTCGTGATTCTTATGGAGAGAGGTGATTCATATGAGTGTTCTATTGGTATGGTAGTCGCTCCCGATGGCGAGGAGTGGTCGCAACTTCCAAACGGCGAAATTCTTCGCACGATCACAAAGGCGCTCTTGCTTGAGGGCAGCATTCTGACGGGACCAGCGGCAGCGTATCCCAAAACCTCAGCAAGTCTGCGCAGCTGCCCTGCTGATATCAGAGCGAAGCTTACGAAGCGCGATGACGATGACGACGATCTCGATTGCGATGGCGTAGACGCAGATGACCCTCGTTGCGATGATGACGAGGATCGTGATGATGATTGCGATTGCGACTGCGCACCCTGTGCTAAAGATGGCGAATGTCTGGAGTGCTCCAATGCGCACTGCGAAAGCGAGCGATGCCTTACGAATAGGTGCGGCGTGCAGGAGCGTGAGATGCATTTCGCTATGATCCTTCGACGCCTCCGCACCTAACTCCCTTCAACAACTTTCTACATTCGGGGCCATGTGAATACAGCCATGGTTCATGCCTACACGTGTCTCAACAATAAGGATTCATCAAATGAATAAGATTCTAGAACTTAGAACGAAGCGCAGCCAGATCCTCTCTACAGCGCAGGCTGCATTGCTCGCCGGATTTAGCAACTCCGAGGAGAAAGACAAATACGAACAGATGATGGCTGAGGTTGATGTCATTGATCGTGACATCGCTGCCTTGGAAAAAATCGAACGATTCTTTCAGGAGAATCCCTCGGCTCGTCCGGTTTCTGCACAACCACTTCCTGGTGCTGCCCCTGCTGTTATCAAACGTGATCAACCACCTGAACAGCGCACGGCAGTTCTGAGTGCTGCCTTTCGCAGTTTGTTCCGTCACGGCTACAACCCGCAGCGTGAAGAGCAACGTGATCTAACGGTCAACGCTGATGGAACGATCACAGTCCCGCAAGAGTTCGACGGTCAGTGGACGCAAGCTCAGAGGGTATACGGACCAATCGGTACATTGGTCAAACAGGCTTACCAGTCGAACGGTGCTCCTCGCAAATTTGTGGTCTCGGACGATACCACCGCAACGATGACCTTGCTGCCTGAGACCAGCAACGCTGCACCTCTTGCAGCCGACCCAGTTCTGCAGTCTAAGATTCCCAGCACGGACACTCTGGTCACCATGGTCAGGTATTCGATTCAGGAGTTGGAGGATGCCAAATCTCTTAATCTATTCTTGAGCGAGATTGCGGGGCTGAGAGTTGCGAGAGCGGTGGAATACGCTCTGACACTTGGGAAGGACAATGGCAGCAACACTGCTCTCCCAAACTCGCCAGTTGGTGGTTTGCTTGGCAATGTACCCACAGGCGCGACTACTACCAGTCTGGCTGCGGGGATTGGGTTCAGTGACCTGGAAGCACTGGCGTTCAGCGTTGATCAGGCATACTTCGCCGCACCGAACAGTGGCTTCATGGCGTCGCCTTCAGTCTTCAAATGTTTAGCTTCGCAAAAGGACTCGAATTCTCGCCCGTACTACAACATCGATCCTTCCACTGGTCTCCTGCAGATTCTTGGAAAGCCTCTCTACATCAACAATGCAATGCCAGCCTACAATGCTGCGTTATCACCAGTGGTTGTGTTCGGAGACTTTGGGCGTGCTTATGCCTACCTCAATGGTGGCGGAGTACGCATCCAGGTGCTCACCGAACGGTTCATCGATGTCAACGAAGCTGCAGCAGTGATTCACCATCGCATCGGAGCGGCGACCCTGGTCAGCGGTGCTGTGAAAGCTCTGGTAACGGCTGCCAGTTAACCGCAACAAACACTGAAAACAGAATTGGACCCATCCTTGCAGCCGTCAGACGGTTCAGGATGGGTTCGAGTCTTTATTGAGGAGATTTTCATACATGTCTATTCTCTGGTGCGGCGGTGAAGACGTTGACTTCACAGCGCCATCCATAATAACCGTCACGAACGGCGGCTTCCGAACTGGCTTTGCTAGATGCTCAATCTCGTGCTCGACAAGAAATGCAAAGTCGTTGCCGTTTGCTTCTGGGCCAGTCACCTCAGCTTGGTTGACCTGGTACTCATTTTTCAACGCAAACGATACGAACTTGCGCTTCATAGGGCTGGTCAACAGTGCTACGGCTAACAGCGGCATTTGGTTCGGCCCTGGAACTCAGTCCAACAAAGCGGCAATCTTCAAATACGATGGCACGACACTCACGCTTCTCGCACAAGAGGGTGGTACGAGTCTCGGCCCAATTATCGCCACCATTGGACTCACAAAATTCGATCTGCAGATCATCAATTTTGGTTCGAGTTCAATAGTCAACCTCTTCATCGGAGGTGCTCTGGTTATCAGCTACAGTGGCTCGACTGCGATATCAGGCATATCGAATCTCGATTGCGTAGGTTTGGGAGCAGGGAGCGGTGTAAACAATACGGCTATGAGCGAGATTATTGTTGCTGATGAGAGCACACTCGGCTTCCAGGGTCTCGTCACGATGGCACCCAATGGCAACGGTGCCTCTCAGCAGTGGTCAAATCCTGGTTATACGAACGTCAATCCGACTACTGTCAACGATGCGAACTCTACCTACACGAACGCAACGGGGCAAGACGAGCAGCTGACGACGAACAACATGCCTACTGGGATCTTCCAAATCAAGGCAGTCAAAGTCGTCGCACGTGCAGCTGCTACCAGTGGTGCCACAGCGACTGGTCTCAAGCTTGGCTTCAACAACACCAACAACTCGGTCGCTGCAGAAGGTTCGGCACATACGCTCGGTTCTGGCTTCAGTCCTGTGGAAGAGTACTTCGCAACTGATCCGACTAACGGTGGTGCAGCCTTTGGTGCCAACTTGAACGGATATCAAATCGAATTGAGGAGTGCCTAATGAGCACTGGTACAGGCGTTAACGTATCGAAGTTTCTTGGCTACGCAGTGGTGATCGACACAAGCCCTCGCCAAGCTGAACCCAATAAGGCGGATGTCAACGAGATACCTCAGGAAGCTGGGAGCAATACCGCAGAGAAGTCTAGAGAAGTCAGCAGCGACTGAGCAAGACAACTGACATCAACAACTGAATACAAACACTGGCCACGGACTGACAACAGCTCCGTGGCCGCCATGTTTATTGCCTAAAGAGAGGATCATAAAAATAGAAATGTCGTACCGCGAGTTTGAGAAGAGCACGATCATCGTAGGTGAAAACGCTCGTAAACAATGGGGAATACATCAGCAACTGAAGAAGGATGCAATCAAGTTTGATCGGCATATAGAGAAGCAGCGCAAGACGTGGGTGCTGGTGCCGCCTGCAGCGATGGCCATCCAGCTGCATCAGGAAGCAGGCGAGCTGGCCGGAGGGCTCGTCCTGTGCGTGCCACAAAGCGTTGGCAGGGCTCTGCTACGGCGCAAGCAGTGCAGCATCATAGAGCGTGACCATATCGCCGTAGATGCCGTATTGAAGGGCGATCACGAGCAGGTATTAGCAGTATTTGGGATCGAGCAAGAATGACAGACATTGATGACCCGATAGACATACCTACACGCATAGAGCGACAGCGAAAGGCCATGACCGTCAAACAACTTGCAGATCTGGTGCAGCTGTCAACGAAGCAGATTTACGAACTCGTCGGTAAGGGCCACATCCCGTCCTATAGGATCTCCGGCGCAATTCGCTTCGACCCTCACCACACCGCAGTCTGGCTTCGCTCACAGCATTCCTGATGTCAGCTTCAATCTCCCCACTTGATTGCATTGATCCTCTTGCGGTCGGTCTCGTCAGGCTCTAGGTAGCGCATCACAGTGGCCAAGTCCTCGTGACCTGTGTAAGACATCACAGTACGCGCATCACCGTTCAAGGCACGAAGCATCATGGTCGTGTATGTGGCACGGAACCGATGCAGGAACCAGTCGCGGCACTCTCGGCTCTGCTCCTTGCATCCGGCGCAATGGCCGCAGTTGAGTCCAGCATCTCTGACCAGACGTTTGAGGAGAGGAAGCCATTTCCAGTTGGGAGTATCGTTGCTCGTTCCTAGCACCAGCTTGGATTCCGCTCTGACCTTGCGCCATGCCTTCAGGCTCCTGACAAGATCATCAGGCAAGGGAACCTTACGTTCAGATCGGTCCTTAATGGTTTGCCCTTCTTCATCCCTGGCCACTACGTGCAGGAGCTTCCTGTCCCAGTCGATATCGGTCCAGCGCATGTGCATGGCTTCCTGCATGCGCAAACCAGTCTTCAGCAGAGTCTCGAATACCACCTTGTGGTAGGGATCATCGAGCGATCCAAAGAAGGTGGACAGGTCGTCGCGTTTGTAAGCCTTCGGTGTTCGCTCTGTGTAGTCTGGAGCCTCTTTGGCCAGCATCTTCGTATTGACCTTTGCCCAGGACAGGAAGCCGAATACTGAAACGTGCTTGTTGTAGACGGTTCGATCAGCGTTACCGTTGCGGCGAAGGGCAGCATACCAGCGAACGATGTGCTTGTCCGTCAACTCGTCAGCATGCTGAACCTTGACGGTAGAAGCGAATTCATTGAAGGCAGCCGTGAACGTCTGGTGTGCTCTGGATTTTCCCTCAGCTGTCAACTTCTCCTGATACTCTTTCGCCTTCAACTTCAGGTTGATTCGCCCATCGGTCTCGACGATCTGAGTGCCAGCCTCAGCAGCTGCTACTTGAGCTGCCATGGTCTTGCTGAGGTGTACCTGCTGCGCCAGGGCGACCGAGGCGTCAGGTCCAACATTCTTCCACTGGGACCGTCCATCCTCCCAGAACCTGAGTTCATAGTGGCCGCCTTCGTAGAGCCTCTGGGCGTTGCCAACTTGTGCGTGCTGTGGACGGATCTTCCCGTTCCGACCCATAGCAGCGGGATACCTTTTCCAGCCTTCTTCGGTCCTGCAGACGTAATAGAGCTTTACTTTGGGATTTGCCATGGGGCTCCTCAACGAACACTGTACAAAAACTGTACAACGTAGGCATTGCGAAGATCAATGCATTGATATAAAGCTACTTACAAATTAAAGTACTGCAGTCCCTCGCTGCCCACCAAAGCTTCATTTCCAGGCTTTTCCCCCCATTCATCCGCCCGTCCTCCAGGCAGTTCGCGACCTGACGCTCTTACGATCGCGCAACGAACTCGAGAACGTATGCAAGTCGCTCCGCTGAAAAGGCCCGGATCGCCCCCCTCTCTTATCTTCTTGTTTACGCAAGTGAGCCTCTCCGCATCCAAGCAGGGCATGGAGATTAGATTATGCGGGCCTCATTTTCAAAAAAATTCAAAGATAGAGTAAAGAAAGTTATCGCGAATGTTGAGAAGCGGTCAGGAGTTGCACCCGACAATCCTGACTTTGTGGCTCTCAAGAGCCTTCTGAAAAGGCGAGTTCGCGAGGTGGAGAATGCGAACACGGAAGAACGTCCTGTGG
>Ga0105239_10000867_pt1 | contig 42981 bp, 30 predicted proteins | sample KBSC44metaG_FD_92761 | JGI IMG/M metagenome (GOLD analysis project Ga0105239, IMG submission 92761) | Corn rhizosphere microbial communities from Kellogg Biological Station, Michigan, USA - KBS C4-4 metaG | ecosystem: Host-associated > Plants > Roots > Rhizosphere > Soil | place: Michigan, USA...
AGCCTGTGGCGCCGACGTCGAGGCATTCACAGAGGCAGAGAAGGCCCAAAAGGCATTTTGATGAGGTGGAATAGATCTTCTATATATGTAAAGTACGCAGAGAATTTGCAGAGAGTGCCATCAAATCGCGTTCATCAACATCAAATGCATAGAATAGGCTAAATGCACAGAATAAAGAGGTGCACAGGATAGTCAGGAGGGCCCTGAGGGTGCACTTTTTAGCTTTACTAGGCCATTTTAGGCGTTGCACTGACTAGTGTGTTGTATGTGCACAGATTAGGGGCTCCCAAGAGGAATCATGACGCTTGCTTATGCTTGTGAATACGAATACGGAAGGCTACCTGCCATTGGCTGGGCCTAATCAAAGTCTCGGCTCCTCGACGGCTACAAGCACACCCGCCACTCAAAGCAGGAGATGGTTGCACAGGCACCAACGTTTACTTGAGGGAAAAAGAGTAGCAAAAGGTTACGCGGTGAAATCAATGACTCAAAGTCCCATTTAGGATTTTGAGCGGTGAGTAAACCTAAAGTAGATACCAAATGGTGGGATTGTTGAGTGAAATAGGTCTGTAGTCAAAGGTACCAGAGGTGACAGTTGGCTCCAAGGCATCAGTGCAGAGGTAAATAAACCCACCGCAGTGGGCTACGTGCAGACGTCGCCTATAAAAGGGCCAAGACTTGGAAGCGAGCTGTGGCGTCTCTTCTGCATCGTTGGTTTATTTCGTGGGTCCTTTCTCCCAACATAAGTATCAAGTTACCGACACATCGAGCTCACCATCTCCACTTATCCTAAACCACGTCTGCCACAACGCCAATAGATAGATCCATGGAGAACTTCAAGGTCCTCATCAGCGGAGGAGGTGTCGCCGGCGCAGCGCTTGCATACTGGATGAGCAGACTCAGCGAGGCGAACATCAACGTCAGCATCACTCTTATCGAAAGATCCCCGGAGAGGCGCGCATCCGGTCATCAGATAGATCTTCGCGGTCCTGGGGTGGCTATGATGAAGAAAATGGGGATTGAGGAGGCTGTGCGGGCGGCCGCTGTGCATGAACCCGGCACGCAGTTTATCGATATCGACGGCAACACCAAAGCATTCTTCCAAGCTGCGACGGGCGACTCCGGGGGTAGGCAGAGTATCACCTCCGAGTACGAGATCATGCGGGGTGATCTGCTGAATATTCTGTACGGGCTCACTGAGAACCGAGATAATGTACGGCACCTATTTAACACGACCCTCGAGAGCTTCACACAGGACGACGAGAGCGATCCTAACGGCAAAGTGCACGTGAAATTTCGAGATGGTCGCCAGGAAGGCTTTGATCTTGTTGTGGGCGCTGAAGGTACTGCTTCCAGGACGCGAGGAATAATGCTAGGGCCAGATTCTCCTGATCAGCGCCGTTTCATGGGGAGGTACATCGCCTATTTCAGTGTGCCGTCAGAACCAGGAGACTCGGATCGCTTCACTGTCTGCCATCTGCCCGGAGGTTCTATGCGGCGACTGATTTGCACGAGAAAGGATATTCCGCAACTCACACGCGTGTACATGATGCTCCATGGGAAAAATGCTTCCGTCGATGGGGCATTGAAGACTGAAGATCGGACTAAACTGAAGGCGGTATTAGGCGACCTCTATGAAGACGGCGGATGGCAATGCAAGCGATTCACCGAAGCACTGAGACATGCACCCGAAGCTAACGACCTATACTGCACGCCATACGAAGAGGTTAACCTGCCCCCCGGATCTTGGTCAAAGGGGCGAGTTGTACTGATCGGAGACGCGGCACACTCATCGACCGCAAATGGTTACGGCACCACATGGGGACTGATTGGAGCCTACGTTCTGGCTGGTGAAATTGGGACTCTGTTGAAGAGGGACAACTCTTCTTCGACAGCGGCGGTGATGCAGGGCGCCAGGAATTATGAGACTACGTTTCGACCAATTGCCACGGTTGGGCACGGAGGCAGAGGTTTGCCGGCGTCTATTGCCTCACCAACTTCCCGGACTGGGATCTGGATTCTACATACGGTTGCGAGAATAGTGGCGTATCTGAAACTCGAACAAGTGGGCGGGCCGAGCCCGGAAGCAGCAAAATGGAAGTTTCCTGGATTCCCTGAACTTGGGAAAGGATGGAGCGGAATGTGAAGGAGGCAGGAAAGTCTTCGTCGAGAGCAATATGGCGGAGGCAATCGGTGAAGTGTGCTAGCATAGTGTTTTATTTGATTTCATCTCCACTCGATACCCACTCCGCTCGGGCATAGATAGCAAGGTTGGCGTTTATTTTATATCACAACCACAGGACAGTGGATGCGGTGAGTAAAGGCGTCGGTGTATTTTCGGCCGTTAGGCATACCACTTCCAACTTGTTGCTTTGTGCTTTGATGCTACACTACTGGATAATCAACCAAGGGAAACATACATTGGTGCAGATGTCTCTCAAGCAGAATACGGCACATATTACCATTACGAAGGAAGACATTGTGAGTAAACATGCAACTATCGTACCTCATCCACCTGGGCTTAAACACTATATCGGAACTGCGGGTTCTGAACAGTGAGTGTGATTAGCTTCATATCAACCTGACGTGTTGGGAATAAATTACCTTCATGTCCGTACAATCGTCTTCATAAGCATGGTCATATGCTTCGTGAATGCCAGCCGCGTCGCGCTTTTTATTTTCATAGAGACATTGGAATCGGTATACGATCGGCAACACTGCAACAACAATTGTTGTGATGGTGATGGCCAGAAATCCGGGGTTATAATTTGGAGCATCTTGAGGTTTGAATAGAAGAGGGCCAGTAAAGTTGCCTTGGCCATGGTGTTAGTACAAATATTGGGCAACCAACGCAAGCGCGTGGTAATTTAATGGTCAAGATCAAGTGATCCGACTCACCCATGCAGTAGCCCAAGAAGAATCCAGCTGCAGTAACCGACTTTTTGGTGTACCCAGCAACGTTTGATGTCTGCAAGCCAATCATGACGGCGTACGTGGACGTGAATCCTCCCAAGAGGTAGATGGCGAACAGTCGAGCTCCGGTGGCCGAAGCTGGTAGCCTCCAGCACATGACAGCAGCCACCACTGTTGGAATACCAGCGATCGAAGCTACCCAAGTTCTCCATTTGCGGTGAGCGAATTTGCTGGACAGGTAAGCGGAAAGCAGGGGTAATGTTCCCGCTGAAAATCCTAAAGGCATCAACAACAGCAGACTGTGCAATCGGTTGTATCCCATGCCATTGATTATGAGCGGGACAAATGTTGAGGCAGGCCCGTTTGTCATCATACTCAAGTAGGAAACGGCAAACACCAGCCAAAACCTCACATCAACGGCGGCTTCTCGAATCTGAACCCATTTGATATGAGTATTGCGAACACCGGCATTGTTGGACTGAAGCCGTGCTACGGCAATGTAGCGCTCGCGTTCGGTCAAACCCTTTGCGCTAACTGGGTCAGAACGCAGGAAGAGAAGGACCAGCAAGCTGTAGAGGCACGTCAAGGATCCTGCAAAAAGATACATATAGCACCAGGTGGCGAGACTACCGCCGGTGATATGTCCCAACGCATAGTTGATTAGGGGTGAAACCATCGCGATCCACCCAGCTATAATTTGTTACTAAAGTAGTTCCTCTGTGGGGATGCTGAGATTGGGTGGAACATACCGGAAGAGTTCCAAATTCCTTGCCGAAATCCCTGTTCACTCTTTGTATAGTAATTCGACACAATCACCATGGCCATTGGAGACACTCCGCCCTCCAAGAATCCGAGGAAAAATCGCTGGGTGTACAGTTGCTTGTAATTGTGGCAGACTACCGTGAGACTTAGACACAAGCCCCAGAGCAGAATGATCGCGGCTGCGACACGTTGCACGGGGAAATGCTGCATCAGAAACATGGCTGGAAATGTCCCGGCAGCATAACCGAGGTAGAATATGGAGGATGAGAAGCTGTATCTGTTTCCAGTGAGTTCGAGGTCTTTGATGAGCCCGAACAACGCCTGGGCAAATTTCGTTAGTCGAGCACATAGGTCCAGAGACTGAGGGATAACACGAAAGACTTACCGCCTGTGAGAGCATGGCCTTGTCGTAGAACTGTAGGCCATATGTTGAGAATAGTAGAGGCATAACCTTCCAATCAATCTTTCTCAGTAATGCCTTCTCTTCGCTGCGGCTCCATGTTCGCTCTCTGGTGTAGCTAGAAAATACTTTCATGCCCTTGTCATTATGTACGGCATCGATAGAAGCGTCTTCCTTTACCCCATCGGTATAACTATCCTGATGAAGGTGTTCTGAATGTTGAGCGGGTCCTTTCTCGTCCATCTTGCTTGCGTGCTGAGAATGAACTCGTTATATTCTAGTGGGCTGGCTACCTGACAAGGGGAATTGGTTATCGCGCAGAGAATGGGATCTTCAGTACGCAAATCGACTACATAACACAAGATCTCGTCTAGCCAGGTAACAAAAGTGGTTCATATATCGGATTTGACCCGGGCAAATCAGAAAACCAAGAACCGTCCCTCAAATTGAGAACTTGGCACCCAACCCCTTGGGGAAAGCTCTGTGGAGACCTGTATAAAAGGCTAGCGAATCAAGGGATTCAATGAAGTTCGGCACCCCACTAAGGTAGTGCCTGCTCCACGAAAGCAATCAAGGTCAAGTTTAATGCCGGGTCTGGTCTTATGTCAGCAACGGGAATATCTTCCAACGACGATCTTGCCGGTAGCTCTGGGCAATTAACTTGACACATGGCCCCAACCTTTCTAGACACGTTTTATCGCAGGTGGCGCAGGAGCGAGACGAAAATCCGGCTGATTAATATGCTGCTGTGGGAAGACCCGGTGCCCCCATTCAAATGAGAAAGCATCTGTTCCCAAGAACAGGCGGCTGGCTCCTTCGAATGCTATTCCGCTCTAGGATAGTTATTAGATATCATGCCCAGAGTCATGCATGACGTGTGCTGGATAGATACGGATGGAGAATTTCTGCTTATTCTATATGGTCTTGAGGTGATATTCAGCTTTGTATGGTTGCTCTTTCGAGGATCACTAGCAACTATGGCTAAAGAGCTGGCATCCCACCACCGAGGTTTTGAAAATTGAGCGAATGATATGGCATCTAAAACCAAAAAGCAAGCAATACCCTGAAAAGGGACCAAAGGGCGATAGTTTCAATCCTGGAGCCCATCTTTGGTGGATATTGGTCAGATACTCGAGGTTTGCTGGCACGACAGCGTTTTGCATTGAATACGTGTATTCACAGACTTTTGTTTAAGCTTCCTACCTCATAACACTGCTAAAACCCGATTTGTGCCACTCTGCTGTGCACCAGTGGCAAAAGATCCCGGTGTAGATGAATCCGCGGCCAGCCTCTGCTCCCACCACTGCTCAAACTGGCTTGAAGCAGCCTCCATGGCGTCAAAAGCCAAAAGATCCAGGTTGTATTTTGAATCGAGCCATGAATAGGTTGACTTTCCGTGAACATGGTCAAATGTTCTCATTTCATCGTCACGGCTTCGTTGCTCCTCGCCGTCCGGCATGTGGTAGAAGTGGCGGTTTGCGTAGGCGCCGCGTACGTTGACTGTTGTCCGCTCCTTGCGAATTGATTCATAAAGCTTGAGTAATGCAGGTATTGTGGCCGTCTTTGGGATGTGGTTGCTGTCCCTAGTTTGCTCTTTGATCTTCCGTGCGTATTCGCTTAGGAGGAATCCAAGAACAGCTCCATCCTCCACAGCCATGGCCGCACCTTGAGCTTGGTAGGGTAAGGTCGGATGGCATGCATCGCCAAGGAGTGCTGCGTTGCCCTAAGAATATCAGGAACGTGGCTTATTATGCTGACAACCCTTAGAGGTTGGTTACCTGTGTCCAAGTTTCCATTTCCTCGTGGTGGAGTAGCTTCCACTTGAGTGCGGAGGAGACGCAGGAGATAATCTTAATCAATCTGCTTGACGGAGGCACGTTAAAGGGGTATAGTTAGCTGAGGTGGTTGGAGGATCTTACGTATCATCCCATCCTTCGAAGGTGGCTCTCATTTCTGATATGTCACCTTCTGAGGTGCGAATTCCGGGCGCGAGATTATCAGGTCTTAAGAGCACTAGGTTGAACTCTTTCCCACCCCTGACTGGATAAAACACACTGTGTTTTTCAGGTCCCATCCATAGATTTACGCTATTCTGTGAGCAGAGTTCTTCTATTATCGGGTTTTTGAGGGCTTTCAGCTCCTCGAGGGTGAAAGTCGCTCGATATGCGAGGTCCCCTGTCGGGATTGGTGGCGATGGCTTGTCTAAAAAGCTTTCTCTCAGTGTAGACCAAAGACCTATGATCAATGCATTGTAAGCTCTCAACTCAGGTGGTGGACGTGGAGGCAATGAGAAATTTGCGAACCATCGGCACCCACAACCACATCTGCGTACATCGTCAAGCCATTTTGCAGTGCTACCGACTTTCCATCAGCGCTCATGCTCAGTACATGCGAATCAAGCCTTATTTTCACTCCGATGCGAGATGCTTGATCCATTAGTACTCGATGATAGTCTTCCCGGTGGAGCACTCTGGTTCTATCAGGACACGTATATCCCGTGTGCATTGCTTGTCTCACCTCCATTGCTCGCCGTACTGAGTAGGGCCAAGCGTGCCCACATCTTTGCTGCCTACCAGCTCACCAGTTGAGTATCTTCTCATGTTGAGCCGCTGGATGATGGTAGAAACCTGTGCGATTTCTGGCAAAACTCCCAAGTGACGCATGATGCGCACGCTATTTGGGGGCATCTGGATTCCTGCGCCGACCTGTTCGAGCCCCAGTTCATTAGTGGTTCGTGCATCATCAATGAAGCAGCAAGAGCGTGGAATCAAGAAAGCATGGATGTGCACATACATTGGAGATCTGCGGCGCTCTTTCTAGCACCTCCACCTCGAAGCCTGCCTGCTTGCAAGAAATCGCACACGAAAGACCACCGAGACCCAGGCCAACCACGAGGATTTTCGAAGGAGCGGCCATATTCTCAAAGTGGCTGTAAGAACTCTATGCCAGTCTTGTCAACAGAGAGTAGTCGATTGATAAGACCTATGGGCTGCTTGTGGGAAAGAGTCCGACAGAGGATTTGATGCGTTTATGTCTTGTTACTGCCCTAGAGGATGCAGCCCTCGAATAGGTCAATCAATTGTTAGTGTGACGTTTCATTCGCCTCCGGGGTAACACATCCACATGTACGACTCAAGACCGGCACCCTCCGGCTTGACTCTGGTCGGCTTTAAATATCATGTTCGGGCAAAGTGGTTTGCTGCCGTTGTGGGGGAGGCGTTTTCAAGATTGCTGTTAAGCACCGTTTAATGCTTTTTACTAATGCCGCCAACCTTTACGCCATTAAAACAGAGTAGGTACCACGAAAGGTTTGATGGATATGTGAATTCCATTGGTAAGTCCCCGTCGTCACCAACGAAATTACAACCTAATAAATTAGAATCCGGTATAAGCACGTAGTGACACGATATCAGATCGGACTCCTTAGAAAGTTAGAACTGTGTTGCAGTTCTGTTGTTAGCGTCACACTGACTTTGACTTCTAATCGTGCTATCTATTCCTGACGTAGTATGCCTTGAGGGAACTCGTGATCGTTGGCCATACCATCAAACAAGCCCATCATGTTGAAGTCTGAAAAATCGCGGGTTGGGCTCCATAATGCCCCATCATCGAACCAGGACATCGCACGTCCCGGTCGTGTTCCTGTCGAGCTTCTGTCCTCATTCTCACAGGGGCTTGTTTCACTGATAGTCGCAGAAAAGTCTTTTGCCGCTGCACGGGTAGATTCATCACGCAGGGAGTGGGTCGATGCTGATAATAAGGTCGCAACACGCCTCTGCATTGATGGAGGGAACCAGACAGGGTGTCGTCTAATCAACTGGAGATCACATGTAGCCATATTCTCCATATTCTGGCTTGTCGATAGCTCGACAATACCTGTGACTTTATTAGCAAGTATTCGTCGTTCCGATGCTTGGGCGGAAATACTAACGCTTGGCGGTCAATCCCAGTTTCCAGATCTCACCCATATGCGATTGTATGAGCTTGATAACTTCGCTTGAGGAAGCAATCGGAGAAGATTTTACAGGGAATTCTAGACCTTGTATATGTGGCGTTAGGAGTATACATGCGAAGAAAGGGTGAGCTGAGCGAATGTGCTCTATTGGCCACCTCCACGCGAATCGTGAAATCTCAAGGGCTCTTGTTTGCAGAGGCACCGAGAAATTCGATGCGTCGCTAGGCTGTCGACCTTCGCACTTGTCGAGTGGAGAGAGATACTCGGTGATGAAGGACACCGTAGATAGAGTGATGTGAGTTCCGATGATCCAGTTCGATCGACATTTTGGAGCCTGAGACACGTAATCGGTACTCAGGCGGAAGTTAGGCGGAAGAGCAAGTCTAAGACAGCTAATCTCATTTTTGAGCATGCAAAGACGTTCAGATGTTACTTTTACCCTCTGTTGCAAGCACTCGGCCGATTGGGATAGAATGTCTGCCGCCACGAGATACCATGCTCTCTCGCTCTGGTTAGCTGAGGCTCTCAAGGCAGTCCAAGAGCCCTCTGGCCCAGTTGGCAATCTCGCGGAAGCCACCCGTTGACCTGAAAACCAATCATGATCGGCAATAGGTAAGAAGACCGAAAACGCACGCCTGTCAATTGCAAAGGGTTTCCGAGAGACGTAGGATCCAAAAGAATCTAGCTCCCAGATCAGCCACCAGGCGCGTCGACGCTCCTCCGTGAGAGTCCAGTCATTTTCTAAGTCTGGATCATCGACAGCTGCGTCAATTTCTGACAGACCCAAGTCGTAAGCAACACGAACACAAACTCCAACCAAGATCCAGCCTTGAGCAGAGAGCCCGGAGGAATATAAGTAGAAAGCCAGCGCAGTGCAGCCCTGCAGGTAAGTGAATGTATGGGTGTCCATATCGCGGCAAAGGGTGTAGTATTCGCGTGCCTTGGCAACGTACTCTTCCTCCATGCATGAAAACGGAGCGCCTTTCAGTGACATTGGGTTGATGAATCGCGATGCTAGAGCAAATATGCTTGTCAACAGTAAGGCTTCGTCAGCTCTCAGACTAGCTAGAGTATTATCATGAGAGCCAAGTCGTTCGCGTAAGAATTCTCGAAAGCGTGGTGCATGAAGGAGAGGGAGCCATGGTTGAACGTGCTGGAAGAACAAGTCAACCAGTTCGAACACAACAACCCGAGAGTAGTTTCCTCGTCCAGAGCGCAGCGCCGTTAATGCTAGCGGTAACGAGCTCAACTCTCCGATTGCCGCGGATGTCCCCACCACGCAGGCTGAAGGCTGAGCTTGGGGGACACCAGTATCTTCATTTGGACAGAGTGATCTGGGTTCGATAATGGCGTCAGACAAGCAAACTTGCTGACTTAGAGTTGCGCTTGATCCATCTTCGGCTGAGATTGAGGGGGCCCTGACGGTTGCATCTAGCGCTGCGCCAGTTTGGCGGTCGTCCAGAAGCTCAACCAAACTGCTAGTTGGTACGATGTGACTCCTTTTCCGGGCTGACTGCCTGATCGTCCCGGCGTCTACTCGACGCTTTCTCCTGGAAGGATAGATACAATCGCTGTGGATCCGCACGCACAATCCACACGCGGGTCGTATCATGTCACATTTTGCCTTTTTCCTATTGCATTCTGAGCAAGCCCGGGTTTTTGTAGGTTCAGTTGCATGACCAGGACCTATTGCTTTACTCATACCGTCTACCCTCGGTCACTGCAGGGAACGAGTTTAGACGTTAACAAACGAGGAGTACCTGTGGGCAAAGTAAGCCAGAAGACTTGGTTACTCAATTGGTTTGTAGTTTTTGGCTTCGGGTTGAGATCGAAATGGACATGTCTCTAGAATTGCCTGGGTGGCGGAGTCGAGGGGCGGCAGACTCCAGTGATCCAGAGCTAACTAGTTAGACGTCGTTAGCAGCCTTCCCAGACTCATCAGCTCTCGAGAGCTGTTAAAGACTGGCATGTCACTGAACTAATGCTTGGTCAGAAGCTGAGATTCCGCCGGGGGAAGTCAAATGCTTCAGCAAACCCACATGAGGAGAGCAACTACCAAATGCCGGTGTTTGGTCTGATCGTCACAGAGGCCGGCGCAAGAAACGGTGCCGATAATGCCGCCCAAGTGCCCCCTCGGTCTGTGGGGAAACTTGGCCAATGAAGGGTCCCGAACTTGAAGGAGCGGGCAAGGGAAAGCGGTAACTTGGTAATGTTTCAGTGATGCAATATTGGAAAAGAAAGAGTGGGCTGTGAATCTGATACACCAGGGCTGTATCGAAGGGATCGAGCAGATCAGGCTAGCCATGGTCGGTACTGGGACGATGTCGTCGAACTTCATTTCAGGATACACACACCCAACACGGACGAGTAGTATTGAATGTATCTGACTTATGAAATCGTGTCTATCTCAAGACAAACGGGGGTTCGGCGGTGATATAAAGCGTACGGCTAAAGCAAATTTGGACTAGGGAAACAGCATGGTCATTTGTAAGTTTATGCAAAGGAGCAGGATGATTTTGTAAAGGTGGCTTGAGGTGGGACGCAGCCGCCGTCGCATGCCTGGTAAAAGCAGCATCATCTGGAAGAGTCGTTCGTGCCAACAAGCTTAGAACCAATTTTAGTCGACGTCCAGGATCTACTGTACCATACTAACCAACTATAGTACCTACCTCTATGTAGGTACCTAAGTTAGTTATGTGAATAGTATTATTACATTTGTAGATATGCGTGCGGAGTACGGGGTAATTACATACAAAGGTACCTATGTAGGTAATATCGAACTAACTACGGAGTACAAAGCACTAGTTAATTAACTAGTTCGTTAGCTTCCTCGATACCTCCATATTGCAATGTCACGTACGGAGTACTGTACCAACGTAAGTACCTAAAGTTAGGTGAGATGCAGTTTATCAAGGATCACCTATTGGCTTGGCTGCTTGTCAACCAGTGGAATCAACTAATTGAGATTGAACTCTCAATATCAACCGACAAGTTTCTTGTGTTTCGGCACTCACAAATAATTAACTTGCGCAATTCCCAAAGTATATGCCTCCTTGGATACCTAGGTACAGTGCTTCATGCATCGGAGGTTTTGTCCAACATGGAATACTGGCCCTCGTCTCCAGGTTCTGGACCCCAAACCTCGTATTCTGGTGCCCCCATGCTCCTGACCTCTCATTTCAGCTGTCTCTGCCTAAATTTCTTCGCAGAAAACATGGTGTCTCGAGAGATTGGCTGTAGACAGGCTATGGTTGCAATAATCAATGGGAATCTGTGTCGCCATATGGAGTCTTTAGGACACATATACTGGAACTCCCCAGCAACCAAGATTTGATCCTTGATCAATGGATCCCCTCAGCATTGCTACCGCTGCTTCCAGCCTGGTCGTCACTGTTGTTCGGAACGGAAGGGCCCTTGCCATAGTGTTTGAAAAGTATCAGGACGCACAACGATGTATTTTCTTGATGCAGACGGAGTGCACTGTCCTAGCGGCGGCGCTGTCTCAATTGCAAATGTTCCTCTCCAAGATCCCAAAGTCAACCGTTAACCAGTATCCAGAATATGTGATGGAGGCACTTGACCTGTCCCTTGTGGGTTGCACCTTGACACTCTCGATCTTGGGTAAGGAGATTGACAGCCTTCTGCAAAGCACCCGGGGCAGTGAGGCCAAGATGGCCAAGAGCAAGAAAATAAGGTATCTGTGGAAGGAGGAATACATGGGGGAATTGCTTCAGCAGTTACGTGGGCAGAGTTCGGCGCTGACGCTCCTGCTCAAGGCCCTCGACATGTCGTCCATTGAACAGATCTTGAACACTGTTCAGTCGGGGCGACAAACCTTTCAAGAAGTTCGGAAAGGCTCTGAATCCATACGCCGGACGCATCCCGAGGAAGATTACGCTGAAAGTATCCTGAATATGGGTTTTGACGACACAGCAACAATATACTCTGTTGACACACCCCAGCCTAAGACCTATGAGCAACCCATCGATGATATCACGACACACCTAGAATCCACAATATTGGTAGCGGAATCAGTCACCCCGAAGTCGTCCTCAACACTAAGTGAGCAGGACCTTCCTCAGGGCTGGAAAATAGCGTATAGCGCTCAATACGATCAGTGGTACGCCTTCATGTCGAAAATAATGAAGGCTGAAGTTTCTTCTCTGTCTTATCTAATGAGTCATCTGTAGGTACTATCGATACCGCTACAGGGAAGTCTCAATGGGAGCGCCCTATAGTTCCGGGGCGCCCTCCCCAAAGCCCTTCATTAACCCAGCGCTCTCGATTGTTGGAGAGAAAACCAGTAGCTGTAAAGAATTCAGGACTAGCCGTTCCGCATATCGCTCATGAAGGCGCATCGTCACAAATTTACAGTCCAAACAGGATGCCTGAACGAGTGCAACCCGCGGAAACCAGTATCGACTTTGCGCCATGGAAAATGAACACAGAAGAAAAGTTCCAAAAAGCCCTCGGAAATTTGAGACGGGAATCGTCAGTCGCTGCATTAGCCGTTGGAATTGTATCGGCGGAAGGCGCTCCCAAGATTTATTTGATTGGAAATCGGAAATCTGACTGTTCGGCTCCTGTCAGTCGAGCAGATTGTTTCAGCATTGCATGTACTAACACGCTTACGATGATCGCCGTAGCAGTACTAGTTGACCGCGGTATCTTCCGCTGGGATGAGACGGTCCAGGAGTTATTTCCTGCATTCGCAAGTCGAATCCACCCCTTCCACCACCAAACTACCTTGACCACACTGGCCGCGCACTGCTCCGGCATGACCTCCTTCATTGGATCCGTTGAGGATAGGGACTTGTGGCGATACATCCATCAGACGAGCATCACTACGAAGAAGGCACGCTTCGCTGTGGCATTGTCGTATCTAGTTCGTCCACCCGACACGACACCAGACATGAATTCGAGCTGGAATTGGGCGAATCCCATCCTGATCGCTCATGCAATCGAGGAGCGTACCTCAGCTACTTTGGACTCCCTAATCAAAACGCTTATCACTGACCCCTTGGAGATGTACTCTGTGGGATGGGGGAGACCTGACGCCACAAAGAACGGGTCTAACCCGAACACTCCAAGCCAGCCATGGGGACATACGTACACAACCAAAAGCCCCATGAACCCAACAGACGGCATTCTCTTTAACCCCCCAGCGCTCAATGCTGCCACTGGCCTGTACTGTTCAGCACCTGATTATGCTTCATTAGCACGCATGTATCTCCGGGCTGCTATGGGGTTGCCACAAAGCATGCTTTCTGCACAGGCTGTGAAGCATCTCTTCTCCCTGTACCAGGCGGACAGCATTTACACGCCTGGAAGTTGGTCAATCGCATCTCGAGATTGGGCGGGGGGTGAGGCCTTCATGGAAACCGGCCGCTGTGACGGGTTTGCTATGTCAACCTGGCTGGCACCCTTAACAGGGAAGGCATACTTCTCTATTGCTAACATAGACGACGACCCTGGCCTGAATATCACTGATTTGGCTGTGAGCTTAGCGATTAGACATGGCGCCGATTAGGGAAACCCATACAAGCAGGAAGAAGGCCTGAGGATCTCTTTTTGATCTCAATTGTACACGCAGAGCCAACTCAATACCAACGGTCTTACCGCTGTGGTTACGACATGGATAATTCACATATAGCTGAGACAACCAATTGTGGGGTGCAGCCTTACGGCAAGAGCGGCAACCATTACAATGACGAGATAAGCAATGAGACTGACAACAATACCCTTTCATCTCCTAGCATCCTTCGATGCAATGGCAAACGATTTTGTGAGGGAGACTTTGTAGATTCGAGACCGCCTATTACCGGCTGTGGAGGACAGGATCACTGAGGACTGTTGCCCGCATGGTAAGGCGATGAGATCACTCAATTCAGCAGAGTGTAGTGACGGAGAGCAGATACTGGCTGTTATGATGTCGTATTTTACGCAGACTAGTATGTCGCTGCGAATGAAATTTCGTCCCCATCAAATAATTTTAGCGGCCACTTCAGCCCAGAGATATGTTTTCACTGCTTGAGCTGATGAACGAAAGAAAGGCCTCGGTCGTGCAAGGCAGGAAGCAACAATGAGGCTAAAGAACAAGAGAATAGATACTGATAATCACGTGAACACCGCCTCAGGAATGCCAAGCATGGTAATTAAATGCCAAGGCACTATCACCGTTTGGGGTGGGTATGCCCTTCCTGCCACTGATAGGTACTCCGTACTCCATTCTTCATTCAATTACAGTACTCCGTAGTACATTGGCAAATAGGTACCTGTACCATACTCCATGCTGTAAACTTAATTACACCCCGAAGGATTTTCCTGACTTTGAGAAATCACCCTGACACAAGTATGCCTTAGTTACAGTCTGATCCATTATTCCCCTCTCGAGATCGAGCCCCGAGTCCTGATCTAGGAGACTCAGATTCATTTCACAATCCTTGGGCGTCGGACCAATACTCGATTTCGTCACAATGGTAATGTCGCTGTCACTCCCAGGTCTAGGGCTGGATGAGCCAGAAGAGACTCAAGCAGTGGAGATAATCCAACATAACCTAGCAAAAGAAACCGAATGGCGCTTCGAGGTGCCCGTGGATAAATACATTCACTTCAAGGTACTTCTCTGGTTTCAGTTGTCGATTTTGATGAGGCACCGGACTGACATGCCACCTCTGTCTAGCTGTTGTCCGGTACTGCCGAGCTCTTTGGCACTGAGCTTGTGGCAGGAAATACAACCATCTTTACCGGGGTTAAAGCCGCAATCTTCACCTGGGATGGCTGTTCCTTCGAAGTTAGCGGCGATGCGCTGCAAAGTGAATATACCGCGGAAGAGACGCCCATGTTCGAATACATCGGCGTCCACTTCGCACTCGAAGCACTTCGTACTGAGGCGAGGAGACTTGGCAGGGAAGGCCCAAGAGTGTTGCTGTTAGGCCCCGACGACGCAGGCAAAAGTTCGCTCGCCAAGACCCTCACCGGATACGCACAGAAGCAGGCCTGGTCTCCGGTTGTGGTGGATCTGGACATCAAAGAGGGATCCATGAGCATTCCCGGAACTATGACTGCCACGGTTTTCAACACGTTGATGGATGTCGAGGAAGGATGGGGAGCTGCACCCATGAGCGGACCCAACGGTACTATCCCCGTGAAGCTGCCTCTAGTCTACTTTTTCGGCAGTTCGAACCCACACGAGAATGAAGGAAAGGTCTACAAAGCCCAAATTAGTCGCCTTGCCTTGGCTGTGGCAGGGAGGACAGCCCAGGACCCGGAAGTAAAATACAGCGGTGTCATCATCGACACCCCAGGCAGCCTGGTGAGCACCAATTCCAACAATACCGACAACGAAATCATCCATGAGATCGTCTCCGAATTTGCCGTGTCGGGGATCATCTGTATGGGGTCTGAAAGGCTCTACAGTGACATGGTCAAGCGGTATAACGACCAACCCATCGCTCCTGGTAAGGGCACATCCCACACTCAGACCGTTAGGGTAATAAAGGTCCCCAAGTCCGGAGGGTGTGTGAACCGGGACGAAACGTATATGCAAAGCCTTCGAGCGTCGCAGATTCGGCGCTATTTCTATAATAATCCTCATCTGAGCAATGGCATCTCATTACAGCCACGACAACAGCAAGTCGACTTTTCGACCTTGACTATCTGGCGCCGCGTCTCTTCCACACCAGACCCTTCCTCTACCAGCGGTGGGGGTGCATTCGGCAACGATGACGACAACGATAGTTTCCTACCAGGTGGCCTAGACGATGACTCGACACCCGCATTACCTGGCCTGGGATCTAAAGTTGCACTTCCTGCGTCGCAGATCTACGAACGAATGACTGCGCCGGTTGCTGCAATGGGCGGTTCCATCCTGGCTGTTCTCAACTGTGACCCAGAGGCTGACCAGGGCGCGATACGCGATGCCTCCGTCATGGGCTTCCTCTACGTGACCGACACGGACGAAGCAAGAGGCAGGATCAGTCTGCTGAGCCCTGTTGCTGGGCGGGTTCCCAACAGGGCAATCGTCTGGGCTGGTTGGCCTGAGGGCGTGTTGGGCATGGACCGCCTCTAAGCTGACGACACGACGACCAACTGCCTTTTATCATTCTCAAAACATTTGCATCGGAATTCAAAACCAGGAAAGATTGCATGGCCCAGCTGAGAACAGTAGCCGGCTCTCGGCGGAGACTTTGGTGTTTCTTCTAACGGAAAACGGTCCTCCGGGGTATCTGCCTCTTCTCCCCATACTAAATATTTGACGACAGAGAATAAGGGAACAAACCCGACTGTCTAGAATCTAGAAACAAATCTAGAATACCCAGCAGATCTTAACAATCTCCTCTTTAAGTCCTTCTAGCCCACCAAATCTTTCATAATCTTGACAACGTTCCTAATTCCACGTAGCGCGTTCTCATCCGGGCCCTGGCCTGGCGTCCAACTCGCATGTGCGAAATCGATCAACCTAGCCTCAAGCACTTTCTGTGTGACCTCCTCATCTTCATCATCGTCGGCATCGTCCTCATCAGGTTCTGCTGCTTCTTCTTCTTCTTCTTCTTCTTCTTGACCATCACCCTCCTTCTCGATCTTCAAGCCGGCTTCCAACGCCTCGTCGTCTCCCTCATACACCAACAATACCGAAGATGAGTACATCCTGCTCTCCTCGTTCTCAAGCACATACTGGATGCTCTCGAGCTCACGCAGGATGCGCTTGGCAATGAGCTCTCCACGATTCTGCTTGAACTTGAGCTTCCCAGAAGGCTCGTCTCGCGTGACCCCGCCGAGATACGTGGTGAAAGCATCCACGACATTGTCCTTATTAAAACCGCGACCGTAATTTTTATCGTATGACTTGTACCCATTCTTAACCTCGACGTTTGGCTCTGGTGGACCTTCCGTGTCACCTCTGTCACCATCGAGGTGGATTTTCATGCCGGCGACTCTGAAGCCGAGGCTGCCGCTGGTGGTTTGTTCGGCAACCTCATCGAGCTTCCTGCGCTTGGAGATGGGCGCCTCGTCGTCCCACAGACGGGCGCCGAGCTTCACGTCCAGCACGTTTGGGTGTTTGAATCCGCTGGTCACGTTTTCCAGTACAATCGCTAGTCCCGTACTCAGCTTCTGTCCGCCGGACGGCTTCCATGTTGCACGTTTGATCAGGCCCGGGGTCGGGTCTGTGACTGTCACACCCGGGGCGCCTGTCCCTGCTGTCTGGTCCTTGTGTTGGGGATTGGCTGCAGTCTCTGTGTTATCATCATTTTGCGTTAAACTGCCGATGAAGGTGGGCATATGAGCTTGGAAGAGTGGGTGCTCCTTAGCGGACTCGTAGAAGTCAATCTCAGCTTGTACGCAGGGCTTGATAACCAAGGAGCCTGAAGCATTGGAGGAGATGCCTTGACTGGGACAAACGTCAACATGAGCGCTTACCTAGGTAGAAAGCGAGTTGGTCTGTGTACTTACTGTCCAGCTGCTCCGTGTTCAAAGGACACCAGTTCAGATGCATCTGGGACAGTGGCCGCCAACTTTTTGGCTGGAGGTTGAGAGCTTGTCATGTTAGGCTGAAAATCACTAAAGGGCTGAATCCCTGTTGCAAGGTGAATGGGGGAGAAAAGGAGACGAGAGCGGACGAGGGAGAGAGCCAGCGCACACAATATATGTAAGGACGGAGGATGTTAACGTCAAGCTGAAACGAGCAGGACAAGATCGCGAGCTGAACGTTTGGACAGATGGAGGGGCACCAATAGGTGGATCGTGGGAGGCAGGATTCCAGGAACCAGGATAACATGGATTGAAGGGCAAAAGTGGGATGGGTCCACGCCCAACTTGGCTAAAGGCAACCAGTGCCCCGGGCGGGAACGAGGCAACGTGGGGTGCTGCGGAATGGCTCTGAAGGCTTTATTTCAGGCTGACTTTGTAGTTATTAGGGGCTAAGGCGCCCTCGGGCCTCTACTCAGTTTTAGGGCACCCCTTAAAGTAACTAGCCCCAGGCGGCTGCATCCTTTCTAACATGACACTCACACAACCGCCAAGACATAGCCAACCCTTCCTTCACTCACGATGTTGAAGTTTGGCAAGACTACGTCCATATCTTGAGTCGATGCCAAAATGCTAATTATCATGTGAAGTACTGGAACACATGTACATGATATAGGTATTGCCTCCGACCACTTCTCATGCTGCTCGCAAGTGCTTCATGGTCGCCGGACCCCATTTCAGAAGGCGGATGCAAGCCAGCCTCAGCCTCCTCTGGATGAAACGAACTTCACCTGACAATTCCAAGGAAATCTCTTGAGATAATCAAGGTGACACAAGGCAGGTGAATTACTTACTCTCACATGACCGCCAAGCCAACGACAGAGGTGTTTCCTTCGACCCCTCCTACAAAATCAGAAAAAAGGCAGACATAAACATCACCTTGACTTGAGAATCGACTGACTTGCTCGCCTCAAGTAGATTGAACCACGCCTCGTCTTCTTGATGTCGCAGTTCCGCCTGGCCTCTAAGATTAGGTGATTTCATCATCCTGAAATCACTCACCCATCACTTCTGCCACAATTCTCACGCTCCGCCCATAATATCCCACTCTAAATTCATTTTTCATTCTGCTCACGACTAATTTCAATCGTCCCGCATCGAAAATGACGAGCCCACCGGGCAAGACCCCAGCCAGTCCCCAATCACAAGGAAACATCGATGGATCTGCCAGCCACCAGGTCCTACCAGAGGGAAAACACATCTACTCGGATCTCAACCCTCAACCAACCCCAATGCGGACTCAACAAAGTACCAACAATCCCAGCAATGGAGATCAAAATTCCTATAAGCCCTCTCCAACTCATCCATCCGAGACTCAGAACGAAGATACCCTTAGAAGTGACAACAGTGGTGAGAACAACGAATCAATCCCTGAAGGCGATTATGGTGAAGTCTCCAATCTTCCACCCCCAATTGAGGCCAAGAAGAAGAAGAAGAAGAAGAGAAAGAAGAAGACAAAGCCAGCCAGCCAGCGTGGCAATGACAAGCCGACCGGATTCGAAGATTTCTTCGCCGATGCACCCTTAACTCCGGACCAACACGCCGAGGAGCAGGAGCTTTATGATCCAGATCTTCACTTCATTGATCGGATCTTGACCGCAATTGGCCGCTTTGAACGCACCCGGAAGATGAGTAATGAACGCCGCGATGTTCTTTTCAAGTACCTCAGCTACGGTGGGGTTGAGTGCGGTCCTAACATGTTCCAAGGTAGTCAGGACCTCGCCCAAATGGACAAGTCAACGATCGCAAATATTTTGAACAATGCTTCGATCACCGAGGAGAAGCGCAATCTAGGAACAGAAACGAGCACATACGTCGTGGACTTCCTAGGCTGCATGAAAGGGTTTCTTTCTCGAAAAGCTGCCCATCTTTACGGCTTTGAGCAACGCGACAAACTCGACATGGTAACTAGTACCTTGGAACGATTCATGAATTATCTCCTCCAACACGATGTATGCCCAGAATACGCCGCAGAGGTCCAAGAGACACGCAACTTTTGCCGCTCTCAAGCAAACACGGAGCTCTGGGGTGTTGCAGAAGCGACACGACGCTTGCCCGGAGATTTCAACACAGCTTGCTCAACGCTATTCGGCGGACAATTTGCCAAAAACTACGACGGAGACACGTGGTGGGGGCCTGAGGCCGTCACAGACAATGTCTTTGTGGGCATCAAGCCCGAAGAAGCCAAGCAGATCCTCCATTTTGGCATTGCCGGCGCAGCGACAGAGGACGTGTTCGCCTTCCACCTAGAGGCTGTTGACGGCGTGTGCACACCACTGAAGGTTGTTTCTGTGGAGGAGCGCACAGGGATGGAAATCACACGAATCGAACCACCCTCGCTGGAGTCCAAGGAGCTATATACCCACCATTCCAGCCATTTTCGCCCGGTCGGCCGCGTCTATGCGAAGCCGTGGACGAACCCAGATGCCCCGCCGGAGGACCTAACGGAGGAAGAAAAATGTAAGGAACGCACAATCGAGATCGACAACCACAACACGCAGAACAAGGAGAAAGAGTACATCTTCTTCATCGAGACGATCATCCAAGAAGATCTGCGGGTCGGGATGAAGCTGGAAGCGACGGTGCGCACACTGAACTCGGGATTGATGTTCTTCGATGAATTCCTGACCATGTATCCGAGCTTTGACACGTATCTGCCTAACGAGGCCATGATAGGCTGGAAGAAGCCAAGGCCCGTGAAGGGTGCGTTTGATTATGTTGAAGAAGAAGAACAGGGAGAGGGAGAGGGAGCCAGCACTGAAGGTGCTGCGAAGGAGAATGATGAGAATGATGGTGATGATGGAGGCGCGAGGATTGGCGGCGAGCGTGCTGGAGTTGGTGACGGAGGGGAAGAGGTCACAACCAATGAGCATGCATCAGCCTAATTATGAGTTAGTTGTTGGCTAAATATCGCCAGTAAGGAGCCCAAGGGCTGGAAGGCCGCCATCCGTCTCTCATCGGAGCGATGACTAAGCCCTAGCCTTGCTTCAATCCAATAATATCTCAAACACGCTCCTCACGGCGAGTCTGGGACTGAATGCATAGCTGGAATGCTGTGTAAATTGCAAAGTACCACCATCGACTATACCGACTGGTTATCAAGATGCCTAAGCAATTTTCCCGTGCCCCGAAATTCCATGATTCAGTCTCCTCGCTGGTACTGAATGCCATTCCTGTGCAGGTAGAGTGGTTGTGCAGTCTACTCCTACAATGTTGCGTGTGCGCACCGACTCTTGATACTTAGGTATGAAGAGTCTTTTCATCGAAGCCACTTCGCTACCCTCAACAATAAGTAGTAGTGGATCCCGTACCCTACATGCTCATCGCCATCCTCACTCACACTGCTTCGTCCTGGGGAGTCGATCATCAACTTGTGAGTCCTGTCAACAGCAACTCACTGATACTCAGCCCACTTCTTCATTGGCAAATTGACAGCATACCTTTCGTCGATCTGAGCGGGCGTTCAATCTTTAGCTTCAAGCCCGGACGGTCGTCACAAACTCACAGATTGAGAAGATGAAAGCGCTTTTAGTGTCCACTTTACTTGCCTCCGGCAAAGTGAGTCGTTTCCGGAGTACATGCTCCTCCCGGTGTGCGTGCATTTCTTCTTTCATTCCGTTCACGTTCCGTTACAGCTGTCTTCTTTGTGAGTAAACGTATTGGGTTCTGCTCGTTTGTGTCTGTGGCTGTCACTATGGAGAATCATCTTCGAGGCCGCAGGCGTGAATCGCTGGTTCTATGGTGAGTCTCACCATGAGCCGTGATAGTTACTAGCGAGGACGACGACCATCTCGGTGCATTTCCACCTGGGGAATTTCTGTGATAGGGGATCTGTAGAAGTCATATTCTATATGGCAATATAGGTCCATGGGAATTCATGTGCCCGATATTTTTCTTAAAGAATACTAAGTAGTCGTCCGAGACCTTGACAATGTTCTCAGATAAACAATAAGAGCTCTGGCTTTTATATCTTCATTTTTACTGTGTATAATCCAAGTATCATTTGCCAATCCCACTCCATTCATCTATCTATCTGCTTTTGTCCAGGGCATGGCATTTTTGCACCTGGGGAAGAATCTCATTCCAATCCATCATGAACATTGAAATTGCTGTGCTCCTGGTAATAGAGCAGAACTTTTTCGCACAGCTTGTGCCTCAACACGAAGTCATTTCTACCTAAGCACACAAGCATGTGCTATCCCCAGTAGCAAGTGAATTTCGGCCGTGAAAGCCACCTCTCCTCAACCAACACAATACATTCAGCCTCCAACTCAAGCGAGTCGATTCAAGTATTTCTTCCCTAGAAGAAGCACGCTCTTCTTCTTATGGCCCTCTGGATCACTCTCTACACCGTCCTCGTGATGGCCTTGATGGTCCTTGAAATCTTTCTCTTTCTCTTTCTCGCGCTCTTTGCTTCCGCTGTCTTTCTGGCTTTCGCTCTTGCCTAGACTCAGCGGTCCAAATGATACTCTGCCTTTGACTGTATCACCTGAAAAGTGGCGGCCGATGGTTTCTTTCAGTAGGCTTCGGGACCCTGTCGCCGTGCTAGGTCTCCTCGTAGGATCAAGTGGGCTGGATGTCCCTGATGGAGACGACGAGGACGGGACGGGCAGAACAGGGATTGACCTTGGCGCAGGCAGGGTTGATGGATTGGGACTACTGGTGGGGTAGTTGTTGATGTTGCTTGCCCAGCTGCCACTCCGCAGGAGGGGACCGCCGAACGCTGCAAAGTTGCCATTTTTGTGCCCGTTTGGGCCCGTCGGTGACTGAAATGAAATTCCGGATTCAAAATCATCATCTTTGCTGTCCTGTGAGAAAGAATAGAGACTAGTGGTCTCCGAGGTAGAATTTGTGGTGAGATTGAGATCGGAATTGCCAAGTGTGGATGTATGCGCAATCTCCTTGAGCCTCTCAACTTGCTTCTTACTTGGACGATGATGAGAGAACTTGTTGCCAATAATGGCTCCCGTGTGAGAGATTAGAGCTCTGATAACATCCTTCTTGAGCTTCAAAGCAAGATCGAGGTTGGACCAGGTCTTATTGCGGTACTCGAGCGTCGGCATGCGAAAGACGAAGTCATGCAAGTCTTCGAAGTTGCGGTCACTTTTGCCTTTGTAACTCAAACAGATAACGAAGCTGTTCAGCTTCACATGCGCCAAAGTCATGTAGTTAGAGGCTCGAGACATCATTTGTGAGAGATCGTCAGCGGCTTTGTCTTTCTTACTCTTGCTCCCAAAACCGCGCTCCCTGCTTACGCCACGCTGTGGTGCAATCTTTTTCTTCTCATCACCATTAACTAGGGCAACAAGGCTGGTGGATGACGCTTCATTCTTCTTCGATCGAAGGCTGCTGGCTGAAGACTTCCGCACAGGCCCATGGTTAAGCGGGCCAAGTGCTGCGGCTCTGGTGTTGGAAGAATTGAAATGTTTGAAAAATCTGTGGTGTTCAGACGAGATCCCGAGACCCTTCCTACTTGATGCTATTGCATTGGTACGATTAACAGGGGCGGATTCGAGATTATAGGTTGGTTTCAGCCTCCTAGCCATGGCACCAGGGGATGTGTCGCGTTTTGCTTCCATGCTGGTAGAGGTCTGACTCTCACTTCCTGTCATCAAAGCGACACGAGCTTCCTCTAAATCTGGATCATCTTCATCCCCGATGGGTTGCATGTTCTTGATTATCATGGGTGAGAAATTGCCATTTTCAAAAGCGCTAGAACCAACACCTGGGAAGATATATTCAAACAACTTCTTCCCTAACTCGCGCTCGAGTTGAACTTTGATCGGGAACACTGTCACGTGGAACTGCTCAAGGACTGGTATTCCAGCAATGGCTTCAAGCATATACCAGTGAACCAGAACCATTTTCTTCGCCTCGGTCACGCTTGGTCGTCGGTCTGAGGGTTCAAAGTATGGCCCGATGATCTCAGGATAGATTGCATTGGGGAGTAGATTCCAGCCTCGTATATGTTCTATTTCGAGCGCGTTGTGATTCGAGCCGTCGCTGTTATCAATGCGTTCATATGCCGCATTTCCGAGTTGAAACTCGAGTAATGGGTCATCCTTGTCGCGCATCAAATGCCAGACTACTTCGGAGGCACTCAAATACCAGCGCAGAAGTCCGCTAGATTGGGACGACTTGCGATCTTCAGTTTTGTGTTGAGAAGTATTGATTGCCTTCATGATGAAAAACAATTCGTCCTCGCAATTCGCCAGGTCTTTCTCAAGATTGATTCGGTCTTGCCAACCCTGTTTATCCAGATACTTGGCATTGATTTGGAAGTGGAGCTTGAGATCTTCAAGTTGTCGGATTCTCTCTTGTAAGCTTTCCGCCATTTCTGGAGCCCCCCTCAGATCGCTGAAATCAGAAGCAAGCATGATCTTTTCAAGTCGCTCGCTACGGGTCTTTTCCAGAGGTTCACTGTAAAGGAGCAAATCCAAAACAATGATATACATAGCATAGTATTGTGCTGAATCACAACGAGCGCGAACACGAGGAAAGTCGACCCATAAATGGTCGATACGATTCTCCTTCCGTGCTGGATGTTTCACTTCACCAGATTCATTGCTCTCCACCTCTTCATTATATTTCAGTCGAAGAGCGTTGTACTTTTCGTATCGCAGACTTGCCGACGTCTTTTGGATGACTCTTTGAAACCCAAATGGCTCCAGATGAAAGTCGAACATTGCTTCAAGGGAAACCCAGGGAGGCCATGAAGAACCCGGAGTATTTCCATACCGATTTCCTGAATAAAGGTGCAGATATTTGGCAAGGGTCTTCGTGCTCGCGACGAAGAATTGGGCGCCATCCATATCAAGAGCAATGCGGCGCTGCACCAAGCCACTCACTTCATCAGCCATTCGAGCTTTGTCCATTATTGAAACCACCTTCAATTGCATGCCCTTAGCTGAAACAAGAACCACGGACTTAGTGTTCTTTTCACTCTGAAGTTGAATTTGTGGCGCAACCAGTCGAACATGATAGCCATTCATGGCCTTGAAATTTTCGGAAATACCTTCGCCAATGCCGCTGCTGAAGGATTGTCTCCGATCGGGTGTTGGTTCACTCTCCTGTTTCGTCGATGTGTCATCCTCCTCGTCTCCGGCGTGGACAAAACGTTTGGCATCATTCAGTAGCTGTTTGATTCTATCTTCAATCACTGAGTCTTCATCCTTCTCGTCTGAGGGCGAAATGACGCTTGGAGTGGGTGGGACTTGAAGGTCTTGCTTGCGCTCCCGTCGACGGCGCCGTTCTTTTGACTTTGCTTGCTCATCAACTATATCCAGGATAAACTTGATGGCTCGACGTGACATATAATAAACAAATCCACGCCGCTGGCTAACTTGATGGCTGTATCGGAGAATGATGTTCCGCAGGGCATTATTCCACTTAAGCTGAGCGTTATGAATAATGAATCGGTTGTTGAAGTCACTGGCAAATTCATCGTGGGAAGCTGAATAGAGAGCATCCATGTCAATGTGAGGTGTAGCTGGTGACTGACCGTCAGTTTCTGTCAGTGTCGTTGCAGTGCTGCCGTGCCTTAAGCCGGATCCTGGCTCGTTGGTTTCTCCTGGATGGACATGTCCAGCTAATCGTCGGAGCCCGTGTTGGAGGAATCTTTGTTTGCTCTCTAATTCTTTCTGTTGCGCAATGAGGGTTTCATGTTTATCTCTGATGGACTTATCATGATCACCGTCTCGAACGACTCGAAGTTCATGCTCAGTCATCAGACGATTGTGAGCCTGTAACTTCTCCTCCAAATCGTGAAGTCGATTCTCGATCAAATTCATCTGTACTTTTCGTGGATCATTGTGGTGGGACATCACACAGAAATGAGTGTCTTCATCTCCAAATGGACTCACTCGAGACTCATCACCTTGTATTGCATTCCCTTGGTCTGTTTGGCGGAAGTACGTAAATCGGGGCGTAAATGCCAGTGGTAAGATCTTTGTTTTAGGATTCGACTCTGAGGGCAGGACCCAATCCAACTCGACAAAGTCATCCATGTCGATCCAGGTAAAATCGTGGTCGGGAATTGTGAACTGAGACAAATCCACATTAACGGGTATGTCTTGATATGTCGAAAGCATTTCGTCTGTCGTCTTCTGGAGGTCCTCCGCGGTCGTACCGCCTATGCTTGCCGCCACGGCCCTCAAGTCTGCCCGTATGAAGTCAAGTTCAGCTTTATTGATTTTCATAGCACTGGTCCTCATTTGCTCGGATTTGCCCTTGGACAATGTATCAAAGTACTCTCTCCGTTGATGTAGATCCAGCATGAAACTGTCGATTTTGATTTTCAAACCAGTAGCGGAAACGACATCTTCTTGATAGTCCTCAGCATCCTTGTGCTTATAAACGTGGGCAATGAAGAGGGGCGACAACAAAAGCCCATATTTGATGGTCGCCAGATGCCTACCAAACTTTTTGCTTGTCTTCTCGGGGCCTCTCCATAAGGGGCCTTGTCGTATAGGGAGAGACATCACTCCCGAGAACAAAGACCACCAATTGAAGAAGTGCGTGAAAAACCGGGGGCTGAGATGAACACTATTGTAACTCTCAGAGGGAGTAGAGTTACCACTTAACCAGTCTCTGTCGTAGGGGGCAGCAACTGCCACTGAGAGATGGATATGATTGCTCCTAAAGCCTCGGAAAGCATCGTACTCCCTTAGATCCACATCCTGCAACGCGTTAGGGTTCTTCAGGACGACGCCGTAATGAGGCTCAAATACGGAAGATCGGCCACCATTCTCCAAGTCTCGTTCAAACACAAGTCCTGCAGTCCATTGGACGTTGCCAGAAACCTTCATGATGACCTTTTTGAAAATCGCGGCATTCTTGTGTGAACTGCTACTAGTAGACATGCTGTCATTGTCTTGGGTTGCCTTTTGTTCGGGCGAATTGCGGGCCTCGTGGCTGTAGTCCGGTATAGCCAGCACGTACTCTCCACTCCTTACGGTCATGAAGTTTTTGGGGTCATCCCCAGAATGTATCGACCACTGGACATCATTTCTCCAGCACATCACAAATCCAGCTCCGTAACCGGTCACAACATACGGATCCCTTGATCCTTTGAGACGTAATTGAACATCGCCATCACCCTTCCAATTTACAGTCAGGCGTGAATGAAAGCTAAGTCGAATCTTGTCCCAAAAGCCAACGCGATCAGAGGGGTCAATCTCAGGTTTGGTGAACCCTTCGATAATCATCATCATGTCCTGGATCACTGGTTGATAGGATGTGCCCCAAGATATAGTGGTTGGTAAGCTCGTGTTAATATCGATCACTGGTCGAGAGAAGGTCTTTACAGGCGACACTGTTCTCCTTACGTCGATTGCGAATCCTGGAATGGCATTTCCGTCATTGTCATGTTGACCTTTAGGAACTATATCAACCTTGATGTGTCTGGTAGATTGATCGTCCCTGAATTCTTCAGCAATCACAAAGTCTGAGCGAAATGACCAGCTTGGTAGTCTTGGTGGTTGACCCGGACGGATGGCTGGGATGTGGATGAGGTTCAGAGGGTAGTCGCGAAGTAGAACACGGGCCTCGCCCATGTCAAGTGCGAGACTAACGGGGATCAGGAGAGCATATTCTGTGTCGTACGGCATACCCTTCCCAATGTCATGTAAAAACTTGGGTAGCTCCGCCTGTGGAAAGGAGGGTTTGTCAATGACAAGGTGCAGATCGCTGATGATCAGGGTCATGAGACCAGGTCGATTCGGGATACTCAAGATTGCCTCATGCTCCTCAGAATCCTCAGGTGGCTCATCGGCTCCGGAGAACATTTGGCGAATATTTCTAATGGTATTATTCTGCAGCTGTGTCATCCAGTCGATCCTCCTCTTCCAACCCCGAGCATTGTGTGCTTCAAGTTTCTCCCAAGCTTCTTTGGCATGGATTTTGGCATTATTTGTCAGGGCACAAACTCCATCCCGGTCATAGCGAATCTTGCCTGATTCTCTACCGCGCCGTCCTCTAGAGGTAGATCGTTTTCGAGGAGTCTGATTATCATCAAAGCTTCTCGATCGCCGTGAGTGGTGGTCAGAGGTCGTACCTGGAGAAGCCCGACGACTTGAATGCGTCCTGTAGCGTGATGATGATCGTGGCACCCTTTCTTCATTCAGTCTTTTGACTTTCAATCGAAAAGCATCTGCTCGTGCCAGTCGCTGTTTCTGTTCAATGCGACCAATGGTATAGATAACACTCAGCTTCCACTCGAACGGGTCGTCTTCGAACTCTAAACAAAATGCCTTGCAACGCAAGGAGACACGTGGTACCTTTTTGGGGCCCACTGGGTCCTTTCGCAAAATGTATTCGTTTGTTCGAGTTTGGAAACGGTGCTTGAGCTGAGCCATTGCCTTACCAGTGTTGATGAAGTTATCGAAGACTTTGTACATTTGGAGCCCATGCGGGACTGCCAGGCGGACAAAGTCCGTAGACACGTCGATTGACTTCTCTTCGACCGTACCGTGGGAAGTCTTTTTCTTACTATGACGAAGGTCCACGCGAATATTACTCGCATTTGCGATTCGTGCCCATACGCGCTTGAGATGAGGCGCTTCCGCGTGTAAGCGAATTAGATGGGCTCTTAGGAACGGTGCTGACCATCGGTGACGCCCAGCGGAGACATCGAATATTTGTAAGAGAGCCGCTGGATCCGAGGGCATCTGGCCTTTTATCTGCACATAGCTCGCTTTGAAATCAATGGCTGTGATCTCAGAGCCCGGAGGTGCAAGTGGGTGGCCATTTTCGGTTTGGCCGTGGTCAGAATCGGATTGTGAAGGCATGTGCAAGCTCGCCGCAGCTCCTGCCGGACCCAGAAACGCATCTTTCAAAAACGAAGCTCCTACACCAAATGAATAAAATCTGTACAATGAGAATTCCAGATAAATGGATCGTACAACGGAATGGATATGGAACAATGGACCTTGGTGATCCCTAGATGTGCTGAGGGCCACTTCACATCTGGGAATTGATAGGAATGGACGGGGCTCCCAACTATCGAGCGACTCAATGATGTAGCTCTCGAAGCCCTTTACGTGGACGGCAAGCCGCCGTCCATCCGTGGGATCGCTGTGGTGGCGGCGCGGAGGTGATATCGGATGAGATGTATGTTTTCCAGTGGAAAATGTCTCGTCAAAACGGGCAGAAGTGCTAGTCTTCCGTCTTGTCAGTCCAGGTTTCCTTGGAGCTTCTGTTCGGGAGGACTGATAGTGGGCGGTCCACGATTCTAGCTCCAAGGCAACACCTCGGGTCTGCCTGGATATATTATAGTCTATAGCCGCAGTTTCAATGCTACAACCAGAACCTTCAAAGTTGACCTCGAGAAGCCAGGAAGGCAGCTTCCTCAGGAAGGCAGTCGGTGCGGTCTTGGTCGTGGGCGCAGCCACTTTCTCCTTAGCGCCATGGCGTTTGAAGTGCCTGACTATATTATAGATGCCTTGGCTGACTTCTTCTCGTACCATGAGGACGGAGAAGGTACGGAGATTTCCCGACATGACGACTGAGACATCGGTAGAAGCAATAACCTGGGTCTTGATTTCTAACGCCTCGGCAAGGACCAGATTATGCTTTACACCTGTCGATGCTTGGTAGTAGAGCTGATGGGACATTATGCGAAAGTTTGAGTCCAGCGAATACGAAAGCTCTCCGACAGCGGAATGTGAGGATTCCACATCCAAGGAGACAGAGGAGATTGAAGAGATGATCATATCATATTCACCAGGGGCGGCATGTGCGCGGTCAGCAACTGGTAGGATGAATCTAACCACAGGCTCATGAATGGAAAGTTTGATATTTGCTTTAGGCAGCAGGCGGGATATGAGGCGATGACTGTTTGGCGAAGCCGTGTTTGATGGAGTTCTATGTTGTGCGATGGCGAGGAGCCGGATGAGATGCTGTGGGACGAGGTCGACCGAGGGTGAGGTTACGACAAGATTTGCATACAGTATGTTGGTGTTTCGCTCAGCGACATCACGATGTTGGGTGAAGCTCATAGTTTTTGCTGGCAAGGTGGTCCGGATAGTGGTGGTTGCCATCGGTATATACATAATTTTATTCATGTGAGAGTCGTCCTCGTCCAGACTGACGGATATCGAGAGAGCAGCCACCAAAGCTTGATGAGCAATGTCATCTCTCGAGAAGTATGTTCGATGGGCTGGGGAGTTCTGGTCGAGTCGATGTAAATCGATGCCAATTTCATGAATCACTACATTTGCGGTGAGGGGTAGATTTGCCTGGCGTAGGGACTCGATCTCCTTGGAGATGCGGACAAAACTCATTGCAAGTTGGATTTCCTGGACGCTTTGAAGGATTGAACTGAAGAATTCTTTTGAATCTGCGACAGTCTGGACGATTGAGGCCTCGCGACTGCCTGGGTTGTCGAGCTCCTCGGCGACATCCTCGAAAGAGATTTCCTCGATAGGGCTCAAGATTTGAGAAGTCTGATGGCTTTTCATCTCTCGCTTACCTCGACGGGAAAATTGGGTGATCTCGTCCACAGGCACATAGAGGCGGCCAGCCTTGACCGCTATTGAGGTATCACGTAGTCCTTCTCGCTCTTTGTACAGGAGGCCGTGAATATTTATGGTCATGCCATCCAGAACCTCGATTGGATCTCGACCACCCACCCCCATGATAATACTCTTCACCGTGAAGACCCATTCAGCAGGCCTTTGACCTCCCATGGGGTCTTTCTTATGGCGAAAAAGACGACCTCGGTCGAGAAGTTTTCGCCGTGTATAGACGGCTGCCGTGAAAGAGGAAATTTGCACATAACCAACTCCTACAACCTCAGCAGTTGTATTGGTAGCAACAATATCGAACAGGCGAAGAAGGTGGATTTGGCGGTGGATGCGCTTAATGCGCTCTTTGACATTGGTCAATTGCTTCCACAATTGGCTTCTTTTACCTGTGCGACTCTGCGGTCCAGTGCGACTGCGGACAGTCTTGTCCGCGTCCTGCTTGTCCTCGTCACCCTGCTCGCCTTCTGAGTCCGCCCGGGGGGGTGGGGGATTCTCAAAAGTTGCAGGATCGAGAGTAATCTTTAGCTCCTCGAAGACTAGACTGATCCATGACGGCTGCGCAAACGTGGGCCTGTGCAAACTCAGGCCTATCCCACGCAAGTCGATCCTTAAGCCTTCTCTTGGGGTGTATGAGATATGCCTGAAGCTGAAGTAACCGATTCTTTGGATTGAAACGCCGGTGACGATACGGAATATGGCGAGCAAGACGAAGGTGGAAAGATAGACCAGGAGGGCGACAGCCGCAAAGGAGGTGCCATTGACCAAAGGCATGCTGTATCTTTTCTCGTTATCTCGTCAGAATAGATAGCTTGCGACAAGATCAGGCCATCTGCACCAGCAGTTTTCTTAAATGCCAGTCAGTTGGCTTGAGATCACGTTCATATGCGGTCATGGTCGTGCATTCCAAGTCCAAGACCGTGAGAAGATCGCATTGGTGTCAAGGTGTCAACGCGCAATCGCTCCCCTCTTGGTTGATATGGATGGGTGGAATGTGGTTGGGCGGAGTGCGCAGTTGAATTTGGAGTTCACAACGATTGGTGAGTGCGGCGCATCCGGTGTGATGCCTCGTCGACGGAGAAGCAGAAACAGAAGGTTCTGAGTGAAGCTGGAGTGCCGAGTATAGTGTACCTGTGTAGGTAGGTTGGTGACGGTGTCCTACCCACGGAAACGGGGGAAATGAGGATGGGAATCTTCACAAAAGTGGGCAAACACGAGGTCAGGACATGTAGCTGCGAGGCATGTCTCTGGGAACGACCTAGCAACCTAGCTAATTAGTAACCTGGCAAATCCAAGGGAGGGTCACTAACCACTAGTCCTAAGTATGTAGCACTACTAACTGGCACTGCACATTACGGAGTACTCGGACAACCTGGGAACGTGCGGAGATGAGTTTAACTATGGGCGCCCGCAGGCCTGGGCGACGGTGTCACTGATGGCGTGGTGCTTATTGGTACCGGCCCACCAACCCCCCATCCACCCATGCCAACCTTTTGGTGATCTCCCAAACCGCCATCCAGATCCCTCAAGCCCATATCCATGCCTAGAGATCCTTCGGATGGGCGACCCCCGGGCCCAAACGACCCAACAAGTGAGGGGTCCTCTCGTTTGCGATCCACACCCACGCTGCACCCACACTATGCCTGGTTCGGTTCTCGGACGAGGAATGCTGAGTAGGGTCATCGATAGGTGACTCAGCAGCTTTCATGAACAAGCTCAATGCTTATTGTGCAAGCGCCACCAAGTTGCTGGCCTACTAGGTAATGAACTGGCTTTACTTGATAATTTTATGAGCAGTGTTCATCAGTCAGTCTGCTTTCATTATTAATCCCAGTGTGGCACTCTGGACTCTGTTGTCCCTTTTCTGTCGTTTATCCCCAGGTCTTCGCACAAGATGTCGACAAGTTGAGGGAGCGCGACATCTTTCCCCTTGTGGTAAACTTTACTGAATTCCGCCCTCGATTTATTTACTTTCTATTCCTAGTGAGTTATACAAACGATTTCCATAGTGTTGATACAAATAAAATGTCTGTTCATACAGCTGAATCAGTGGAGGCAGACGCCGGCTCTTGTTGCTGCGCCCTTAGCCTTCGTAGCTCGGCAATCTGATCTTCCACAAAGGAGATCTCGACTTCCACTTTGAGCAGCTTTTGTTGAAGAATCTTTTCATACTCTTCGTCTGTCAAAGGCTTCATCGGACTCCAAGCAGCAAGCCGTTTGCTTAAAGAACCAGCCTGAAGGTCGCTAGCCCTATCCCCAAACGCGTTGATGCCTAATTGTGCGCCCATTCCAAGGATGCCAAATCCAATAGTTCCCGAGAGAAGTGCTCCTCGAGGTACTGTTGCAGGTCAAATAGGTTATCTTCAGATGATCCATAAACGCAGAAAGAAAAGCACCTACAAAATTGAGCCGCAACTGCTCCGCTCAATGAACCTGCAACTCCACTTGCCAGGATCCTGTGCAGTGGCCTTTCAGGGGACGGCGAAGCTCTCAAAGCCAGAGTGCGAATACCTACGACAAGTTAGGTCTTCCACATAGCTAGACGGACAATATAGAGTTTCTTAACCAAAAAATGTGGTTCCTGCAGCAAACCATTGCACGGTAGATAGTGCTGTGTAGACCCGAGGATTGGGCGATTGTATGAGAGTCGAAACTACCGACCCATACACTAGACCACAAACACCTGAGACGCAAGATCAATAAATTTACTCTCTCGACATTGCACTCGTCACAAACCAGTAGCCGTGCCAACTCCCAGGGCAGGGAAAAGCACAGAGAAAGCATCATTCCGCGGGCCACGAGGCTGTCCCCCTGGTCTGCTTGCTAACGATGTAGTAGTGGACATTGAATGGCCAGGATTGTAGGGTTAATAGGTATCTAGGATGGCATCTTGCGGATGGGTGACGATAGAAATGCCTCTGTCAAGATGAGACTGCACTAAAATTGATAAATGATACCTTTAGAGCACCGAGGGACTTCGTACGCTTTAGAAAGAGGAGTACGGAGAATTAGAAACTTCATGTCCGTATTCCGTGTTCCCGTGATCTAGCAGGCAAATCTTCCAGCGCGAGGGCGCCAAGAAACGACTCCACGTGACTGCCCTGGAAAATAATGGGTGCCGCCCTCTTCACTCGAACTTAAGTCCAAGTCAACCTCGCAGACACTTTGTTTCTCCTGCGCGAGATTGTACGCCGCCCACTTCTCAACGAGGCGGGAATTCATTGTGTTGACTGCCCTCCTCCCGCCTAAGTACGTCTTTCACCGTACTGTTTGATCTCTAGATCGGTCCAAGAAATCCTGACAAGCCATCGCACTTTTTCGCTCAAGAATTTGCAATCATGGGTATGTGCTTGCGTCAAGGCGCCTGCGCAACCTCCTGGCGCCAACGTATCGTCATCATCGTGTGGGCTCTGTCGCTGACAATGGATAGCTCCAAAAAAGAACCAAAAGATGTCCCTGGGGACTTTCCTTCAGGATGAAAGTGGGTGCTGACGAGATGGGTTTGGGCGCATGACAGCCTTGCTGACGATGGACAGACTACGGCTCGTGGGCTGACGAAATGGAAGACATGCCTCTGCCTTGTATGTTTCCTTACCCTCCAAAACCTCGAAATACAGCTACTGATAATTTGGGTATAAATACAGCGTCAGACAGCAGACCAAGTTACGGATCAGATCGACGCAATTTCAGTTCCAACGCACCATCTGGCGATAGATTCTCAGGTGAGTGCGCGAGACATGCACGCTGATTCTAGGCTTCAAAAAGGCTTTTTGGCTAACCACTTCAACAGAAAGAAGAGACGCATACCCACCTCGAGAACAACTTCCTCTCCCTACTCAACCTCCTTACACCGCACACATCGCCAACCTCTCTTTTGACGCAACTCAAGGAGACGTCAATGATTTCTTCAGAGAGTGCCAGGTGACAAATGTTCGCATCGTGGAAGACAGGCTTGACCACAAGCCCAAAGGCTTTGGTTACGTTGAATTTGGAACATTGGAAGGCCTCAAGAGTGCCCTTGCGCTCAGCGGCAACACCCTTGCCGGAAGACAAGTTCGAGTCAGTGTTGCCGAACCACGTAAGTTGGTCCAGATTTATTTAGACCGTGCACCCGTCCTAATTTCTCTTTAGCAAAGGAGAGACAAGACGCTCGTGATCTTAGTGACTGGTCCCGCAAGGGGCCCCTCCCAGATTTACCACAAAATCAGCGAAGAGCCTCTGATCGACCCAATTTTGCTGGAAAGAACTTCGATAATATGTCAGATGCCGGTAGTGAACGGCCGAACCGCCGTGGATTTGAACAGGGAGATGGTAAGAACCGGGATTTCTCAAATTGGGAGAGAAAAGGCCCTTTGTCACCCGTAACCCCTGCCCCAACATCTCTTCGCGAGGGTGGAAGGCAACACAGCAAGGATGCCCAAGGTGGTTTCCGCAAGAACTCCCCTGCTTGGGGAGAGGGTCGCTCTCAGGACGGCGGTTCTCGTCCTCCCAGAAGAGAATACACTGAAAAGCCAGTCGTCGAACGACAACCCACGGCATCCGAAATGGATAACCAGTGGCGTGCCAGGATGCGACCAGATGCCCCACCAAAGGCCCCCACGCCTGAGGCCAGCGAGCCATCTTCCCCTGCTCCACCTGCTGCCCCAGCACTTGCTGTTAGACCGAAATTGAATCTACAAAAACGCACAGTCTCTGAAGCCGAGCCCCTGTCATCGCCGGCTGCTACTGACTCAAAAGCAAGTCCCTTCGGAGCTGCTCGCCCGGTGGACACTGCCGCCAAGGAGAAAGAAGTAGAAGAGAAACGACAACTTGCACTCCGACAGAGGAAGGAGGCCGAGGAAAAGAACCGGGCCGAAAAAGCTGAAGAGAAGCGTCTTGCAAAGGAAAAGACCGACGCGGAAAAGGCCAAGGACCCAGCAGGCAAAGAGGCAAAGGACCCATCTTCCGCCGAGGATAACGAAGAAGAGAATGCCCAACCAACCCCGAAGTTTGACGTTCTACGACGAGCCGAGGACAACGACATGGTCGCTCACGAAGCGAATGATGACGGAGGCGAGGCAACCCCTCCTGTCGACGAGAAGGCTGTGAAACCCAAAGAGGTAGTAAGGAACCCGGGCATCAGTCGTGCAAATGGTTCCTGGAGAGGCGGCCCTCAATCACCTGCAGCTGCTCCTGACAATAGCACTGCCACTGCTCTCGAGGAAGACGGCTGGAGCACGGTGTCAAAACCTACCAAGCAACGTAACAACCGCCGAAACATACCATCAAGGGCTCTTGCTTCATGAGTAGGCAAAACCGAACACTGCATTTGAGCAAAATTTTACGGCTCGCCTTTACTCCCCTCTGCCGAAGGTCTCCTGTACATTTAGAAAAAGTCATCTCACTTGTCTGACCCAACCACAATTATGGGAGATACCAGCTCGTAAGAAATGACTGATCGTCTCGAAAGCAATATTTTGGCTATGCTATTTTCTTCTCTCCTCACGTCCTATGACAAATATGTGTGGGCTTCTGTGGGGGGAAGGGAACTCGACTTACTTTCTTCTTCTCTACGCAACGCACGACGGGAGTTTTCGAGGGCAAAAGCAATGGAGTTTTTTTTTCACGTGTGAAATGGTTGGTTGGTGGTGTGCAATAGGCTTGCATGATGGGAAGCCCTCCGGAAGCGTACAACCCAGACAGACAGACCCTTTCCTCCTTCCTTCCTCCCTCCCCGCCGATCACTCACGTGTATCTAGCTGGGGCCTATTTTAGCAGAGGTCTCGCGCACACAGTTTCCTTTAGAGCAGTCATAGAGAACGAAAAAATCCCTTTCTGAAAAGCTGACGCTTATATTGTTGTACAGTGTAATGCATCTCCAAAAAGCCCACAACCCCCGTCATAAACAAGAGTTAACCCAACTCATTATACAATCTAAGGTGGGGGATATGTACCAGTGAAATCCTCCAGGCTCATGAGTAAGTCTGTCCATTACAATTCGAAATTTCAGAAATGTTGAGGGGCTTTATGAACGAACGGAAATTCACAGGGGACATTTGGAACTCTTTTCAGGCATTGACTATACGTTATTGCATTTCATTGATCTAACCTGGATGGGTTTCATTTGAGGTGAATGGTATAGAAGATGCTTGCCCTGCCTAACTGCGAACTGAACACCCTCTGGAGACAATCACGCTAGGCAGGAGGAGGGTAGGGATGCTCATGTTTGGTGATGGGCTTCTCCTTGATGAAGTATCCGCGCGCCTCGGGATTGTCATTGTTTGACTGGATGATGGGTCAAAGGGAAGGCGCCTAGTTATACCACTTTGATGTCCACATCCTCTTGCCCTGCCTGTGATTCCGTATGTTTCAGTGTTTCGCCTCTCTCCTCGTACTTGAACATCCAGAGGTCCCTCTTTTCGAGGGTAGTGACGAGACGGAATCACTAGCTTGATCTCAATTGGACAGTACCAATTCATAGGTGATCAACTTTGGTCCAGGGGTGTGCTATTTATGAGGCCGTCGGACGATCCAATGTAGCGCAAAAGGGAGAATTGAAGGCATCTGTGTGGGGCTCAATACCTCCGAGCATAGATAGCCGTATCATGGCAGGGGAAGGACGAATATATACCTTAGAAGTCGAGTGATTTCAACCGCCATTGCTTGTAACGCCCGTAGCCGCTTGAGTTGCCTGGGCTTCTGCAGCTTTGAGTCGAGCCTCTTGGACGACGCCCCAGAACAACTGTTTTTTCACATCACTGGCCAATAACCCCGCAACCTCCTCAGTTGAGATTTTATTGCCGCCTTTTACTATCTGCTCGAGGGATCCGTCACGTACCACTCTGAAGTTCTCGTCACCAGTTCCAGCAAGCTCGCCCCCGCGACCACCTGAAACAGAGGTGTTCCAGTGCTTTTTCCCAGCCTCACGAATCTTGACCGCATGATCGGCGATTTGTTTCTGAGCGTAGTCGCGGTTGGTAAAGAGAGGGGATTGAGACAGGGTAGAGGTCCAGTATTTGTTCCACAGCAGACCAAGTAGATGAGTATCCAGCGTTGACTTGTAGTGTTGAACTTCCAGGGGGTAATAGGAATTTGCATGGGTGCCAAAGTCTTCAATCTTTGCAGTGGGGATAGCTTGAAACTCATCGCTGTCGCCGGAGAACTGTTTAGTGGTCGGGCGCTGATCTTCGGGGTAGGTCCTGAAGGCACCGATTTCCACCCTACCAGCACTAACGGTGCGGTCAGGATCAATGACCACAGCGACAAAGGGGTCGTTGACCATTTGATGTGTCATCTGTGTGTTGACGTCGATTCCAGAGAGCCAGCATCCATAGCCTGGATGTGAATGGTACCAGCCAACAGGGTTTTCCAGCTGTCCACCGCCTTCACGGGAGGACATGCCAAAATTGACCATATACTCATCGGCATCAGCATGTGCATTAACTCTTGTTTCTGTTCCTTCGACAGGTAATCGAAAAGCGTCTGTGATGATAAGGGACTTGTCGGAGATGTAGCCAATCATCAGACCCATGATCTCAATATTGCCGCCTGATCGAGCATGGGTAGTCATCTTAAGGAGAGCTAGGGCCGATATTCGAACATGTGTAAAGTAGTTGGGATCTTTCTTCCATGGTGCAGAATTCTGAAGGGCCTTGTAGCTGGCGGGGTCTGGCAAGTTGTACAAAGCATTCTGAGATGGGTCGACGGTGATGATATTGTTCTGAGCCTCCCATTCCCGGAAGGCAGAAAGAGTTGACATGGTGGAAGGTGTATGTAGGTAATCAAGTCCCAGTCGTAAGATACCTCTGAGGATGATGCAAATTGCAAGTAATCCTAGTCGACTAAGAGCCTTGCCTCTCCGCCCTGGCGTGGTGGACTCAAAGATCTCAGAGTTTACGACTAGGTGGAAACGCAGTTGATTCTGCCGAGGGTCAGAAGGCGGTGAATCAAGTGGTGGGGAAAGCATTTGTAGTAGTTGGCCACTATCCGTTATCGTTTAGCCTCATCGGGTTATCGGGTGGCCGCCTCTATCATCACGTGAGACGGATGCGTTGCTGGGCAACTACGGTGACAACATCTCGCTCCGCCATCACTCGGCACTTGCCATACTCACAAGTTATCCCAACGTGCAAGCTCCTTCTGATTCGTTGTACTCGTTACGCCATGACCACAAGTTGACCAGAACTCCTCGTAACTCTACCATCTCTTCTTTCCCAACAGCATCATCATCATCGCTACGCCGAACGAATATTGTCTTCCCCATCAATCAGTCGCTCGGCCACGAGCCCGAGTTCGACGGCCAGTCAAACAAGATGCCAGCTCCAATGGACACGAGTTATCTGACCACACAAGTCACCACCATCATCGGACAGCTACACTCTATATTTGATGAGATTGGTGTTCCTCGAAATGAACGCGACTCTCGCGAAACCGAGCTCTTCGCTGCTCTCTCCGAAGCACTCCACAACCAGTTGCGCCTCGTCAATTCGTATGTAACCGAGTTTTTACTCACCTCTACCTGGCTGTTACTGACGCATTGCTATAGTGAAAAGAACAAGATGACCGAGGAAGCACAGAACATCATAACCACAATCAAACAGATGGAAGCGTCGCTGGACGACGAAAAGGATAGGGGCTATGAAGTTGACACCAATGGCCTCCGAGTAACATTCCCTTTGATCGATTGTTTACGCGACTTGAAGGAGAAATACAATATTGTCAGTCGCCTACACCGAGAGCGCTTCGATCAAGTCAAGAAACTTGTACAAGCTCTCGAGTCTTATTCCTCTCACCTCGAGTCATCCTTCGTCAAGATTCGCCTGCCACCCACCTCCTCGAATACATGCCCACCAACGTTCGACCTATCACCCTCTTTTGTCGCCTTACTTGACGATGAATTCACTCGAGTTTATGATGAATACAACAAAAGAGTCGCCATGGTTCAACAGACTTCAGAAGAGATTGTGCGACTGTGGTCCGAATTAGGAATTCCTCAAGCCCAGACCGATTCTCTGATTGTGCAGCACTATCGCGATTCACCGGAGCAGTTAGGCCTCCACCAAGCAGATCTCGATCGCCTACGTAGTCGCCGAGATAAACTGCTGGATGAGAAAAAAGGACGTGAAAAGCGCCTGGCCGAAATCAAGAAGAATATTGAATCCCTTTGGGATCGTCTAGGGGTCGAGGAAGCGGACCGAAAGGTCTTTCTCGCCTCCAATCGTGGCTGCGGTCTACGAACCATCAACGAATTTGAAGATGAATTGGCCCGTCTGAATGAGCTGAAACGACAAAATCTTCACCTCTTTGTCGAGGATGCTAGAGTTCGACTTCAAGAGCTCTGGGATTCATTATTCTACTCCGAAGAGGAAATGCTTGATTTTACACCCGCCTTCTCTGATGTTTACAGTGATGCCTTGTTGTCAGCCCATGAGGCAGAGATTGAGCGGCTCGAAGCTTTGAAAGAACAACGAGCCCCTATTTTGGAAAAGGTCGAGAGATACAAATCCTTGATAGCCGACCGCGATGCTCTTGCTGCTTCGGCCAACGATGCATCGAGACTTCTACTCAAGCCACAAAAGGGAGAAAAGCGAGATCCTGGCAAGTTGCTCAGAGAAGAGAAGATGAGAAAGAGAATTGCAAAGGAATTGCCGAAGCTCGTAGCTGAGTTAGCCAAGGTCTTGGAGAGATATGAAGATGAATATGGACGGCCATTCCTGATTCATGGAGAGAAATTCCTCGATGAACTAGAGGAAACAGAAGTCAAGGCTCCGCCACCTCGATCAAAGACTCCGAATGGACTCCCACCGAGAGCAAAGACTCCAGCTCCAGCTGCCACTGCTAGCAAGCCAATTGTGAGTAGTAGTAAAGCTTCTCAGCCAACACGGCCAGCAAGCGTCATGAGAGCACCTCCCCCTACTCGATCAACCGCCAAAACTCCTACAGGTAGCCGACCAGGAACAATCAGACATCAAGGGGCTGGAACTGCTGCTTCTCAAACCAAGTCTCCATCTAAGATCCCAGCTCGAGCGCTTGCTAGCCCTGTCAAGAACGGAAACCACTCGCCTGAGCGTCGAGCAATCCCCCAGCCTGTTACGACCAATCATCATCATCAACGATTGCAACAACAACAACAACCTCCACAACAGAATTTCTCGCAAACTGCGAGAACAATGGGCCCACCACGAGCCCCGCCACCGAAGATGCGAGATCTTTTTGTACCACCTGAACAGACCCCCGCGAACGTTGGTGATTTACATCCTGCTCCACCATCAAATCGCCCACTAAGCACAATTTCGTCCAGCTCGAACGAGAGCAGCCGTTATGTCCGTCCCATAAGCCCTGAAGACGTCTATCACGATAGTGAACGAATGTCCTATATGTCGGCGTCTATGGTAAACCGTGACAGACAAGCCCAGTATCAACAACAGCAGTTTCATCAATCCCAAAGTCAATATCATGATGGGCACTATCAGCCACAAAATCACCATGCTCATTCCCATTACCAAGCTCCACCGATGCATCCCCATCAAGCATCTTTCTCTTCCTCAACTTCGATGCAGAGCCACAATCCATCACATCACCATGTTCCATCTGGGCCTCAGTCTACCATGTCTTCGCGCCAACCTTCCAACACGTCCTCCAATATGACGACGGGTACCACTGCCTCGGGTTCGGAGAATTGGGAAACCTTCTCGGATGGATCAGAAATGGAACCTGAGCGCGATGTGAGAGATAATTACTACGTCGAACCCCAGCACCATCAAGTAGCCAGCACAACCAACGCTCTAGGCATGAACCCAAATCTCAACGGCAAGCGGCCTCTGACGGCGCATGGCGATCGAAGTCATGCAGGCCAGATGGCACCTCCACCCGCAAAGATCCGTATGCATACCAATAACCCCCACTACCAACACCAGCAACAGCAGTTCCGAGAAATGTCGGATGAGAATCTTCGAAGAGTCGATGACAGCGACGCAACTTGGAGTACAGAGGTTGAAGAGACTTACTGAGGATTCACCAAAAGGGTATGATACGGGAAGAGAGAAGTTGAGAAGCATATTCATTTGTTTGCAAAAGTATTTCAAGGTCTCACCACGATGTAGATCTTGATCATGACAGCCTGGGTTTTTGTTGGCAATTCTCTAGGCTCAGAGAACTTGCCGGGCTTTGTGTGGAGTTGTTTTCGGCGTTTACCTTCTTCTTCTTCTTCTCGGGAACTACATTTTAACGATTTGGATGGCAATGGCTAAGACTAAGGGACTTGGAACTAGGAAGGCAGACACGGCGTGCAAAGGTGTAATATCAGCAAAAACTTGGAGGGGGTGTTTTCTTCATTATCAACTTTTTCATCATCGCCATTAGCGCATGATACATACCTGTGGTCGTCTTCGTACCAGAGATGATTTCGGATGGATGAGAACTAAATACATGCGCAAGCGAAGACAAGCTACTATGGTCAGGGCCCTGGCCTCCGCCGTTTTCGTGTCTATCGATCGCATCGAGAACGTAGCGACCGGGGCGTCGTGCTCGTGCTCGATACTGTATGTAACTGAAGACTAAAGAAATACATGATGATGCTTCTTTCGTTTCTGTGTATTTGTTTTCGCATACTAAGTAACAATACCTTCCTGGGCATTGCGAGTGTAAAGTTGGTGCCGGGAAACCAGCCTCTAATTCTAGGAGAATGGTAATCTGTTGATACAATTTGGGATCATGCACTCCTCTCAACCTGCGGTCTCAAGCCAATATGCACTCTCAATAGTTTCCTCTTCGCTGCTAGACTTGTAGCCGCCGGAGCAGCTTGTAGACCCAGCTGTTGCAAGATAGCATCCACATCATGTTCCGCCATCCGCCCAATGTCTGTAGGTGTCGGAGGAAAGTTAGGAATGATAGCGCCTGTCACTGGGTTGAGGAATGGCGAAAGCCGATCAGACGGACCCGAAAGATAGGTATTTTGAACACGGGCGGCATTGTTGAGATCGCTGTATAAACTTAGTACGGCGATACTGAATGAATCGAGGGCGATATATACCTTGTACGTAGTGTAGTAAGAAGACTCTGATGAGAAGCTGCAATTCTCTCTTCAAGACGGGCGAATTGCTGATTGGTTTCGTTTCTCATTTGCTGGATCTCGGTACTCATTTGCTGGATCTCGGTAAGAATTCTTTCGCCACTGGCAATTGCAGGTAGATTTGATAGTTTTCCGATCTCATCGCCCACAGTATGAAACGCGTGACTGAGCACATCGAAATCCGCCTGTTGAGCGGCGCGATCTGCTGCAGCCATGATTGTGATGGGCTGCTGATGGCGACGGTGTTGATTCACAAAGAGGCGGGGAAGAGCACCTCTAATAAAAGTGGCGGCTCATCCCGCCAAATTCGGCAGGAGATTTCCTTGCACCTTCCGTTTGTCGTGTAAGCGCGACGCGACGCGCCAACGCCAAGATCACATCTGTCCACTGCTCGCTCCCTTTCAGCCAAGATACCTCCTTATTATCTAACCAGAGGAGGCGATTGGGTCAGATTCTCAGTAACTATTAACTAGCTTGTGGATCTCGATACACTCACTATTCGGTAGCTTGCGAATCCGTTGGAATATCTTAAAAGGGCATCCATCATTGTCCATGACCAGGAAGAAACTCCCGGTTGGGAACTCGGCGAGGTGCACTGATCATGGAATGAGTATCCAAGTTGACTTGGCAAAAAAGCAGGAATGAGAATGAGATGGATCCTTCATCTGTGCACGTCTGGGGGAGATGGGGGAGATGGCAGATATGATGATGTGTTATACGTGTATATACATTGTAGAGAGGGTTTCTATATATATGTGGACAGATATTAGACGCGCATCGTTTGTTCGCATGTCCATCGGTCGATCTGAACATTGGCACCTACTATACACAGGGACAGCCCTGGACAGACAAA
>Ga0105239_10000869_pt1 | contig 42974 bp, 36 predicted proteins | sample KBSC44metaG_FD_92761 | JGI IMG/M metagenome (GOLD analysis project Ga0105239, IMG submission 92761) | Corn rhizosphere microbial communities from Kellogg Biological Station, Michigan, USA - KBS C4-4 metaG | ecosystem: Host-associated > Plants > Roots > Rhizosphere > Soil | place: Michigan, USA...
GGGCAGATGCTGGATCACCCTGGTGCCCGCGGCCGATTTTGTCGATTTCATCAATCAGAATGAGCGGGTTCTCAGTTTGGCATTTCTTTAGTGCTTGAATGATGCGACCGGGGAGTGCTCCGACGTAAGTTCGGCGATGTCCTTTGATTTCAGCAACATCTGTGAGCCCACCAACACTGAATCGATAGTACTGTCTGTTGAGAGCACGAGCGATTGATTTGCCAATTGAGGTCTTACCCACACCAGGCGGTCCCACAAAGCATAGAATCTTGCCTTCGACTGTGCCACGGAGTTTGCCGACAGCGATAAACTCGAGGATTCTGTCTTTCACGTCTTTTAAACCGTAGTGGTCCTCATCCAAAACAGTCATGGCATTTTTAATACCAAAATTCTCGGCGCTTCTTTGACCCCAAGGAATTTGCGTGATCCAATCGAGGTAGTTTCTTGTGACATTGAATTCTGACGCGGCTGGTTCCAGGTGTGCGAGTTTATTGAGTTCCTCGTCGAAGACTTTCTTGACTGCTTCTGGCATCGCTAACTTCTGGCCTCGTTCCCTGAATTTCTCAACAAGTTTATCCTTTCCATCGACTTCAATACCGAGCTCACGACGGATCCCCTTCATTTGTTCCATGAGCCAGTATTCCCGCTGACGTTTTTGGATCTTGCTTTCAACATCTTTGGAAATCTTTGTCTGCAGCTTGGCGTTCATCAACTCCTTCTTAAGAACGACCAGGGCCTTGTGAAGACGCTCCTCCACATTCATAGTCTGCAAAATATCCTGCAGTTCATCAATTTCCCCAACTGACACAGCTGCAGCAAAGTCTGCAAGTTTTGCAGGCTCTTCAATGACGTTGCCGGCAGATTGCGAGACGCTAAAGTCCGAGATTTGATCGCGAAATATTGTGTTGATGGTGGCAACTTCTTTGAAAACGTTGACAATCTCGGAAGTTAGCGCGCGAATCACATCACTTTTCCTGTCGTGAGCGACCTCGGTGAGATTCTCGACATTGACCAGCGAAACAGGATATTTGCGTAAGAATGCCGTTGGCTCGTAGACAGTGGCTTGAGGGGCTGTCGGTTCCTTTGCAGTTTCCTCAAAGCTTGCGACAACATCCCCCTTACCCTCGGTGCCATCAGGTTTGGGTTTTTGGTCCTCCGCCGGTAGAATCTCGGCTACCGCGACTTTCCCCTGTTCACCTGGGGTTGATGGAGGAAGCAGACTTGACATTTTTATTCTTCTGTGGGGATAAAGCACGGCAGTTAAACTATGTTCATCCCCATGAACAGGAAAAGCGCTGGTGATTTGGGCGAAGACTCCAACGTCATGGACATCATCCAGCTTGTCAATCACATCCTTGTCTGCGCTCTCATCCTTGAAGAGAAATGCACCAACGTAGGGTTGTCCTCTTTTCATCATCTCTTGGATGGCGGCAACCACATTAGGGTCCCGAATCGTAATTGCCTTATAGAAGCCAGGGAACAGAGGGCGCTTGGCTATAGGAATGGCCATGACCTGCGGGTAAGTTTCTGGAACGGTAGGCTTCGAGATCTGGGTGGTGCGACGTCCACGTTTCGTTCCCTCGATAGTCCCTGAATTCTGTCCTGGCCCTGACGAAGAATCACTTCCGCCATTCCCACTGCTGCCTGTGGCGGCAGGCCTTCCGTCGCTGGGGGATTGAGGTATGGGCTGTGGCTCTGACGGCGATTTCTTGGACTCGGCGCCGTCTTCGGTCCGGGTAGCTTCATCTAACTCATTCTCCCCTTTCTTGGGCTTCGCACCTCGCGCTCTTGAGCTGTTAGAGGGATCATCCTCAGGAGGCTTGTCTTTCCGGCGGACGGGATGGGACGAGAACTGTCGTATTTGTAATCCATTCAATTTGGAGGTGGTGGAGAGATAAGCGACAGGCTGTCGACCGGCTGCGGAACTAACCAAGGCATGGCGCTGCAAGAGCTGCCGTCTGCAGTCTCTACAGATCGTGCGCCGACCATTGTGGAGGGCGGTTCTCCATGGCAGGAGTTGGCCTCGAAGCATTACTCCCGTCGAGCGGAGGAATGGGGCGTGGGAAGGCTAGCCTGGCAGCGGGCGGACAAGCTCAGCGAAAGATCAAGAGGCCACACTATCTTCGTCCGAGACTCAACTATCAAAGGAGAAGCGAAAGAGAGGACGATGAAGGGAGATGGAAGAACAGGCAGTCTTCGTGGCGTAAGTGGATGGAGCATCCAATGTGAGTTAGCACCCGCCAGACAAAATGATTGAGATCATGAAACTTGGAGCCTCCAAGGGGAAGGTTCGGCGAGAAATACTCTGAAAGTGGAAGGTGCGGCGAATAATAATCAACTAATGGCAGGTGCGGCCTCGGAGTCGCCTCGGAAGAAATGGTTTATCCGGTCCTCCAGAACTTTCTGGTTCCTCTCTCCGAAAGTCAAAGAGATTCTTTCTCCAGCATCGTTTCCCTCATCCAGTCACTTGCATTCTTGTTTTCCTGTTTAGGTTCTATGCTTCAATGTACATTTAACTCTATACACTTTTTGACTCGGTAATTCATCTTCAATGAGCGTGACAGGCGCCACCTGGGCTGGCACGGCCCCCGTTCCTTGCCGCTTGATAAGGTCTGCCTTTCAATGCCCTCGACAATCGAATACTTTCACGCGCAAAGCCCAGACGAGGCCCTTTTACGATTGTTCAGTTGTAAAACGTCGCTCAATAAGTTGTGGGTCTGAGACGAAACCTTTATCGAGAAAATCGGCGATATCCTCCACACCCTTCGGTTCGCAATATCAGACTCGATCATTCTCGGCGACGGCTTCCCAACAAGCCGCGAAAGACCCCTATGCTACCCTTGGAGTCGGAAAGAGTGCATCATCCTCCGAAATTAAAAAAGCCTACTATGCGCTGGCAAAGAAATACCATCCTGACACCAACAAGGATCCCTCGGCAAAGGAAAAGTTCACGGACGCTCAATCCGCATATGAACTGTTGAACGACCCTCAAAAGAAGGCCGCCTATGATCAATATGGTTCCTCTGCTTTTGATCAAAACGGAGGTTTCGATCCAAACGCTGCAGGCGGCAACCCTTTTGCTGGTGCTGGTGGACCATTTTCCGGATTTGGTGGAGGCTTCGGCGCAGAATTCAATTTTGAGGATCTTTTTGGAGCATTCACGGGAGGCCGTGGCCGTGGCCGAAGAGGGGGTTTCCAGCAGGAAGAGGTGTTGCTGGGTGAAAATATAGAGGTGCAGACCAATATTTCGTTTATGGATGCAGCCAAGGGTGTGACCAAAAACATCACCATCACTCCACTGGTACAGTGCGGGACCTGCCATGGTAATGGCCTTAAGCAGGGAGCCTCAAGGTCGACATGTAAGAGTTGTGGTGGCACTGGCACTCGTGTTCATGTGATGCAACAAGGATTCCAGATGCAGAGCACATGCTCTACTTGTTCGGGAAGCGGCCAGACAGTCCCCAGAGGATCCGAATGCAATACCTGCTCCGGCAATGGTGTCGTGCGACAGCGTAAGACTATTCCCATCGAAATACCTCCTGGGGTGGAAGATGCCATGCGCATGAGGGTCGTGGGTGAGGGTGACGCTGCGCCTACTGGTCTATCACCAAACCCAAATGCTCGTTCACAAACTGGTGATCTATTCGTCTTCATCAGAGTCGCTCCGGATGCTCGGTTCCGTCGCAATGGTGCTGATGTACTTTACACGGCCACTTTACCGTTGACTACTGCCCTGCTAGGTGGTGAAGTCCAGATCCCTACCCTTGATGGTGAGGTCAAGGTGAAGGTTGCTACCGGCACCGGAACGGGTGATAAGATTACCCTTCCTGGCATGGGTATGAAGCGACTCAGCGGCGGTGGTCGCAACTCTTCAGGAGATCTCCGGGTAGAGTTCAAGGTCAATATGCCCAAGTATTGGAGCGCCAATCAGCGCACCATAATTGAATTGCTAGCCGATGAAATGGATGACAAGACCGCCAAGAGAATCATGAATTTGAATCAATACAAGCAGTAAGTCGGGTTCCAGTTGCACGCCCAAGCAGGCTAACACAGTTTTACAGAGAAGCGAATGACAAGGCATCAAAGCCATCCAACAAAGCGGAGGACCACAAGAATGAAGGATTTCTCAAATCAGCATGGCATAAGCTTACCAATCAGCATGACAACGTTGAACCTGAAACCAGCGACAAGAACAAGAAGGAGGATAAACCGCAATCGAAAGATGACGAGGAACCGAAGAAAGCCTCTGGATCAGGATAACCTCGGTGATTATCATTCTGTTGACTTATACTTCATAGCGACTGTAATCAAAAACGGCGACAGATTTGGTTGAAAGAAAAGAGGCTCCAGAGATTCATTCCGAAACGGATACATATCTGTTTCTTGGAACAAAGTGTGTATATTACTCGCCTTTGGGACGGTTGTTCATCCTTCAAGCAATACCCTCCTGCTCAATGTATGATATTAGTGCCAGCAAAACTTGGAAAAATCTGCCAGCAATATAATATATTGGTGTGCGCCTGCGTTCCAATCAACGACGGCGTACTATAAAACTCTATCTTGCGCAAAGTAAAGCATGACCTTTCCGCTGGCGTTCTTCTAAGTCTTGATGACAAAATGCAGGCGTGGAAAAACGACGTAGTGTTGAATGGAGATTGACTCGCAGCATGAATACTTTAAAGTTTGAAATAAATATAATATTCCCAAAAATGGCTCAAGGCAATCAAAGTGCCCTCTTTCGTAATTCTGTCCAGGGTCTACACAAATTAATTAATTATTATTACACACCTAGCTACTTCGGTATACCTTAACATGGAGATTGGGAGAGCTCAGACCAATCTGATCAGTGCGCTGAATTGGATCGTAGATATCTGGAGTTCTGTAGGAGCATCCGTGGGATGGCTTGGCGGGGTTCTTTATTTAGTCGCCGAAAACCATGGCGAAGCAGTGACGTCTTCTACTGTAGCGAACGACTATCCCAATAGCACTCCAAGAAATTCACGTTGAAGGCTAGAAAAGAGAAACCTTCTGCCGGCTGTCGAAGACTCCCATCACTGCCGGAATAGCGGGGAACTCTGCATACCGCCGAAAAGATGGCAAGCGGTCCCCATACATTCGTCACCATGTCGGTATGTCGCTCCAAAACTGTTCTTTATAGCCGACAAGCCTAGCTCTCGAGGACGGAGCTTCAACTGTGCCCCGGATGCTTCTCAAGAAGACCGAGAGGAGATCAAAGTTCCAAGTCTGCGAGAAGCCAGTCTGCGTCTTGCCGGGCCTCCTTCATTCTTTGCGGATAGGCAAGGAAGCTAGATACCACCTCGCCAACAACAGGCAATGCTGCCTTCAGGATGTGTCTATTTTACAGACTACTATACATACTCATGCAACTATTTCCCCTGAAGAATAGACAAATAACTTACTGACCAAGAGAACCCACCAACTAGGTATTCTCGCCCGAGAAGTTCCAAGGCAATCGACTAGCCATCGTCTCGGTGCGTGGCAATGCGCTCACGCAGCAGCGTAAGTCCCTCATTGCAAAGGAATTCGGGTACTCGGAAACCGTCTTTCTCCATGACGCCCCCGGGCCAGGTCGTCCACGGCTCTGCGAGATCTTTACCGAGGCGGGCGAGGAGGTGCCCTTTGCAGGACATCCAGTGAGTGTGATATCGATGTGCTTGTGAGCTTTTGATGTCTTTCGGGCTTCATCGCTGATAGTGAGGTGTCCTCCTTAGGTTATTGGAGCTGCACATTATGTAAGATGACCTTAACAGCTTTAGAATTTGGGAATTATAGAATGAGAGACGAATCCAGCTTAACGTGAGCCTAACTAGATATTCACCTATTGCGACAAATTGGCGTACCGGGGACCGCAAGATCGAGACACCGGACAGCAGACAGCAGTTCTCCAAACAAAGGCCGGGAGGATCCCCATCTTCTACAATGTCTACAGACAAGTTGCGGCGTGCGCTGTCCCATTCCAATACCACCTCCACTCGAATCGGGTCGCGATTGAGAAAGTCCTCACCACACAGCCGCAAGTCCAGATCGTTCCTACGATGGAAAACGTGAAAGGGAAAGCCTATCCGGTGGTCTCGATTGTGAAAGGGATGACCTTTGCGCTCGTGGACTTGACTGAGGCTCCTGAGGTCTTCGCAGCCTTGCAACCGGGCCAAGCGCCAGAGGTTGAACTTGATAAAGATTGGTCGCCGAGTTTTGTAGGCTGTCTGTACTATATCGTTGTGGGAATGGCGGAACAAGAAGGCGAACCTACCATTCACAACATCCAAGCTCGCATGATATCGCACGGTATTGAAGATCCGGGCACTGGGAGTGCGTGTTCTGCGCTGGCGTGTTACCTAGCCTTGAATCCGCGGTCTTCCTCAGAAACGAAAGAAGAGGAGTCCAGCGAATCCTCTGCCAATTCGAATTCGGTGGAAAAGGTCGAGGCTAAAACAAAGGATCTACAAATAGAGGAGAAGACTGAGCGAATGGTGTTTGGGATTCAGCAGGGTTTAGAGATGGGCCGCGCGTGCACTATCGCCGTGGAGGTGGATGTGAGAACGGACGCCGAGAGTAAGACAAGCATTGCCAATATTATTCTCTCGGGGAGGGGAACTGTATTCTCAACTGGTCAATTGTTGGGAGGTTGATTGACTCAGGAATTTGAAAGTGAATTACCGCTCTGGGGAAAGGTGCAAGGGCGGAAAGAACTCGTAACGGGCGCTTAGTTCGTGTGCAGCGATCCTCCTGGGAAATGGACTGAGTCCGTAACTTGAATGGTACTGACTGGTGAATGACCATGACTTAAATCAAAGCTTGATTTCGGATGGCGTTGCGTCCGATCGCTACCATTGAGTCGAAGTGGAACGTTACTCCGTACCTCGTACGCTCCCCCCTTGACCTTCGGATCACCGGCACCCGGCGTTGAACCCGGAAGGTCATGCGCTCTGTCGATCGTGCCTTTTGTGACAGTTAACCTTACCTAGGAGGGGTAGTCAAGCATCGCACGGGGCACTGAGAAACTGGATGGATCTCCAAGCCCTATGCCTTGGCTCCTCATCAGGCTGTGGGCCGTGGGGATCTAATTAGATTTTCACTCAGACAGAGGAGCGCGAATGCATCTCGCATTCGGTACCAAGCACCTAAGGTTGTACTCCGTACCCGTTTCTTTGGCACGAAGGCTGGTCGCAACATCGCATATGATCACTGCATAAGTTGGGACTAAAACTCATCACTGATGGCGTTCTGCGCAAGGAACTCGAAACTGACCATATAGAGGAAAAGGACGCGTAGGATTTTGCGCGTTGCGCAACAAGGCTAGGACTTTACGCTTGCACGATCGGTTAAAAAGGGATAGAGTAATCCTAACGTTCCAAGATGGGGCTGGCCACAGTGGCCAGGCAACCGATGGAAGACGGAGAACACCTCCTGGTTTGCGACGTGCTTCACATTGAGTCCAGGAAGAGATCAAATCGGTAATCGGGAGACTGAAAGCTTGGTGAAAAGCTTGGTGAAGCCAAGTCAGATTATACAGGGAGAACGCATGGGGTAATCGTGGTTTGGGAGGGAACAGGGGCGAAAACGAGCCTATGACACGTGGAGGGGTGGGTGAAGATGTATTTTGAGAGGCTCGGTTATGCGATGGTGTGGTGGTCCGGACGTTGAATCTTGCCTAGGGATTCTGATGACAGATGGCCCATGGGAGCGAAGGAATTGCAGGAGGCAGGTCAATATGGAGTCAAGGGGAGATGAGGACATGGGAAGCGAACCAGGCGATGTTTGATGAGACCGAAAGGAGAGGAGCCCGAACGGGATATGACGTCGTTAGGGGCAAGACAGGAGTGTCGCACTAAACGCGTCTGGACTGGGGAAATCGTGATTTAGCACGGCAGCTAAGCTGTATTCGGCTAGATCGAAGAACCTTACCAAGACTCCGCGCATCTCATCCTCCAACCGCCCGTTTCAGGAGGCCTGTTACCCGTCGGCCTCCGACGCGATTCGAAACCATCTCAGCTTCATCTTCGTCTCTCGCAATCCATAATTGTCTTGATTCTGGGTGTACTAAATCTCTAGGTAAAACATTGGCAATGCTTCTTTTGACATTTGCTCGCATACCGCGACCAACCTGTAACCATCCAACGTGGCTCCCGCTCTTCCAAAATCTGATGCACTAGGAGGCACTCTTGTGTCATCCCTAGGACTTGGAAACGTTTCCAGCCTCAAGGAAATCACCATGGACCACAAGCTCTTTGCCTAAGGCGAACTCGATACCCTGCCAAGTCATTCACATAAGAGCTCCCACCTGTCCACGATGGGCTTGTTTGACCTTCTCATTCTTCATCGTGGCAGTGCCTCTAACATTCCTTTCCATTGTGTCTGTCTATTGCACAGTTTCTTTCTCACATTCCTTATTCAATTCACGACCGCGTTGACCGCGAAGTCTTTCGTTCGACTCTTGATCTAGTTTTTGATCCCGTGCTCCTGGATCCATTCAAATTATTTGACTCCCAAAAAGCAATCGAATTAACTTTGAGAACAAGATGAAGTCGACTCAAATTTTGACGGCCGCTGTTGCTGCATTTGGCCTGGTTTCCCAGGGCTTGGCACAAAACAACAACAACAACAACAACAACAACGGAAACAATGCCAACGCCCAGGGGGGTGGCAACAACAATGGTGGCAACAATGGGGGGAACAACAACAACAACAACGGGGGCAATAACAACAACAACGGCGGAAATAATGGTGGCAATGGTGGCAACCCGCTCCTCCTGCTCCAAGGCAACGTCCAGCAGGGCTCAAACTCTCAGGGCACGCCCGACATTGCTGCTGGTCAATCGAACTCCAAAACTGATCCAGCTAACTTCATTAACTTCTGTACTGGCAAGACTCTCACCAACGGCAAGCAAGTCACCCAGGGTTCGTGCAATGGTGTTGTTATGGGAGAAATTCCATCCAACAACAACATGATCTCGTCGATCGTGATTTTCCCAGCCCCCAACCAGGATCTCCAGCCCAACACCGCGTTTGACATCAAGGTCCAACTGACCAACCTGGTGGCTGGGTCTTTCACCGACCCCATCAACACTTACTACTCTGCGCCTCAAGAACTACAGGGTGGAAATATTGTTGGACATTGTCACGTCACTGTTCAAGACCTGAACAACCAGATTGCTCCTCAGCAGCCTCCCGACGCAAAGAAGTTTGCCTTCTTCAAGGGTATCAATGACGATGGTAACGGAGCCGGTCTCCTCTCAGCCACCGTCACTGATGGTCTCCCCGCTGGAACTTATCGTATTTGCACTATGAACTCTGCTTCCAACCACCAGCCTGTTCTCATGCCCGTGAGTACTAAAGATGCCAGTAAGATAATTCAGGCTAACAGTTCTTTAGGTCGCACAACGTGGTGCTCAGGATGATTGCACTAAATTCACCGTCGGCCAAGGTGGTGGCAACGGCGGAAACAACGGCGGCAATAACGGAGGCAACAATGGCGGCAACAATGGCGGCAACCAAGGTAACGCTGGAGGCAACAATGGCGGCAACAATGGCGGCAACCAAGGCAACGCTGGAGGAAACAATGGAGGAAACACTGGCGACAACGGAGGCAATACCGGCGGCAACCAAGGTGGCAACGGTGGCGCTGCCGCCACAACCACTGCTGCCAACGGCGGTAATGGTGGTCAAGGCGGAAACGGAGGAGCTGCTGCCACCACTACAGCCGCCGCCGCCACAACCACCGCCGCCAACGCCGGTGGCAACGGTGGTGGACGAGGATCGAACAGATTTGGCCGGAGCCGATTCGGCCGCGGAAAGGGGCGATTCGTTGCTCGAGACATGATTGCATGATCAATTGGAACTCTTAAAAATTCGACGACCTCAAGAGTGTATACTCCCACTCGGAATTGAGACGCCACGACCTAAGAAAACCATCAAAAGATGAAAACACTCCAAAAATCACGCTCAGCATCGTTTCTCAACTAACACCCCCCCACCCTTTTTTCAATGCCCCCGACTTTTATCTATAGAGTTGTATAACCAGAAATAGTTTTTTCCTTTTGATTTTTGCGCGGAACTACTCGACATCACAAAAAACCCGCCCCCCAACGGCCGCAGGGAGAAAAAATGGGGAGGAGGGGAGCCAGTGGAGGAGGCACACCCGACGGGCGGAGTTGGGGACAGAACTTATTGCCAGTCATGGCCGTTTACCGTCGTTTGGAGACGGGTGTGCGGGATCATCTTAGGTCTATGTCTATGGATAGAGGTCATCCCCCCCTTCTCATAGTCCCTATAAACTTGACACTACTAGGGTGTCCGGGACCTGGGAGGCAGACAGCCAAATAACAAAACTAGAGCAAGAGATCGAACGAAGAAGACGAATTTTAGAAAACCCGGTAGAATAATCGACTTGTCCCTGTTTCCCCCCGTTTCCTTGAACATTTTGGTCGGCGACCAGGCGGTTGACACCCCAAGGCTCAAGCGAAGTTGCCTCCAAGCCAATTGCCAAGTAAGTGGAGGCAACCCTTGAAACATGAGTGGACGTGATGATACACTCGGCACGTATCAGCCATGCTACCACCGAAAATCCCCCTTCTCCAGTTTTTATTTCTCATTTTTAATCTCTCAACTGCCCAAGAGTTCCAATTCTTGATACAAACGAGCTTCAACCCCTTCTCAGATGAGAGCCCCATCAACAGGCTCAGGTTCAAGGGACGACGAGGCTGGCATGCATTATTGGTGCCAAGGCGCTAGGACAGCCTTCTCGGATTTAGGATTATCCGAGGGCATCCCTCCACGACCTGTCAAGCAAACCCGGGTGTTCATTCTCCGCGAAGTGTTCACTGGCGAGCGGAAATCATGGCCTGTCGTTCCAGTGGCCGGGTCTGACCTTCAGACATTGAGCTGTCTCTAGCCCATTTGCAGCGTAATGCAGCTACTTTTCTTGACACGTACTACCCACGCAATCAGCCTTCTTTCGGACTTGCTTCCATCGCCTAATATCGACTCGACGATCGTCTCTTCTCGGTGAGGTTTTCCATCCCAGAACACCAGTCTAAATCACTTTGCGAAGCGCGAATGAGCGAATACCGCTTCTGCGGTGCTGTTAGCTAGTGAACGGTCTTTGCGGTTGTGCATTCAATAGCAGAAACCCGGCTGGTCAGACATTCATCTCTATTGACCCTCAAGAGAATCAGTATAGATTTCGGTGCCGGTCTCAAGCAACCTGTTCTTCGTCATGGGGACACTCGGACTAGCCCATGACCTTGTGCTGCAAGCACATCGCTTACTGGCACGCACACCGGATAGCGAGTCCTGCTTGTACAATATTCCACGGCCTGTGGCACCCTCGGTTTGCTCTCGTAGGCCTCCACTCCAGCAGCACACTTCCACGGTTGAAGACACTGGCCAGAACCAAGCGTGCATCCCTCCTCGTGGCTCGCCCTCCACTTGACCGCCATTCTGAATGTTGAGTATTCAAACCGACTTCTCAGCGATAATGATTTATCAGCTCAAGCAGCACAAGTCATACAAAGTACCGCAGAAGCTTGCCACCAGCGTCGTTGCCGCCTGGAAAGCCAGGCACGACGCGCAAAATGACGGGTGTGCCAGCCACGGCCAGGCAGAACGACAGGGGTTTCCGACGCCAACTCACATGACTCCGCGTTCCCCCTCAATGCTGAGTGGCGGGGCACGCAGAGCTGCCTGGCTACACGGGCATTAGGGTTTGTGTTCATGCGCGGGGTTTCCCGTTCGTGCCAACAGAAGATACCCTTTAACTTGGTGATCGTCACGCCGAAAGCATATACTGCAAAATGGCAACGATCGGGCACGGAGGAATATTCACGCATTCGTATTCACCATCCTCTACGGAATACGAGAAGGGAAGGTAAGTTTTCGATGGAGAGGAGACAGATATATAAGCAAGCAACTTCAAGCCTCTTCAGGTTTGTGTCCAGCTAACAAAACGGAAAACAGACCCAAGTATTCATTGCCTTAACAATAGCCAATATATCTCCAAGATAATCCTTACAATACCCATTTAGGCCAGGCAGCATATCATCATGGCAATCAAGGTACACCCGCTCTTTATATTATTCAAAATAGTCCTTTCAACTAACCCATGATCCCCTAATCCAGGTCGTCGAACCCTCAGAGTATCTCGCTCAGCGCCTCGCTCTTCTCGAGAAAGAGAAAGCACATACTCGCCAACGCGACGAATTGGCAAAACTGAGAAAAGCCCTCCCAGCCACCGAAATCACCAAGCCCTACAAATTCCAAAGCGTCGACGGCTCAGGTAAGCAAAAGGAAGTAACCCTCGTCGACCTGTTCGACGGCCGCCCGCAGTTGATCGTCTACCACTTCATGTTTGGGCCCGAGGCCGAGGCTGCATGCCCGTCCTGCACGCTGATGGGTGACCACATCCCACCACTGGAGCACCTGCACTCACACAACACGTCCTTTGCGGCGGTGTCGCGCGCCCCAATCGAGAAGATCTCAGCGTACGCGAAACGCCTACGCTTCACGTTCCCGTGGGTGTCGTCGTACGGCACAGACTTCAACTTCGACTTCAACGTGACGTCTGACCCGGAGGTCAAGCCCGTCGAGTACAACTTCCTGGACCTGGAGGCGCTGACGAAGCGGAACATGAGCCATTTCACCAAGGGCGAGCAACCGGGCCATTCGGTGTTTGTGAAAGGTGGGTTGGGTGTTGGTGACGAGGGGAAGATCTACCATACCTACAGCACGTATGCACGCGGTGGCGAGGGTCAGATCGGGACCTTGATGTGGCTGGACATGACGCCCTTGGGCCGCCAGGATGGTATGGATGGTGTGCTAGGGTTGGGTTATAAGCGCAGAGATGAGTATACTGAGAAGGATCTCAAGGGTATGGGAGAGGCGATTTTTGCTTGATCCTCAGATAAAAGGGATTTGATTGAGCAATTGATCTCGGCTGGTTAGGTTCTTCCCTGGGGTGATCTACCTTGTAGTCTAGCACCCAGGTACGGAGTACTCCCTAGTTGAGGTGAAGGACAGCTGACAGCGCGCAACACATTAAATTCTTTCAGCTTCTCGGCATCAAGCTCAATTCTGCGGTTACTATTCCAGTAATTTGGGGCACCTCAATTCATGGCCGTAGATGCCCTGCAAAATAGCTAATTCCTTGACGGCAGGCTTCACCTCAGCAGTTTCTCACGCGTCATGCTAGCCAGGGCAGTCAGTCATGTCGCAATTTTGAAAAATCCTCACCTTCCTCCCCAAACTTAAGTTCTTAGGTTCCACATGACCCTTGATCCTGGGTTAGATATGATGTGGAAAATTCATATCCCACATGAGCTGTTCAATTGAGCCAAGGCTCCTTCTCATATATTTCTATCATTTAGATTATCTCTTGTTAAGTCATGGAACTCCGAAGGTGAAGCCCTGGAAGATGAGCTGTGCTGTGCATTCGTGCATGGAGGATTCGATCAAGCGTTGCTTCTAGATCCTATCACCTTGAGGCTTTATATGGGGGTGACCAGCGGTCACTTGACACCAACGGCCCTTAAAAACACCGTACGATCCCTCTCATCCACAATTCCTTTGACTAGCTCAGCCATCGTCTCGACCTCGACGATCTTCCCAGTGGTGGCGTTCTCCTCCTCATGCGAGAACTTCCAAAGACTCCGAACGCCGTCACTGCCATCAGAGTCTTCTGTCGAATCATACCGCACCTGGAACGCCTGCCAATTAAGGCCCTTCAGCTCTCGGACGTGCGCGTCCACGAGGGCGGAGGCGCCGCTGAAGACCATGATTCCTGGGTGGCCTGGTTTGGTCATTCCAGACAAAGATGGTGCTGACTTGAGAGCTATTGCTGGCATAGAGTTCGATAGGGATGGGGATGGGGATGGGGATGGCGATATCCCCGTCAGGGACGGCGTGATAGCGAGTTTCCGCTTCGACGTCGCGAGGAGGTGATGCAGCCAGATGATGACCGTCTTCGGAGCCAGGAGACCCTCGCCCTTCTGCGCCTGCGCCGCCTGACTTCCACCTGCAATCGACAACCCAGTCCCAGTGTCATCAATGCTATTCTGTTCTAATTGCTCATCTGCAACACTAGTCCCAGAGAAGGGCTCTCCAACCAGTACCTCAAAAGCAGCAACAATCCGATCAATCCCTTCCTCACCTTCCACAAGGTCCAACTCAGTGATCATGTGTCGTGTGCGGTCTCGTAGATCATTCTTCGCCCCGTCGCGGGCCGATATCAGCGTTGGGAGCCCCGATTCGGGATATGTGTCTGGGAGGCGGAGAATTAGTTCTCCTCCCGATGGAGAGGATGAGGCCGGTGGGGGTTTGAACAGCAGCTCTCGGCTTTGCGAAGTGTATCTGATGCTCTGCGGGTACATAGCCTCGAGAAGCGAGAGTTCTGCTTCGAACCGTGAGGAGTTGTCAGTTGTGGGATCTGTCATAGCTGGTGCCGGTTGAGGTAAGTTCTCCGGTTGGCTATTGTGCGCTATTAACAAAGTACAACTATTTATCATCTGTGCGGTAGGGACTATCCCCTAGATTTATATGGGAATCGTTTTCATCACTAGCACGTGAATATCTTTCAGCGTTCGCTTTGAATTTTGGCCCTTTCAGGTTTTGTTGAGGTAGTGGTGTGAAATCTATGACGATGTCAAGAGTAAACGATATTTGGATGTTCAAACAAATGATTCGCCCCAACCACTATGTACATCTTCCCTTTTTAGCTATAGGCACCAGACTTCTAGGCCACACCACGAATAGATATCAAAGAGCATCTGCCATCTACCTGTCCTAGCACATCCTGCCGACAGCTCATTCACGTTCTTTATATGTATACAAATGCTTTCAAATATAGTACCCTAACCAAGAGTGTCCTCTGAAGCCGACCGTCTTGAGAGTCATGATGGTTACTCCCCAAGATTATTCTCCAGGTTGATGTATAATCCCTTGTTCCGTTGGTGAATATCGTAAATGAAGGCAGTGCTTCGTCAACATGAGATCGGGATAGGGAGGGTTTAGTTGGATCGATGCCGCATTTGTCTCCCTTCCCCTTCAATCTCGACTCTTGGGAAGCGACCTGGCCGTAAAGGATGAGATCGAGAGTTGCGTGTCCGCTGATGCTTTCCAGCGAGCAATATACCCACCCATTAACATGAGAATATCCCAAGTCGATGTACATCATCTCCAACCGATGGGTAAGATTCAAGGACTCTTCTGCGCATCCCATAGTGCCATTGCATTGTCACGAAAGATACGATCGATCAACTTCTCATCTCCATCGCACCAGTCGAGCACGACCTGAATGAATGGCTCGATATTTAAGCCTGCGAACCTTGTGTGCGGCCAGTCGGTCCCAAAGAGCACCTTCTGTCCATTGGCGGCCCCCAGCAGTGTCCTCGCAACGGGCTCCAGCTGTGCCACGTCCTTGCAGAGTCGATAATATGCGGAGATCTTGACATAAGTTCTGCTGTACTCGAGCAGGCGGGCCAGGGAATCTACATCAGCGAGGAACTGAGAGCAGCCCTGTTCATCTGCGTATAGACCCGGCAGGGTCGGGCTTCCGAAGTGGTCGAGACAGACTTTGATGCGCAGAGGTGGCAGGATCCGCTCCAGCATGCTCACGCAGCTGAGTGAGATGTAGAGCTGTAGGACCCAGTCAAGCGGGCGGATCACGTCGGCGTACGCACGCAGCAATTTCTCCAGCTCCCATTCCGTGACCTTCTTGCCGACCGATTGAAAATTGAGGCGAACGCCGCGCACGCCGAGCTCATGCCATTTGCGCAGCGTCATGGGTTCAATCGTGGTTGGATCGAAGGCAACGACGCCACGAGCGTGGTACGGTCCAACTCTGCGCAGGCCGTCGAGCAGGCATGAGTTGTCATTGCCGTAGACGGACGGTTGGACGAGCACGATGTTGTCGATACCTAGCTCAGCTTCACGCTTGAGCGCCTGCTCGAGCACATGCGATGGTGGGATATATTGTGCGTCTGGCACGAAGGGATATCGCTGTGCATCGATGATGTGCATGTGGCTGTCCCAGGAGCCTCGCGGAAGTTGAGGGACGACTGGGTGTGTCCTCTTCCGGGTCGACGCCCTGAGGCTGGTTGTGGTAATGCTTCTATCCAGGTCCATCCCAAGAAATCTTCGCTGTGAGCCTCTAAGCCAAGAGCAAGACCCTCCTAATTTGTTTTGAAATACCAAATAGGACCACATTTTCCTGGCACTCGAGGAAGACATGATCCTCTTATTCTTATGGTTACCAGCTTATCCTCTCACACTCATACAGCCACACAAAGCGAGACAATTTATCCCCGTCATTACTCCTGGAGCAGTGTCCACTCCATCCCCACGAAGTTGGCGAGGGAATTAGTTAAGGTCGTCGGGCCGTGTAAGGCGATTTATACAGAGGTGATACATAAGAACCCACCTGTGCTCCGCTCTGAAGCAATTCCATCGGTGAGCTTTCAAGTTGGAGTCCTCCGGAAGTTGGCCGAGCCTAAAAATGCGTTGCTCTAAATCAAGCAAAAAGCCAACAGGGTTTAATCCCGCCCTTGAGCTTGAACGGCTGGGCCATCAACCCACCAACACCACCTCAGTGGAGCTCGGCCAACTTCCGTGAAGGACAATCACAGACCTCACCTCGTTTCGCGGGTACGTGGATCCGGGGTCGACTGACCGAATGTACACCCACGATGCTTTCGCCATTCTCCGCAGAGTTTTCTCCTCGATGACCCGCGAGAACGGTAGAACCCCAGTCCGCTCCGCGTTGGGGATGAAATGGTGGTTGTTCGCTTCTATCATTCCCCTGTTTGATGGACTATATAACCTGGACATGAATTCCCTAGCAAATTGGCTACTCTCCTAAGTCCTTGCACTTGCGAGCACGCGAGTTCTGCAGACCCAAGATGTCTCGCTTCAATGCTTACTACATCTTCGCCATCATCGTCATCGCTTGCGGGAGCATCCCCAAAGGTTTGTGGCAACTACGATAATCATTTTTGCTCCTCCCAGCATAATGGGTTGACACATGTGCTAACTCATAACCCCAACCAGGCTACGATGAAGGCGGGTTCAGCGCCAGCGTGGGTCTCAAATCCTTTAAAAACGACTACAACCTGGTCCCCGCAAACTGGGAGGACGACCCTGAGGGCCTTGCGAACCGCAAAGCGAACATCTCATCGTTCGGCGTGTTGGGCGCAGCGTTTGGCGCGCTGTTCTGCAATGCGCTGACCGATCGACTCGGCCGCTTGCGCTGCTGGCAAATGTTCATCACCATCTGGGCGTGCGGTCTGATGATGCAAGTTTTCTCGTCTGGCATTTATGGATTTATTTTGTTTGCGAGGCTGTTCAGTGGTGTTGGCGCCGGTGGCTTGACCGTGGTCGCGCCTTTATATCTCTCCGAGATTGCACCCGCGAAGAGTAGGGGGATGGTCGTTAGTATTTATATGGTTATTTTGCTTTCGACCTTGACGCTTGGTACGTATGAATATCTGTCTCCCAACCCACCGCTCATCCATCCATTGATGAGACGACCCACTAACATACCTTCCCCTATTTCCAGGCTTCTTCATCAACTACGCAGCGAATGCACGCCTCGCCGCCACGCGCCTCCAATACCGACTCGTGCAAGCCATCCCACTGATCCCATGTGGACTAGCATTCATCGGCTCGTTCTTCCTATCGGACACCCCACGGTGGCTCGCATCTGAAGACCGCGCTGAAGAAGCGGTGCAAGCGCTCTCGAAACTCCGGGGCAGACTGGCCGAGACCGAGCACGACGACCCCGAAGTCCGCCAAGAGTACGCCGAGATCCTGACCCAGTGCCAGGCCAAGGAGCAGCAGCTCAAGGGCTCGAGTTTCTGGGATATTGCGAAGGATATTGCGAGGAATCCGTCGTTTCGCGAACGATTCTTTTTGGGTGCGGTTATGCAGACCGTTGCGCAGTGGTCGGGTGGGAATGGCATTACGTATTATATCCCACAGGTAAGTGTTGGCTGATGCACATCTTGCTTGTATCCCCCTGCCTGTAGCTGACATTTCTCACTCCCCAGATCTTCGAGTACGCCGGTGTCAAAGGGTCTAACACTTCACTCATCACATCCGGCGCTTACGGGGTGGTCAAACTCGTCTTCACCATGGTCTTCACATGGGGCCTCGTCGACAAGATTGGACGACGTCGCTGCATGCTGACCGGTCTCTTCCTCCAATGCATCACGCACATCTACATGGCGATATATATGGCGGTCTGGAAAGGCTCGTCCAACAAGTCAGCCTCGGACGCGGCCATCGCCTCTGTCTTCATCTACGCCGCGGGCTGGTCCATCGGCCTCTGCACCGTGCAATACCTGTACAGCACCGAGATCTACCCGACGCGCATTCGCAGCGTCTGCTACGCGACCAACATGTCCCTGCACTGGTTCTTCCAGTTCGCGGTTGTTAGGGTGACCCCCAATATGTTTGTAAGTTTGGATATCTACGGTGCGTACATATTCTGGGCGATGGTGTGTGCGTTCGGCTTTGTAATTTTGGGCCTGTGGGCGCCCGAGACCAAGGGCATTCCGATGGAGCAGATGGAGGAGCTGTTCTCCGGCCGCTGGTGGATGGGCTGGCGAGCAAGACAGAGGTTGGATCAGAAATTCCCAACAGGTCACGATGAGAAGGTCCTGGCTGGCGGGAAGGGTGCTGATGTGGTTGAGGTGGAGAAGGCTTAATTTGAGCTGGTTCGGAACGATGGTGTTGGCCGTAAGGACAGGCATATTCCAAAGTGAAGGGTCGCTCCTATGATATATATAGATGAGAAGTCAGATGTACAATCTTCCACATAATGTAATCAATACACATGGAAAACTGATCTTCTCTGGGGGGGATGATGGTTTGTGAGCTCGTTTAGTATTTCCTGCAGAGACCACAAGTCACACCGTAAAGGTCTGTTTCATTGGGACTGTGTATTATTCTGGAACAACTCTGCGTCAGATAGGAATTCTCGCGGTAGAAAGAGGCACAAATCCAGGGCTTCTGAATTTGACGGCGTGAAAAATGCAATCCCATCGCCTCGTTGAATCGCGTTGCAAATATGCAAGGAACTGATTTTAGGAGCAATGAGCTCACAGTATGTACATGATCGAGTGGTGCGCTTGATGCGAAGTGATCTCTTCCCAGGCGAGAACGCAGTGCAAGAAGCCCTCTGAGATCACCAGCTCTCCTCAAATCCGCCAACTTGGACACTGATGGGTTCTAGGGCAGAAAATGCTTCAAAGACACTGGGGTCCACTTGTACATCCGAAAAGTCAAATTCAGGGAGTCCATTGGAGGTGGAGGGTGAGGTTGGCTGGAACTCTGGATTAGCCAGAAACATTCTTTGGGCTTGGGTATAGTCGGTATGGTCTGGTCTAGGAACACCCACTTCTGTTGCCTTTGTCGTTGATGAGCTAGGCTTTGGCTCGAGCTTAGACATTTCTCTTAAGAGAAGCTCCAGCGCCTGATGAAGTACGGGTGCTGTCTCTCTGCCTCGCTCCAATGCACTTACACAGTAGTTTAGCTTCCTCGAAACTTGTGCATCAAATCCGACAGAAGCTTGATTCTGTAGTAGGAATATCGAAGCCGCTGTATAGACACTATACAATAAGGAAAGAATCACTCGGCTTTCACCAAATGTTCGACAGAACAAGTCAAACTAGATGTGCAGTGTGAGTAGTAGCTCTCAAGACTTTGGTGTGGGGAAAGAAGACAGGAAATGAGAAACATGTTCAGACTTACAGTAAAAACAATGGCATTGGCCGACGCTATACATTTCTTCAAGTAATCCGATTCTAGCGCAAAGTCGAGTTGCAAAGAAGTAGATCCAAACACCATTGGGCGATACAGCAAAATGGAGAAAGTGTGATAGAGACAATTCAGCGTGATGATGTGACTTGGGGGTGCATAAGCTGGCAATGATATAGGGTCAATCTTGAGATGTTCTGGCAGGTCCTCCCACCAGATGTTAAGGGCGGTTCCTTGATCCTCAACGCATTGTTGTCGCTCAGTGTCCATGTGGTCTTGCTCTCGATCATACATATGCAAGAGTATCTGATGAAAAATAACTGACAACTTGCACATTTGCATGAAACATGAGGTTGCATGGGATTTTCTCTTTGGATATTCTTGTCCACTTGGATAGGTCAACCCATGAGGAACCCAGATCTCATCTTCTGCAGAGTCGTCAAGGAGCATCTGTGGAGGAGATATTCTCGTATGTTTCAAAGAAGGCGAACGACCAAGATAGAGACAGATAATCTTGTCCCAAAAGTAACAACTCCAAAAGAGTCTGTTTCTGATTTCCAAGTCCTCCTCAGATAAATGGGCTTGTGTGGCATAGATCTCATTGTCGACGCAAATTCCCATATCTTGGATATAGCGAAAGGCCATCCCACTGTACAGCCATGCCTGAGTTGCATTCCCAGCACCACACTCCTGGGCACTCAACATTAGTAGAGTTTGAACTAGTGGAACAGTCCCCTTGCCCGCTACGACTTCTTCAAATAGCATTGTTCTTGCGTGCCTGGAGAACAATCGACCCTGGTCGTATGGTTCAAGAAGCGGGGCGATGGCAGGATCTCGGCTACACCATCGAGCAGAGTGTGCGAGCACTGCATTCAGTAGCGTGTGAGAGTAGTAAGGACCCAAGACTTGCATGTCACGGGTGAACGCAGGACGATAGATGAAGTTGAAAAGCGGTTGAATCCAGCACCAGTGATTGCTAAGCATGAATTTAAAAGGCTCAGGTGTCGCCGCCAGTAATTCCCTTGACCTCTGTTTCTCTGCATTCTCTACTAGTCGCTCTCTGCGACTATCGAGATGATTCGATATTTGTGTTACTGGCAATGCACTGGATCCGTGACCAGTAACCAACTCAAAGAAGCTGGTCGAACTTTGATATGTAATGGCATCCCTTGAGGCTGGCCTAACGCCTTCAAACGTGGGTACTCGAGGCGATGGCTCGGATCTGGGTAATGTCGATGGAGATTGTGTTGTCTGTGACCCTGCCGCAGCCCTTTCAAGCTCCTGAACGCGAGCTTCTAATTTCTGAGTATATGAAATGGTCGGCGCCAGATGATATACGCAAACTTCACTGCGGGCGACACACCGGCTGCACTGTGGTTTCTCACCCGCACATTTGACTTTCCGCCTCCTGCAGCCCTCGCAAGAGAAAGCGCTTTTCTTCTTCTTTTTGACGTCGGATATGCCATTCGCCATGATATTAGCACGGGAATGGATGGTTCTCCCAACGACAGCTGGCAGCTGTTTAATATTCAAAGCTATGACCAAAGCCCACAGCACTTTAATTTTCGCCAGTAAGTACAAGGCACACGGAGTATTTTCGACATTTGAAGCGCAGTGCTTCGGGGAACAAGAGCCGAAGAAATGCCACTGTGGATGTCGAGTTTGATAGAATGCTTCTTATACTTGGCACGTGCTCCAGGGATGTCATTGGTCTCAATGAGTGATCAAACATCTGGCCTGAATGACTTCTTGGAAGCATGAACAGAAAGGCGGTGCGACGATGGGTGCAGATGAGCGAAAAGAGGCTCGACGTTGGCGCCAATTTAGTGCTTGGGGATGCTCAAAGGAAGTGAGGGGTTCCCTCCCCACGGGCATCACCTGTCTCGCACATTTTCCACTTATTAATATTAATTAGTGAAGTAGTCCTCAACTGGAAGTGGGCGATGACTAATTTGGCGATCAGGGCGTTTTCTTACACCACCTTCAGAATGAGGAGGTGGACATTAGGGACTCCTTATTTACTAGAATTTTCAGGAGGGAGGACACTGAAGGATGATTCATAAAGGTATTTCTTCTCAGTCGTATGGGTGAGTCTTCATCGTCAGTTTGTTGTCCTCTTTGCATCTCTACAGCTATTGTTACTGCAATGCAGGTTTATTTGTAGTGTGGTAGCACGATGCACTCTCACATTCCAATCTTAACTCCAACCGAAGATTTCTTTCCTGGAATCGGGCCTCTCCATTCCAAACTCAGCGCTTCCCAAGTCTACGCAGGTGGCCAAGTAGTGTTGAGGGGATAGGAGCAGCAGGACGAGATGCGATGCGCGCTGTTCGATTCCATTTCGCTGATGCTCAACCCAATGCATAGCTTTCCAGTAAGGTAGGTATCCGTGTGTGTATCCGCCCAATTCGTGTGCATAGCTTCATCGAGTCCATGTCTTTTGAATAGTAAAAGAGAGTTGTCGGCTTGAGAAGAATCGAATGACCCGGTCGGCAGGCCATCGTCTTCACAGTTCTTCCTGTAGTTCTCTAATTCTGTGGTAGATCTCCTTCAGAAAGTCTTCTTTGCCAACCTGTCGACTTGTTAGCTAATCAATTTGTTTCTTGGTCAGTATGAATGGTACCTTGATCTGGTAACCTATGGGTTTGCCGTCTTCCAGCCCTGTGAGAAACATGGTCCGGCCTGACGGTTCTTGTCCATCCGGCGTTCCCACGTTCATATCCTTAAAGACCGGAGTATTGAGCACAACGCGGTGAACCCCATCTGTCCGCATGATGAGGCGAGCCTTGCGTTCCTGCTCGACTTCTTCACCAGCTTCGAGATCCGCTTCTGAATCGTCTTTGCTATCGTCGTCTTCGGAGTTGGCTACCTTATTTCCGGTGACTGATACAGACCGAGTCTCCAGTCGTACGTTGATTTTAAACACGCCTGTTCCTCGTTCTTTCCACTCCTTTTCATAGTGATACAACTTCGCTCTGCAGCTGAATATTGTCTCCTCTTCTTCCTCTCCAGTTTCGACTGTCGCGCGGTGAGTATAGAGTCCACAATTTTCAGACCGCAACCTGTACTTACTGTGTTCCTGTTCTTTGAACCTAGGGTCTTGGTGGGCATCGGCATCCGTTTGATGGTGATCTTCGCCATCTTCTTCGTACTGACTGGTCTCATCTTCGTCCTCCTTAGCCGTCCCAAAAGGTTTTGGCTTTCCAAATGTACCTGGTATCCCCCCGGGTCCAGCAAAGGAGCCAGTCCCGCTCCCAAAAGACTTTAGAGTGTTACCAAATGTGCTTCCAAAACCGCCACCACTTCCAAAACCGCCACTTCCAAAGCCACCACCTGACCCAAATCCTGATAATGGCTTGGTGGCGAAAGGGGAAGTGCCGCCGAAACCTCCAGATGAAGTTTTTGACGTAGCCCCGACCATGCCAAAGGGGGACTTTTCCGATGATGCAAATGCAGACAAACCGGAGGATGCAAATGCTGAGCTGGAGGTTGATTTATCTGGAGAAGAGATGGACTGTGTGGCTTGCGGAGGAGATTTGGGAGCCACCAAGTTGCTAAATGGAGAAGTGGCGGAGGCATTGGCAAAGCCAGAGGAAGATGTGACTTCAGTTGCTTTGGCGGATGGCGAAGCGACCGACTTCTCAGTGATGGATGTAGAGGATGTTGCTACGTCAGCGACCTTGTCTAAGTCTTGCTGTGAGGGCGCTTCAACGAGAATTCCTGGACCACCAGGGGATTTTTCTGCCTCGATGCCACTCTCCTCCTGCACAGGACTTGTAACGTCCTCCTTGTCGAGGGCTTGGATATCATCTTCACCAGTGACCTCCCTTGACCTCATCCTCTTATGTTGGCCTTTCTTGGGAAGGGGAGGCCCACCATTCTCGACACCCAATCCAGAGTCATCGTGCTGTAGATCTTCAAACGACCGTTTCTTGGACGGTCGGCCTCTACTTCCATTCTCTGTAGGTGGATCGCTGGATTCGATTTGGACAACAACGCCCGGGTCTTCGGCTTGGGTTTCTTTCACCTTTTGGACAAGGCCTGCGATAGAGGTTTTCTTGAGTTTCTCACGGGCACTTCTTTCGCCCCCTTCGCCATCAGAACTTCCTGGTTGTGGAGATTGATCGCGCACTATGGTATCGTTCGGAGAAGTTGAAGCATCGAGAGGCTTCTCATGACCGTTTTGTTCTGACATCTCGACAGGTGCCCTAGTGCCCGGCCAGGGACCCTCACACCCCCGAGGTTAAGATTGTTCGCTGGTTCGGCTAACGGAAATCGGAGGAAATGGGTGCCACCACGGGCGGGTTCCTCTCAGCGCTGATTGCGCCTGCGCTCAGGTGTAGGCAGAGGATGTTGGCCTGTGTGGAGTTTTGTCTTCTGGTGTTGTGGAATTTCAGCCAAAGGGCTTTTAATACACCCTGCGCCTCTTTGTTATGTTATTGCGCTTCCTCTTCACCTGTGCCCGCCTCGATGAACAGGATAGATGCAGAGTGATGCAGGAATGATGTGGTATTGACAGGATAAGATGCAGAAGTTGCTGGTATGGACAGAGTGGTGAAGACAAAGATAGAGAGACGGAGATTGAAGAGACGAATGCAGTCGAAGTGTAGTGATAACAATGAATCACATCAGAGTTGATGGCAATTTGAGTCTGGGGTGATGAATTGGACCAACACTCTAACACTTTGGCTTTGTCGAATGTGACATGCAAGGTATCAGTAGATGTCAATAGAGCGAAGGTTCAATACGAGGCGTTCGAGGGATGGTGACTGAGTGGCAGGTAGCAGCACTGAGTAGTGGGTGGACGAGTACAGGACGGAGTACGCCTGGTGGATGAGGGACGATGGACAAGAGGGCGGTTCGGTTGTGCCCTCCGCACAATGAATCAATCATCGCTGTCCATTTCTCGTAATTAATTACATTATTATTGTAGCCAATTACCCAATTCTGCCCCACCTGATGTCCATGATACTGAGGGCACGAGTAATTAATTATACAGCAGGATTGCAAGATTCTCTGTCCTCCCTACCATAGTGCTTGGTCCTACCTGGTAACCGGGACCCGACAATCAAATACTAATAAAACCTGGTATTTTGTCTATTTTACAGCATCAGCAGTCATTACTGACTCCAATCTCATCGTCGTCATCTTGCTTCAAATTCAAGGTCAGCGCTGGCCTAGCTGATAAAACACAGGCATCCCAGCCCAACATAAAACACAAAGAGAGGATATACGCTCAGTGCGACTCGATTTTTGACCACGCCTGACCCTCCTAGAATACTGACCCCTGCCGCTAGTGACCACGCAACTAGGACAATATAGACAGGAATTCGTGCAATAGTGGGTAGTCCGACAGCGCTGAGCAGTGCCGCTATCGTCAACGGAAACAGTGTGTAACCAATGATCGACACGGATTGCATGAAAGATCTAGCAAATGTCAGTGTGATATCAGAATTTCCTTGGAAGGAGCACGGACATGTTGCCTCCTAACAACTTGATCTGGAGGGTCACTACAGCCTCGCCAATCCATACCAGTGAGAAAACACCAGAAAAGACCAGATCACTCTGGCTGTCCGGAGCCCCTAGCGACAAAAACATGCTGAGAAGTAGACAGAAAATAAGAGGTCCCCTGTCCGCACATTAGTACTGGGTTCACCCTCGACTCAGCGTCAGCGTCAGTGTGAAGCGCCCACTTACCAGAGATCCCAGTCTCGTAGACCATCGCTCATACCGCCTTGAAGTATACCATCTGCATCTGGCCATCGTCCTACCAATCCACGCAAGTCACGTCCGAAGCCTTGGCTTTCTGCGTCGCCTATACCTGCTCCCTGTCTTTGTAGCATGCCACCAAGAAGGTATTTGGGCCAGAGCACTTGTTTCATCTTTTCCCAGACTGCAAGCAGATCTCGTGAGACCGTCTCCCAGACACTCTCGTCAATCGTATTCTGCGGAGCTCGTCTGTCTTCGCCCGGTATCCTGGAAGTCAAATAGCCTTGGTTGATTGGCGTCTGTGATGAAGAAGACTGGATGTTGCCTGTTAGGGGTGCCCGGTCGGATGTGCTGTATGAGGGCTCATCCGGTTCAACTTCTAAGTACAGGTTAGCTGTGGCTATCGGGATAATGTTTCAAAGATAACCCACCGTCATCAAGAAAGTCATCATCAAGGACGGCATGGTCATCGTCATATGGATTATCAGACAAGCCGCTCGCCATTATTGTGGAATTATCATGTGCAGTTTGCTGAATCTCTGGTGCATTGGTTTGAGTTGTAGAACCTGGACCCAAGGTAGGGTGAATGAGGAGGACACGGTAGAACAAGTGCAATTAATTGATTTCTAGACGCAAGAATAGGGTAGACAGCTGTCAAACCTCCTCTGTGCTCAATGGTCTGTAGGGCTGATCCGCCTGGGAACATGGAACGCGTCTGCCTCTGTCCTTTTCTAGGTTGCATCATATTACATTCGGTCCTCGGGATATCATTTTTCCGTGGGACTCAATCTGCATCACGTGTCACAAGTCAACATCAACCCTCTATTTTTGCGTATCTTCCATCTTCGTTAACATCTTCCTCCTACAGCGACCTCCTTCCATGATTTTGGATTCCTGATTCCCAGGAGAGGCAGATGTGTGCAATTTAGGTGCCTTCAGCGACGGCTCTCCTCTGCGTCAACTTCGTTCTGTTGCGTTTAGAACCCACCAACATCGCTTAAACCGGCACTACCTCTTTAACAGAATTAATGTCAGTTTTTCTATCTAGGTAGACTTAGACGAAAAATATATCGTCCCTCGTCCCCTTCTGATTAGCCGCTAACCGCTTTACTCACCCTCAGCTCACCTCCCGCTCCCTAAGCTCTAGGGAGCGCTCATAGCGCACTCCCTGAGGCCAGCCTGAGCACTAAATCTTCTTTCTTCCTCTTCATTCATAACACCGACTTTTGTTATCTTTAGACGATGGGACCTATTCGAGATGCTGGGAGATCCTAACCCGGCCCCCTTTCTAATGCGCTTAGACGACTGTTCAGCTGATGTGAGAAAGGTAGGGTCTACTTTTCGCATAGCGGAAATCAGTCGCCGCTGCTCTCTTGGAATATCAATGCTCTCTTGGAATGCCTATGCGGACCCCTAAAGCATCGATCTATCACGACCACGAGAGAGCTTAAGGGCAATGTCGCTCCACCCTGTCCCTCATCGTCCGGAGCCAGCCCCTGCCCTATTCGGATCCACTGTCGTCCAGTGCCGCAAGGAACGGTGAGAATCGGCCCTTAGTGCGACATTGACTCGGGTGCCCACGACTTAGGGTGCCGCGCGATCTTATTTCGGCGACAAGATACTCTAGCAAATGCTTTCTGGATACATGCGTTTCCATCAATCTCGATGTGGATCGGCCTCCTTTCTCGCCAACCACGTCGCCGTCATGCCACGGCTAAGCAAGTTGCGGGACTCCAGGTCCCGGAGCACCTCGACTACCCATTTTTGACAATACTGAGGTGGCGCGTTAGGCAGCAGACTTCACCCTGTTCATGTTGCTGGAGGACACGGTGCCGATTAAGGTCTTTTATGGGATGCTGTGACTGTTGACCCGCTTGTTTACCTGGATTTGGACCTGGTACGGAGTGCCTTGCGTGGGTCCTCCCGTAACGTGATACTACGTGCATCGATCACTGCCTTCGGGAACTGCAAGGATGATCCGGTGAAGAGGGTCGTTAACGCGACGTTGACCAAAGGCAACGTAGAGATTGACTCTAGTGGCCATAGGAAGGGATCCGCAGTCTTGGCATAAAATACAAAAGGAAAATATGTTTGATTTGGATTTGGGGGCTTGATTGACCGGATTCTGCCAGACAAGGTGTTCTTTACAAAGAGGAATGGATACTGGCTTTCGTAGAGCTTGCTCTGCTCAGCATCTTCATGTCTCGCGATTATCCTTCATCCTTATACCTATATCCCGGCCTGGGTTTCTAAAACCAGCGCTTCGGGCCAAGGCGCTATCGGCCAAAATAGCCCGAGTCTTTACACATTAAGCTGAATAGTGAAAAGAAAGCAAAGCCTATGCTCAGTTATTTCTCAACTTCCGAGGAAAACCGACACAGCTTCACGCGTGCCTAGACGCACAATACAGGGCCGAACAGTTTCTGCCGACGAGCTGTCGGAGTCGAGACGCATGGCGGATTTCTGTCCAGTGTTCAAGGTCGACGAGACGACCGTCGTCAAGTCAGGGGACTCGGTCCGTTTCGCCGAAGCGGCCGCGTTGCGGCTGGTGCCCGAGGTACACAACGTATACAGAGAAGAAGCATCGGGCCATGTTCGAATCGTCATGAAGTTCATCGAAGGAGATGTCCTCAACGAGGTCTGGGAGCAATTCAACAGAAACTAAAAGGACGAAGTCATCCAGTAACTGCGGCTCCGTCGACGGCACCGCTTGCGAGGACCCACTGTTCACCGACCAACTTGGCGCTTACGGTCCTTATGAAGACGAACCCGCGTTCAACAAGGGAATAGTAGAAGCTTTGGAGAGTTCATTACAGGGGGCTTGGGCTGTCACCATCTCAGATGCCGTACTCGACACCTTAAAGGACCATGACATCGTTATGAGCCACGGCGATATCTCTCCGAGGAATATCCTCGTCCGCGGAACAAAAGTGGTCGCCATCCTCGATTGGGAGATGTTGGGTTTCTATCCTGAAAACTGGGATCACGCGTCAAGAGCCTCTACAAGCCAGCTTGGGAGAGCGGCTGGATTAAGGATAAGGTCGCGGAGAGGATTTTACGGCCTTATTACGCCGAACTAGCGGTAATGTTGCATGTTCATAACGTGACTTGGTGAGGAAGCTGGCCATCTGGGGTTTGGCTGGGAGATATTTGCGGTTATCCTATGTTATATTGTCACTACCTCTGGAAATTGAGCAAGACTTAGCTACGTAGTGCCTGTCCGTCCCCCACATAATCTTCTGCTATATTCGGCGTGGTGCGCGGGAGACAATTGGCATTAAAGAACCGTATGGGGGAACCAGTTTAGACAGCGTGTGAGCTCGATCTTTGTATAGTCAGTTTCCCCGTGAGATATTCCACAATGTCATCGATCTCTTCCGGGATCTTATACCAGTGGCCAAGCTCCGGATAACAACGCCCCCTAACATCCATACCCAACATCTGGAGAGTATCGGCGGCTTCCTTCCCTAGGCTATATTTTATCTTCGGATCTTCCGCACCGTGCCCGAGAAACACCGGGGTCGCGAGGCCGAGGTTTTCGCGAGCGTGATTTAGGTTGTCAGTGTCGATGTCGTCCTTAGACAAGATGTCCCTCACGAGGTTGACGGCCTGAATCGGCGCCGGGCTTTCGCCCTTGCCACTATCGTCGCCGTCCTCGCTAAACACGAGATCCGCAACTCTAGAGCCGATCAGCTCCATAATGTCGTAACGGAAGCTAACCGCTGAGGCCGACGAAGCCCCCGATAGGAAAATCTAAGCTTAGCAACATGAACACCGCCATGGCACAGCCTTGACTCAACCCTCCCAGAACGACGTGGTAGGGAAGGATCGGGAAACGTGCTCCCGGCCATGTTTTGAATTTTCCATGCGAGCCTTGACCTGGTCAATTTGGGAGATTCCCGTATTGTCGACAATAAGCGCTGTGATGAAAACTGATGAAGACGTACGGCAATGCGATGTACAGTGCGTTGGAGACTGAAACTAGCTAGCCCTACTGCTGTAGGGGCTGGACGGGGACCAAGGGGTAACTGGTAGATTGGAGCATGCTACGGCGTAGGAAGCCAGATAAAGACTCTCGAGGTCACGTAGAATCACGTAGTGCTCAGGCTACTACTACTACTACTCGCATACTAGGAGCAGGGAGAAGCGTCTTGTCTCCTCTCCTAACAGTGGGAGTAGTCGATGTATAGGACTTCCTCGCTGCTATCCATTGACTTGGCTATTCGCACCTATGTACCCGTTCTTACCTGAGGCACCCACGACATCTAGCCTAGAGGCAAATAACCGATCGCCAGGGGCCAGATTAAAGGCTCAGTCAAAAGCTCAGGTTAAAGCCGCCTTCGCTCACCCTCTAAGATCAAACCGTGTGGGGGCAATTAGGTTTTTCGTTCTCGAGTTATAGGTACTAGATAGTAGAGAGGAGTATTTCCTGCTTATCAACTTATAACCTAGTTCATGCCCCTTGCTACCATAAAAGTCTGTCATAACAATACACGCAGAATGCTCTAATTTGCATAACGAGAAGGCGAGGAGGGGACTGTTTCAACCGTTCTTTCACCTCAAAACCCACCTAACGATACAACTCTTTTATTCCTCGAGATAATACATATTACATTCTTCCAAGAGGTGCCACTGTCTCCGTCATTGCATCCTTTTTTCGATTGTCGTCTCGTTGACGGTGTTCACTACTTCATCTTGAACTTTCTGTGCTGTAGATACCTGGTCTTTGTCCAGTCATGACAATTCTCTTCCTAGGTCCCTGGACTTGACCATCGACGATGCCATTCTGAAGCTGTGTCTGTGCACCTATACCTTCAGCAACAAATCCAATTGCATATGCCACACCACCTAGAGCTACAAGAGTAAGCACAGCGCGCTTCACACCTCGTGTAAATTTGTGCCATAGCCCGCCTCTAAGCTCGTGTGGTGGAAAGTTATCCTCGTCCGCAATCTCCTGCGTAGAGTCTTCTCCCGGGCGCATTGTCCCAGAGAAGACCTGTTCTTGTCGACGAACTCTTGATTTCAACGCCTGTTGCTCGGATTGCTTAGAGGGATGGCTTGGTGGAGCTAGAGGTGCAGCTGGACCGGGAGGCGGGTCAACTTCACTTGGGATCTCATCGAGAACCGTGGCTGCCCGCTGCGATGGGCTCAGTCCATCCGTGACAAGAGATGTCGGAGGAGCGGAAGGCGATGTCGTCGGCGCTGTAGATGTCTCTCGAGCATCGTCTGGCCGGCGTTTTCTGAAAATTAACATGTTCTTTGACCCTGTGTAAAGCTCGTATCCTGATTTTTCAAGTCTCTCGAAATGCACCAAGTAGTCAGAGGCCTGGTGCAATCTTGACAATGCTAATATTGGGCTTAGCAATTTGTTCGAGGAAATCGGAACATTGTTCAACGGCGACATTTCTATTTTACCCGTTGAGCGATTTTGGGCTAAGACAACATAAGTTGATTCGAGGGATTTCTCTCTCAGTTCCTCGATTGGGGGAGGTTGTTCATCGTTCCAGATAGGTGATTGGGATGCCGTGAAGACAGGAGCTGGCACTTTCTGGGGTAACTCTTCTTGTGTTGGGGTTGATAGGCTGCGCTTCGTAGATTCGTCCTCACTGACATTCGGTTGTGTTCGCATCCTATATTCTCCCTCTGCTTTCTTCACCGCCACTCGCCTGTCAGTCAGTTCCATTCGTTTCTTCCCAAAGTTTGTAGATGAAGCAGTCGGGGTGTTCCAAACAGTTTGAGGTCTCCCGCTCTCAATTGCTCGTATAGCCATCCCGGCCTCATGCAACTCTCTTCGCAGCTCTTTCGTTCCGTCAATTACCGCCCTAAGCTTTGCCGACTTATCATGTTCGACTACGCTGGACAACGAACCATTTTCAATTGTATGACCATCTGGCCCCTTTCCCTGCACGCCCCCTTTGCCTTCGGAATCCTCTCCGATCCTCTTCTTGGTGGTGTCGACCATCATTTCCGGATTGCCGTGCGAAGTTACTGAGTCCCTGACAGAGCCATTGATTCGTGATTCAATAGGACCACATTCTTCCTCGTAGATAACTTTAATATCTGCAGCTAACCGAGCTAACTGTGCATTGACAATTTCATTGTCTTTCTTCACTTCCTCGGAGGCTGCTCGAAGCCTTTCGAACCTTTCTGAGCGCACTGCTTCCTCTTTCTCGACGTCTGGAGAAGTAGGCAAGGGGTCAGAGCGATTTGTTTTTGGGAGTCGATAGATAGATGGCGTTTTGCTCAGACTTTCGTCTTCGAAGACTAGCTTCTCTGTAAGATTAGAGGTGTTGCTGGGTTTGACATACTTTTTATAGTCATGGTTGAAAGTGTTCATCGACTGCATTGTCCTTGCAACAATACCGCTTGGATAGACTTTGATATGGTTCCAAATATTCGCAAGACTTTTGGAAATTTGTCTTGTAGTGTTGGCATTTGAGACAAGGTTATCAGCTTCATTGCCGCCAGCCTGGTGTTTGGCGAAATCTGATTCCAGGTCAGACCTGGTCTTGCATTTTGATTGTTCCAGTTGTTGTTTGGAGACTCGAGCAGACCTCATGCTAGCACGGACATCACTCGCACGAAGCAGGTCAATATCATCCTCTGATGCGCGATCCAGTAGAGTTTCATCTTGGCTCCCTTCCAACCGAGTTCGTTCAGTCTTAAGGGTCCTTTCTATATGCCGGTCAATGGAGGGTTCAAGCCTAGCTGAGGCAGACTCGGGGACATTCTCGGCCACAGGCACGGTCATTGGGTCTAATGCAGGCTCAAGTGTGCTCTCGACTTTCTGATCTGAAATTCTCATGCCTTTGTCATCAGTTTCCTGCATTTTCATTGATGATTCACCCGCCGTTCGAAATCGTTCTTTTGAAAGCCAATCTGGTGTAGGAGTTGGGCTAGAACCTGCTGGCAAGCTTCTTGCTGCATATGTTGTTCCTGAAAACAGTGGCACATTGTCATCTGGCTCAGTAGAGTGTCGAGGCTGCGGCTTAACCTCTGGTTTTCCTGATGCTACTTCCGTGTCATGCTCCAGTGGGACATCTGTAAAACGAGCGGTTGTGTCGAGGTTGTTACCCTTGGCTCGGGTCAGCAGAGTAGAGAGCTCGGACTTTCTTGAACTTTCAAACTGTGACTTTGGGGTTTCTGAGACTTCTGTTTGCGACGGGGCCTTTGAGGTAGGATTGGAACCATATCCAAAGACTTTGTGGGGTTTGTAGGTCTTGACTGGAATATTAACACCATGCTCGGAGAAAAGCGATTGCAGGAGGGGTTGCTCGGGCGCAGATTCGGTGTTCTTCTTCGATTTGGAAACATTCCTCATGGTAATAGGGTCGTACTCGTACTCGTACTCTTCTTGAGCGTTTGCTGTTGAACTTCGAGGTATGGAGATTTCGCTTCGAGATGTGCTGGGGTTTGTTGTGACTGGGGCTCCTTCAGTTGATTGGGGTGCTTGATGAGTTGACAAAGGTTCCTGGCTTGTTTTACCGGTAGCCTCCTTCGAACCGGGTGCTTTGGGCTCAAATATCCATGAGAAGGAAGTCCAAGAAGAGTTGTTTGCAGATGGGGGGCTTTCTAAGCGTTTACCGAATAGAATGCCATAAGGGTCTCTGGCGACCTCTCGGTCGACACAATCGACAAAAGCCCGGAAGGCTTTGTCTCCGTGTGCATCAGAATGATGAGTAGGAGGGTGTTCTTGTTTTTCATCTCCTGGAGGTTGGGATGTGCTGGTGGAAGAGACTGGCTTTTGATAGCATCGTTTGTTGACCAACCATCGAGCAGACCGCCAGGACCACGGCTGAGAATCATCACTCTCCCACATTGCCTTCCGTCTCAACTCTTTGGAGTACTTGTGTCTCATAAGTTTGTAGTGTCTCCTCACGCGTTCTTGTTGATCTGTGTCGAACGAAGAGTGCCAGTCGCTTGGCTGACGACTCCACCACCATAGCATCCGGACTTGAGCAGCATGGATCTGAGTAATCCGGTGTATATTGGTTCTCAAGTAGATAGGGGTCTTTTCCAATGATGTCGGCCCCCACTGGGCCCGATAGACGGTTCGCAGAGTCATATTGGCTTGAAAGGGTGCGTGTGGTTGGGAGATGTCGAGGCTGGAGGACCGAATGGGATATTGAAGGTCGTCAAATAGGGAACTAGTAAGTTGTAGGCCGCAGGAGGGTTAGGGCATTATCAACCACATGCCTATATCATTACAAGCACAATACCTAGGTACAGAAGATGGGCGGTGTGGATGATTACAGACGCAGTGTGAGCGAGGCAGCGAGGGCTGACAGAAGGCGGGGTAGACTTTGATAAAGGCCCAAATAAGGTATAGATGCCTGGCCGTTGTCGATAAAGCCAACTAGCGCAGGTGCTATCACTGTCAGTGACACACCCCGTGGTCACGTGACACACACCAACCACAAATTCATCTGCATCTTGTGGGCAGCCTGAAAGCTTGAAGCACATCTCATTCTCGTAGGTTCAGGTATCTAATTGTTCAATAATACTGTAACAGGACTGGCGCTCTAGCGGTCATATACCTTACCAACGATGGTTCAATTCCTAAGAAACGCCCGCATCCAATTAGTAATACCATCATAATGCATCCACGACAACAACCATGACTACTCATCTGCTCGTCGTTTGGTCAACGTGTCTACTACACGACCGTAGAACTTGGCTGCATTTTGTCTAGCAAAGGTAATATCCTCGGTCAGGTAGCTAGGCATTAGCTCAATCATCTCACGATCTCGGTTCGCATCAAGAAGAGGCGTGTACAGGAATTCTGTTTCCTCGAAGCTAGCCGTTCTGGCATCCTCTTGATCCATGAACAGCTTGAAATGCAATGCTGTAACTTGATCAGTATCAAATCTTATCGTTGGCTTCAATTTGCACTTACTGCCATTTCTTCCTGTCTGTATGCAATCATATGTGTCTCCTTCTTCTGTCTTCTTCACACCTCGGATAATAAGCCCTGTCAGGTCACTGTACAGGTTTTCTTTCATCTGTGCGACTTGTACTGCGTGTGCTGCTTCTGCAGAACCTATTGCCGTGGTTCGTTGGACCATCGCTTTCCTTGCACTTGGTGGTGGTGGTGGCTTCGTATGTGTCTGCTCAATCGACGATGCTCGCGCGGCAGCCACCTTGGCCTCCAAGGCTTTGATCTCGCTTTGGGCGTCGTTAAGTGCTTGTGCAAGTTCAGTTGCTGTATTACGAAGCTTAGCGACTTCCGTCTCTTGACTCTGTATCTGCTTCTTAAGCTTCCGTGATTCCTGAGCCTGTGGAGCTTGTGCTGCCAATTCCTTCTTGAGTGAGGCGATTAGTTCATTTGATGCTTGCACTGTGGTGTCACACTGCTTTCGAAGTTTTTCCATATTTGCATTCGCCTCGTTGATGCCCACTTCTTTCAAATTGCGGTATTTGAGGTCGACATTCTCAAATTTACGTGTCATGTCTCCCAATTTTCGTCGAAGACTAGGATCACCCCTTTCCGTATCTGATGCGCTCCCAGCCCGTCTTCTATACGGTGGTTCTTGTCTTGATCTAGACGTGTCGCGTGCTGCTTTTCTTGGATGAGCCACGGGTTCTACCATGACAACCTCACTTTGTTGTTGTTGTTCTTCTTCGTCATCTTCTTCTCCTGTGCACTGGGATTCCGGGACAATTGAACGGGGTTCTTGTGCTGATTTAGATTTTGAAACTGTCTTTCTGGTGGCCACCTTGATCACCTCACTTTGTGGGCGGTTGGTAGCATGATTCGAGAGAGCTGCTACGGGCGTCTGTTCTATCTCAATATCGCCTTCCTCGGTCGCTTTGGGGATGGCTGCCTTCCTGGTCGCTCTTGATTTTGCAGGGGCGCGAGTGGCCTTTTTCGGTTTTGCAGGTGCTAATTCTCGCGAATCTTCTTCTTCTTGAACAATTTCGGCGTCACGGGCATTGATATGCTCTTCGAGGGCTTTGCGTTTAGCAGCCGCTTGTTTTGTGGTCGGCTTCTTGGTCGCTGGTGGTGAGGCTTTCTGGACCTTGGATCGCGACTTGGGAGCTACAGTGACCCGTTGACGTTTTTTGCCTTGCTTAGGTTGGGTACCTTTAGCTGTAGTGGTGGTACTCGCGTCAGAGGCAGAAGAAAGTATGGAGTTTTCATCGATACATTTGGGCGAATCTTCCATATCGGAGTCGAGAAGGTCAGCGATGCCCTTCATGGTGAATTGAGTAGTGTGTGACTTGCTCTAGAACTGTACACGTAGATTGAACGAGGGGACTCAGTGTGTGAAGGACGAAGAGCGCAGTACTTGTATGAAGTACGTGCAATCGTTGGCTGCGATAGCGAAACGCATGAGGCAAGACCAACCCGAGTCAATCAAAACATATCACCCAAATAGTACTAGGCCAGTAGATACATAGTCACGTGAGACAGGTGCCTTCGGCTCATCCCACTATGGCCAACGGGCCCCAGAATGCCTCCACAACTTCCACTCCTAATTACTGTTCTCCTCCCAATATCCTCTGGGCGCAATGCCACCCGCCTTCTAGTTCGATTTACCGTTCATTACTTTCAAGCATGTCCCCGGATAGAGGGCATATCTGGTGGCACCGGGTGCTCGAGGAGTTGGCGGTCGTGGCACCCTTGGTATGTTTATCACGGGATGTATAAAAGTATCGAGTGCTGATTCCTGACTTTACTAGGCCATCGGCGGATTCCTCATGGTGCGATACGTTCTGAAACAGATGAATTTGGATCCCGAGGCCGATGTCAAAGAACATGCGCGTTTAACATCGGCTGCAATCCTTCGCAGGTTAGATGAGCCCAACAAAGACGTGGGAAGCAGATCTACGGATCAAGGCTCTGATCGATCTCGGATGGAAGACCTGCGGTTATCACAATATGAACAGGTCATTCTACAAGACCTGGTCTTCCCCGAAGACATCCCAGTGTCCTTCGAAGATATCGGTGGACTTTCCGATATTATTGAAGAGCTGCGAGAAACGGTGATTTATCCGTTGACTATGCCCAACCTCTATTCGACTTCATCCTCATTACTGTCTGCGCCATCAGGAGTGTTGCTCTATGGACAGCCAGGCTGCGGCAAAACCATGCTTGCCAAGGCACTCGCACACGAGAGCGGAGCATGTTTTATAAATCTCCATATATCCACGCTAACGGAGAAATGGTTTGGTGATTCAAACAAGCTAGTAAACGCAGTCTTCAGCCTGGCACGAAAATTGGAGCCTGCAATCGTGTTTATTGATGAGATTGATGCAGTGCTTGGACAACGTCACTCTGGAGAGCATGAGGCGAGTGGGATGGTCAAGGCGGAATTCATGACCCATTGGGACGGATTGGCTTCAGCCACGACCACAGGACGGCCTCAAAGAATATTGGTTCTTGGAGCAACCAATCGGATACAGGATATAGACGACGCGATTTTGCGGCGGATGCCTAAAAAATTCCCAGTTTCTCTGCCCGGGGCTTCTCAACGCCTGAAGATACTGAACATTATGCTAAAAGACACCAAGGTGGATGCGCCGAATCTAGATCTTGAGTACCTGTCTCGAGTGATGAGTGGAATGTCGGGAAGCGACATCAAGGAAGCATGTCGAGATGCAGCGATGATCCCGGTGCGGGAGATGATCCAACGACAAAGACAGAACGGGCAACGGATGGAGCAAATGAAGGTAGGAGATGTTCGCGGGCTACGGACGGTAGACTTTTTCCAGACTGCACCAGGGAAGAAAATAGTGAAACAAGTGGAAGCAGAGAAAGAAGCCGAAGATTGGAGCACAGCATCATCGTCGGCTGGGGCCAATTCTGATGTGCAGGACACGGTGGAGCAAATTCCAGGGACAGCGACAGCGGCGTAACCCGGGAGCAAGCACAAGGCTGATATCATCTACGTGTGATGGTGGCGTTGGATGTCGGATCTTTGGGCTCAGGGGGACATAAGAGTTGCATCCTGTTCCTGAAGTATAAACTCGAAGTCGCATGGCTGCAGAGATTGCGCATGGAAGAATGCAAGGTTATCAGGTACGAGGTACATACAAATATACTACTCAGCCCTTGAATCTTGACTCGGAAGCCACGTGTGGACAATTATACGAGATACGAAGCAAACAGCCGAGGGATCATGTGAAAGTCTGACTTTTTTATGAAGGATTTTGAGCAGCACAACAGACGATCCCCAGTAATGCTGGTAATCCTACCCCACAATCTGCATGGACTAGCCGAGTAACAGTTCCTTGATGAACTATCGCCCTCCCAGCCGTGTCATCCAAAACACCAGGCAGCCGTGGATGGAGGTGTGCGGTGTGCTACCATTGGGTAGAGGCAGATGGAATTGGCAACGTGCTTGAGACTTGAGATGCGGCAAAGGAGAGGGAGTAACCTGAATTAGTTGTGATTGCACATACGAGTACATGGACAAGAAGCAGAGAACCGAAGCGCTGGACTCCGTGTTGTTTGCGAGTCGCTCAGGCCACTGACAATGACGGACATGCCCTGGCCACCCAGTGCTACAGGGTGCCAGGCATGGCCACAATTAACACGTTCTCGTTGGGGGACGTTAGGCACGAACGGGAGTATAGCCCAGTTAATGTTTAGCGCCTTCTTGGGGGCCCATCGGGGACAACTTAGTTACCCTGGTTAACAATGTTGGGGCCTGCGGGCACTACCTTGCCCGCGCCACTTCCCCCCTTCAGCCCTGCCTCTTAGGCTTCTTCGGGCCCCAGGAACCCAAAGTATCAGGCTTAGGCGATCTCTCCTCTCCGCAAATCAAGCCCACTACCGTATTGCTCCGGCATCTCAACCTCTACAAAGCGTCTTTTCGAAAGAACAAACACACTCACCACTGAGACACCCAACTCCGCTTGTGCTTACAACTTGAAGTCCATCTAGGAGTCAGTATCTCGCTATGCACTTGGCCGACCACGCTTGCGCATCTTGGTCATAACACTTCTTCTCGTCCACCGCCATGAGCGCCCCGAGTCCTCAATCCGAGGCGCAGTCTGCCTCTGGTCAACCCACAGCGCAGTCACAGGCTTCCAGTGAACAGAACGCTACTGGCAAGACCAACAGCGCACCTCCCAGTCAAACACCAGGACATCCCAGTTTTCGAAGGTGAGAATAGAACACAGAAGTCTTTTGCGTCTCACTGTCCACACTGAGCTTTGCTGACGACGTTGACTTGCACAGGCAACGAGCCTCTCGAGCTTGTGGTAAGCTTCTCCTCCACCGCCTCACTTTGCACACTTTTCTCGTGGACTGCGCCGGCCTGCAACATGCAAAGACACCAAAATAAAGCCAGCAGTGTTTATTGCTTATCACGGAGACTCTGTCGCACGACCACAAAAGGAATGAAACTTTGCGGACAGCCGCACTGAATGGGTTTTGTTCTTTTGTCTTTGGTGGACGCGACAGACCGAGAACCTCGGTCCAAAGATGCTCTGCAGAGGCTCTGCAGTGTTCTGTAATCGCCTATCTTCTACATGAAGAACAAGAGGGATTCAGTCCACAGGGGCCCCGTCGCATCTTTAATTACAGCCTATGGTATACTCGAATGCTAATCCACTCGTCCTACAGAAACATGCCATGCCCGCAAAGTACGTTGAACATGAACATGCCACCAACTGCCAATGGTTGTTTCGGTGTGTGGTCAGGTGACTGAATCCTTATGTTAACACTGCCTCTCCGCAGGTGAGATGCGATGCCGCATCCCTTGGGTGAGTTGGATATACGACACCACACCGATCATTTTATGCTGAATATTTGCTCAGAGTCCCCTGCACGAATTGTGTGGCTTTTTCAATTGAATGTCGAATTCCCGTTCCCAAGCGCAAGCGGGCTGGCACTGCCAGAGCCAAGGACGATGAGAGGTATAGCACACTTCATCCATATTCTTTCATGCCAGGAGGTCTAACATACCCCCTTCAGCGAGGCCGGAGACACACAGCAGCCGGCCACTCCAACCGACAATCGAGCCAACCAGCCATCCCGACCAACCCAGACTCTTGGTTACAATTCCCCAGATGGCATGCCTTCGACTCAAATGTCCGAGGCTCAGGCCGCTCAACAAGCTGCCAATAATAGCACCATGACCCAATTCATGAAGCCCAAGTTTGCACGAGCCCCAATCAAGGAGGCAGGTCGTGTTGCTTATTTGGGTGAATCTTCCAATCTGTCGTTGCTTGTCCACGATCGCCATGGCACGACCGATGTAGTTCACTACCCTCTGCCCGAAAACATTCGCGGAGCACGTGCTCGCCTGACGGAACCAGACCAGATGGAGATAGAGATCCTGCAGCAGAGAGGCGCTTTCTTACTTCCGCCTCGAGCCTTATGTGACGAGCTCGTCGATGCCTATTTCCGTTGGGTCGCTCCCATTGTGCCAGTCATCAATCGAAGCCGCTTCATGAAGAGGTATAAAGACACTAAGAATCCGCCCTCACTGCTGCTCCTTCAGGCTATCCTACTGGCTGGTTCCAGGGTCTGCACCAATCCACAGCTGATGGATGCCACTGGTTCCACCACGCCTGCAGCAATGACCTTCTACAAACGCGCAAAAGCGTTGTATGATGCCAACTATGAAGACGATCGTATCACCATCGTCCAGGCTTTGATCTTGATGGGCTGGTACTGGGAGGGACCCGAAGGTAAGGCGTCAGAACAAGCATTCGAATTCGCCGACGCTGCCCGGTCTAACATAGCAGCAGATGTCACTAAGAATGTCTTCTACTGGACCAGAGTCGCTATTGTCGTCGCTCAGGGTGCCGGCATGCACCGAAGGTGGGTATTCCTTTCGTCAACTTGTGATATTTGGTCGCACTGACCATTTAATTAGTGTTGAAAGTTCCCAGTTGAGTAGGCAAGATAAAAGACTGTGGAAGAGGGTGTGGTGGTCTCTGTTTACCAGAGATCGATCAGTGGCAGTCGCCCTCGGCCGACCCGTTTCCATCAACACTGACGACTCAGATGTGGAGATGATCACAGAGGAAGATTTTATCGAGGACGAAGGAGATCCAGCCAACGATTATCAACACGAGGCCGTGCATATCCAATTCTTCCTCCAGTATGTCAAACTGTGCGAGATTATGGGACTTGTGCTATCTCAACAATACTCGGTTGCGTCAAAAGCTCGACGCACCAATGCGATCGATCTAACCCATAGTGATATGGCACTGGCGGACTGGCTGCAAAATTGCCCTCGCGAGGTCTATTGGGAGCGTTCACGACATCATTTCTGGTCAGCTCTTTTGCACTCAAATTACTAGTAAGTAAATCCACTTGCCTCCAGTCACACCGAGAATTGACGCATCCTAGCACTACACTCTGTCTGCTCCATCGGGCCCACATGCCACCCGCAACAGCCAAACCACATGATTATGATAATGTAGATATGGCCTATCCATCAAGGACCATCGCTTTCCAGGCCGCTGGGATGATTACTTCGATCATGGAAAACCTTCTTGCTCATGATCAAGTCAAATATCAACCTGCATTTATGTAAGTGGTAGGAGTTTTAACTCCCAGCAATGTAACTAACGATTTTACAGCGTCTACAGTTTGTTCTCCGCTTTGATCATGCACGTGTATCAAATGCGCTCGTCAGTGCCTTCTGTCGTGGCCGCCAGCCAGGAACGGATCAATGTGTGCATGGTGGCATTGAAAGAAGTGTCCAAAGTATGGCTTGTGGCCAAGATGGTCCATACTCTGTTTGAATCCATTCTTGGAAACAAGGTCCTGGAGGAAAGGCTGCAAAAAGCGACAGGGCGAAAGGCACAACGCGCCAAGGCGAACCAAGCTGCCGCTGCTCAGGGACATTCCAACGGAAATTCAAATGGGGCAACTCAGGCTCCGAACCCGCCAGTATCGCATATCCCTCCACCACCTAATCCGACGAAGCGTAAGTTCGACGACATTGACTTGGGCTTCAACGTTGGGCCTCCTGCCCCACAGATGTCATATGAACGATCACGACCTCAAACACCTGCGGTAACGCCATCTCGAGAACCGTCACAAAGCCACAATACCAACTTCCTCGGTTCGCCACCTTTACCTAATGAGCAATATTTACCAGCCTCACGATCGCGAGGTGCATCCCGACTTCCGTCTAGGGGACCTACTCGCGCAAACTCGCCGTTCAATGGATATTCGATACCAGCGACACCACCCGATCTCTTCCTGGTAACGAGGGACTCGCCTAACATATCTCAGCAGTTATGGGAGAACTTCCAGCCTGACCAGTTATTCCCAGACGGCACGATCGGAGATGCGACGAATTTCACCAGCCCGATCTTGAATCACGCAGTGGATCCACAGTTGCAGATGTCCTCACACTCGATGGGTGGTGGTCAACAAATGCCTCAGATGGACCTGTCAGGACAATCGCAGGTGTGGCCAGGAGGCATGGCAGGCATCATGGGGTCGGGCATGGAAATGCACGACAGCGACGGATGGTCGACCAGCTCGATTGGAAATGCACCCGTGGCGCCGACGACTCTGAACGTGGAGGACTGGTTCCAGTTCTTCGGCATCAACGGAGAAATGGCCGGTATGGGATTAGATGGTGCGTAGCTTCTGATCTGATCCGGCCGTGATGGGGCGACATATCAAAGCAAACGCTGACCTCAACAGTCAAAATGTGAAACTCCACGGCAGACAACGAAACGATTGTTTCCTTCCAAGGGAGAGACAGAAATGTCTTGTATATCAACATTAGCGGTTATGGTTTGGGAAAGGTTGGGACTTAGTTGGGGATGATGAAGGCGTAGCCAGAATGCCTTTGTCGAACGGAAGAGAGACAAGAGGAGAAACCGAGCAACTCTCCACCCCCTTCCTCTTAGACACCTGGATGAATATTCGACTCCGGATTATACATATACATGGCATTGACATGGCCTTCCCCCCTGGGCCCACCCCGTTGATGCTGGTATAAGGAGGGAATGGTATACTCCATATATATAATGACAATATACACCGTACAGCCAGCAATGTTTGCAGTCATCAGCCAGAGTTTGTTTTATCTTCACATGGGCATCCTCGATCAACAGGGCCTAGCGCGTCAATCATTTTTGGACCCCCTGGTGGTATATTGTTTAGCTTCACTTTGGTCGATAAGTATGGTAAGCATTATTCAGCAGCAAACGATCACGGAAAAGGTTCCCCAGATAATGAGTTCGAGCTTGTCCCTGTTATTCCTCTCGCTCTCCTAGGCTCCGTTTCTCGAGGTATTACGTGACTGGTTCCTCATCTCAAAGTGGTGAATAAAATACCGGCTTCGGGGTTTCGACTTCCTCTGCGGGGTTATTGGTTGAGTCTTGACATCCTAACTTTGGATTTTGCGGTATGCGGTGCTCGGCCTTCGGCTCTCGATCCGGAAAATTGGGTACATTTGAGTCCTTGGTAGATTTAGTGAAAAAGCAGTCTAGCCCTCCGCCCTTGTGCTGATCATGAAGACAAGGCTCTGCTCCGTACCGCATCCACAACCACAACCACGTCCACACCCACA
>Ga0105239_10000870_pt1 | contig 42954 bp, 30 predicted proteins | sample KBSC44metaG_FD_92761 | JGI IMG/M metagenome (GOLD analysis project Ga0105239, IMG submission 92761) | Corn rhizosphere microbial communities from Kellogg Biological Station, Michigan, USA - KBS C4-4 metaG | ecosystem: Host-associated > Plants > Roots > Rhizosphere > Soil | place: Michigan, USA...
TATATTTCATGAACCAGCTGCTTATTGCAGGTGGCGAAAATGCCTGCTAGTCATGAAGTTGACCCTAATACTGTTAATCGCATTTGTTCTACATGCCGGTGCGCGGGGGACTGCGCAGACGGTGACACTATCAGTGAAAAATATGCCGTTGGAGAAAATTTGTAAAGAGATTGAAAGGCAGACGGGGTATTATTTTGTTTATGCTAAAGATTTGAATAAGGAGACGCACCTGGTGAGCGTAAAGCTCAATGGGGTAAGCATGGACGAAGCGCTACGACAAGTGTTTCAAGGGCTGCCTTTTAGATATCAAGTTATCGATAAGGTGATAGTTGTAAATACGATGACAACAAGTAATCCGCATGCAAGAATCTCTACGGATCCAGGGGACCAGATGATCAAGGTGCAGGGTGTGGTTTTGACTGAGCAAGGGCAGCCTCTTGCAGAAGCATCAGTGACAATAAAAGCAAATGGGAAGGGTACCATTACCAACGCTAAGGGCGAATTTTCCCTGCCTGCAATCCCTGCTAATACGGAACTACTCATAACGCATATCGGATATAGCTCAAAATCTGTGCTTCCAAGAGAAGGAAAATTCCTGGAAGTTCAATTATCTATTGCTGCAAGCGAACTGGATGCAAATGTGGTTAAAGGATATTATAGTACCTCCAATCGTCTTAATACAGGAAATGTGGTTACTGTAAAAGGAGAAGATATCGCCAAGCAGCCTGTTACGGATCCAATATTGGCTTTAGAAGGGCGTGTTCCCGGGCTATCCATTTCTCAGACATCAGGAGTGCCTGGATCATACAGCACCATTCAACTGAGAGGACAAAATAGTATAAGGGATGTGAACAAGCCTGTCACCGTAAATGATCCCTTATATATTGTTGATGGCGTGCCATTTAGCTCGCAGTCTTTAACTGACCCTCTCTTTGGCGGTGGAGTATTTCAGGCACCTACCTACAATAATGGAACTGGACAGGGGATTAGCCCATTCAACGGCCTGAACCCTGCAGATATTGAGAGTATTGAAATATTAAAGGACGCTGATGCTACTGCTATTTATGGCTCTAGGGGCGCTAATGGTGTGATATTGATCAATACAAAAAAAGGAAAAGTTGGGCAAACCAAGATGGATATTAATGTATACACAGGGGTTGGAAAGGTCGCCCGGAAGCTGGATTTAATGAATACTCAGCAATATTTACAAATGAGGCACGAGGCTTACAGAAACGATAATCTTTCGCTGGTTACACTTCCTGCTTATGATCTGAATGGGTTCTGGGATACGACACGTTATACCGATTGGCAGAAAGTACTTATCGATAATCCTGCACCGTTCACAAATGCTCAGGCAAATATATCTGGCGGTAATGTCAATACCCAGTATTTGATCGGGGGAGGGTATAGCAGGCAAGGAGTGTTATTCCCTGGAAATTATTCCGATGAAAAAGCCTCCTTACATATCAATATATCGAATTCCTCTCCCGATCAAAGATTTCACACCCAACTTTACGTGAATTATATTAACGATAATAATAATGAACCAATTCAAAATCTTGTAACATCCATTACATTAGCACCTAATGCTCCTGCCTTATATGACGCCAATGGCAACCTTAACTGGCAACCAAAGAATGGATCAGCAACCTGGGCTAATCCATTGGCGTACACAAATGCGCATGCAAAGGCAAATTTTGTCAATTTGATAGGAAATTTGGTAATGAGGTATCAAGTGTTTTCGGGATTTAACCTGCAAAGTAGTTTCGGCTATGCTAATAGCCAATTGAATGGAAAGGTCTTGCAGCCTTCATCCTATTTCCCTCCTCCTAATGATATTCCTGGAAATAGATCGAGTTCGTTTTCTTCAGCAAGCAATACCACATGGATTATAGAACCGCAGGCGAATTATCTTCGGCAGATTGCAAAAGGGAGATTAGAGGTTTTGGTAGGCTGTACCTTTCAAGACAATACCCAGAATTCACAGTCATTAGGGACGGCTAACTACTCCAGTGATGCTTTAATTAGTAATCCTATGGCTGCCGGGCTCGTTTTTCTGGGGGGATACAGTTATGCACAATATCGATACAATGCTGTTTTCGGAAGAATAAATTATAGCTGGCAAGATAAGTACCTGATCAATATTACGGCCCGTAGGGATGGGAGCAGTAGATTTGGGGCTGGGAAGCAATTCGGCAACTTCGGGGCGGTCGGAGCCGCTTGGATATTTTCTAAGGAAATGTTTATTCAAAATAATTTTCCATTATTAAGTTTTGGCAAGTTCAGAGCTAGTTATGGAATTACCGGTAATGACCAAATTGGCGATTACCGATATCTCAGCACTTATTCAGCTGATGGGAAATCCTATCAAAATTTGCCCGGGCTATATCCTTTGATTATTGCCAACCCTTATTTTGGGTGGGAACGAGTAAAGAAACTAGAAGGAGGTGTAGAACTGGGTTTTTTAAAAGACCGTATAATTTTCGCAATGAGTTGGTATCGCAACAGAACGGATAATCAATTAGTTTTCTATCCTTTACCACTTGTAACCGGATTCGGTGGGATCCAGGGTAACCTGCCTGCCCTAATTCAAAATACAGGGTTGGAATTTACAGTACAAACGATCAATCTACGAAGTAAGAATTTTAACTGGAATAGTTCTGTTAATTTATCGATTCCAAGAAACAAATTGCTGGCCTATCCAGATATTCAAAATTCCCCTTATAAGTATAACTACGTAGTTGGTCAACCTTTGTCCATTCGGTATCTATTTCATTATACCGGAGTTGACCCACAGACAGGAACTTACCAGGTTCTCACGAAATCCGGAAATGCAAAACCTTTCTTACCTGAAGATTATGTTCCAAGCAAGCCAATTACACAGTCATATTATGGAGGAGTACAAAATACACTCACTTACAAAGGATTTCAATTGGAATTTTTAATACAATTTGTAAAACAATTGGGGTACAATTACCTGGGTGGGGGTATAGATATACCAGGCAAATTTAATGTGAACCAACCAACTTTTGTTTTGTCTAATCGATGGCAAAAACGGGGAGATATTGCAACCGTGCAAAGGTACACGAATGGATTCGATCCAGCACGCGCTGCATACGATAATGTCCGACTGAGCGACAACATAATATCGGACGCCTCTTTCGTGCGCTTAAAGACTCTGGCTTGCTCCTATCAATTACCTACTGAATGGCTAAAAAAAGCACAGCTCAAATATACCCGGGTATATATTCAATGCCAGAATTTGCTCACAATCACGAATTATCTTGGCCTTGATCCAGAAACAGGGTTTTTTAGCTTACCTCCTGTTCGGATGATCACTGCGGGGATACAGGTAAATTTTTGAGCTAATTTATAAATAGAAACAATATGAAATACAGATACAATTGTGGTACTGCAAATTTACTAGCACTCTTTTGGGCAATATTTAGTATAGCCGGATGCAAGAAATTTGTATCTATCGCGCCGCCTAGTACCCAAGTAGTAACGACTAGCGTGTTCAATAATAGTGGTGCTGCTACGGCAGCCTTGACGTCTATCTACTCCCAAATGAGTAGTGCGTCGTGGCAAATGTCTCAAAATTCGGGTTTGTTAAGTGATGAATTAACTGACAGTTTTTCTTTAAATAGCCATGTATTGCCATTTTACATCAATGCTTTAGCAGCACAAGATGCACCTGGCCCATGGACAGTTGTGTACAATTATATTTATCAGGCAAATGCTGTCATTGAAGGTGTTCAGACCATTAGCGGCATTACTTCTCCAATCCGGCAGCAACTCGAAGGAGAAGCAAAGTTCATTCGGGCCTTTTGGCATTTTTACCTTGCGAATTGCTATGGGGATGTGCCTATAGTAACAAGCACAGATTATAAAACCAATTCCTTCATAGCTCGTAGTCCCAAGGCAAATGTGTACAAGCAAATTATTGCGGATTTACAAGATGCAAAAAATAAATTGAACAGCAATTATATAGATGCCAGTGATACCGCTGTTACAAATGACAGGGTAAGACCCAACAAATGGGCAGCTGCATCGTTACTTGCACGGGTATATTTATATACGGGAAATTATTCTGATGCCGAAAGTCAAGCTACCGAGGTGATCAATAACACGAATTTGTATTCACTCGTTCCCGAATTATATAACGTATTTTTAGCCAATAGTAATGAGGCTATATGGCAGTTAGCAATACCAATACCAAATACGGCGAACACACTGGATGCATACAATTTTGTATTGTTGGGTGCGCCCATTAATCCAGACGGTGCCACCAATATTGCAACTATTAGCCCCCAATTGCTTAGCAGTTTTGAATTAAATGACAACCGGAAAACAGCATGGATAGGCACGTATACAACAAGCGGTACACCTATGATTACCTATTATTTTCCTTACAAGTACAAGGATATTTCACCAAATATTACAGAATATGTCATGGTACTTCGGCTAGCGGAACAATACCTCATTCGTGCTGAAGCCAGAGCGCAACAGGGAAAGGATCCTAGCGAAGTTGTAAGTGACTTAAATGCGATCAGAGTGCGCGCAGGCCTTACGGATTATACGGGAGCAGTAGACAAAACCTCTCTCCTGGCGGCTATTCTTCATGAACGACAAGTAGAATTATTTACGGAATGGGGACATCGGTGGTTTGATCTTATTAGAACGGGGAATGCTGACGCTGTGATGAGTGTCGTAACTCCTCAAAAAGGGGGTACATGGAAATCCAGTTGGCAATTATATCCCATTCCGCAGAGTGAAAGAATGGCAGACTTTAATCTTACACAAAACCCAGACTACTGAGAGGATATTCGGTTTCTTTTTGGAGGATCATTTATTGATGCAACCATCTTTACTATATTATCGTCTTCATGCTATTAACATAATAGAATTTTTATGCATGACACCCTTCAACATCAGCTACTTCAGAATAAATATGAAGAATTGATCTTATGACTGGTGAAATCGGAAGAAGACAAAACTAAACTCACTGCCCAGATCAATCTATTATAGTGGAGAAGGATAGGCGATGTGACAAACGCCCGCAGGAAACTATTGAGTGGTTAAAGAAACAACTTTATGCAGAAGTACTGAGAAGTTTGTGTCCCAGTCCCGTAAGACGCCCTGCAACTCATGAATATTAATTTCCCCGATGTATTGGTATAGTCATGAATGCATTTTAATTGCAGGGGATATCGGTATTTTTATTCTACGGTCTTAGATTCTACTATTTTAAATTATAAAAATGAAATTTATTGCTTTTTCATTATTAGCAAGTATTTATGTTATAACGACATTTGCACAAAAACCTATTATTGGATCATCGGTATTCAATAAATGGCCCAGCGTCGATCATATTAAAGTCAGCAATGATGGCCATTACATGACTTATTTAGTTAACAATGTACCTGAGGGGGGATATACGACGGTGGTTAAGGGTATTTACGATGTATGGGAAAGGACATTTGAGAATGTTGTAGAAAGTGATTTTACAGACGATAGTAAGAAGATTGTGTTCAGAGAGGAGAATAATATTCTTCACATTTTAAGTCTAGGGACTGGTGAAGATCTACAAATAGATCACATCTCTTCATATCGAATCCTGGGTAAGGGTGAGGTGGAATGGCTTGCTTACCAAGCGAACCCGGCTAATCAGGAAGGAAAACTGGTAATACGAAACTTACATACAAGCAAGGAGGAATCAATTCTATCCGTGAGGGATTATTGGTTTAACGGGATTGACGTATTAGCGATCCAGATAGATCGAAATAATGAAAATACTCAGGAGAAAGCCTTGTATTGGTGGAATCTAACAACAGGAACAAAAAAAACTATCTTGATGGGATGGCGGGCAGAGAGCTGCAGTTTTGATAAAGCAGGTCAGCAAATCGCATTTATTACAGTTGGCCCGGGTCAAGTGAAAAGAATGGTGGAAAGAATGCTCTGGTATTATAAGGATGGAATGAAAGAAGCAGAAAGTAGGACAAAAGAGAGGGAGAGTGGCATCGATACTAATTTAATGATTTATAATAGCCAACCTTTTTTTAGTAAGGATGGGAATCGGCTATTTTTTAAATTGGTAGAAAAGCCTCTTCCGAAGGCTCCCACCGAAGCAGTCAAGGTGGACGTTTGGAGCTATAGGGATATTCGGTTACAAGACGAGCAAATAAGGAACTTGATGTTTCCAAAGGTTTTTCTCGCGACTATGGATATAGGCAGTGGCAGTATAGTGAGACTTCAACAGGATAGTGAGCAAATAAGCGCGGGAATGGATGAGCAGGACTACAATAATTATTTATTAGTGGGAAAAGGAGGCGGACCTGAATTTTGGTGGCAGGAAACAGCTCGTCCGTCCATGTGGCTAGTTTCAATGAAGGATATGAACCGGAAGTTAATTAAAGAGAGAATAGCCTACGCATATGATTGGGATATGTCATTAGAATTCTATTTGTCTCCCAAGGAACAATTTGTTATATATTATGATCCTTTTGAAAAAGGATATTTTTGTTATGAAATAAAAAGTGGATTAACTAAAAATATAACATCGGATATATCTGTTTCCTGGAGAAATGAGAATGATGAAAAGTGGGCATCCCCTTGGTTTGGGTTCCCATTTGGGATTGCCGGCTGGGTTGACGAAGATCAAGCATTGTTGATCTATGACAAATACGATATTTGGAAAGTAGACCCTAGAGGGATACATAAGCCCATCAATATTACAAATGGGTATGGGAGGACCAATCATATTAGGTTCAGGTTAACGGGAAGAGGTGGAGATCTTAGGAAGATATCCCCTCATTCCCGACTTTTGTTAACGGCATTTGACACCGCGAGCAAATACAACGGTTTTTATTACAAAAAACTGGATAGGGGTGGGGATCCGGAATTGTTAACGATGGGGCCTTATATTTTTAGGGATCCAATAAAGGCGAAAGATGCGGATACCTGGATTGTAATGCGTGAAAGTGCTAAAGAATCCCCTAACTATTATGCCACCAGCAATTTTAAAAAGTTTCTTCCAATGAGCAGTGTTGAGCCAGAAAAAAAGTATAACTGGTTAACTTCCGAATTGGTGAATTGGGAACTGCCTGACGGCAGCACATCACAGGGTATATTATACAAGCCGGAAGATTTCGATCCTGCCAGGAAATATCCTCTACTGTTACATTATTACGAAGAGAGGACTCAGGATTTATGCAGGTATTGGGAGCCTGAAGCGACAAGAGACGATATTAATATCCCTTATTTTGTAAGTCGTGGTTACTTGATATTTGTACCTGATATTCATTTCCGGACTGGCGATGTTGGGCCAAGCACCGTTAATACAATTGTATCAGCAGCCAGGTATTTATCCAGGCATCTATGGGTAGATAGCAGCCGGATTGGGCTTCAGGGGCATAGTTTTGGCGGTAGCGAGACTATGCGGATTATAACGAGCACACGATTATTTGCGGCCGCAGTAGAAGGGGCGGGTGGATCAGATGCTATTAGTAGTTATGGGCAATTATCTTTGGGCGAAAGCAGACAATTTGGCACTGAGATGGGGCAGGGAAGGATCAGGGCTAGCTTATGGGAAAGACCTGATCTCTATGTCAGCCATTCTTCCATTTTTGATGCCGATAAAGTTGTGACACCCTTGTTGATGATGCACAATAAGAAAGATCAAGCTGTGCCTTGGGCACAAGGAGTAGAATTTTTCACCGCCTTGAGAAGACTGGGTAAGCGGGTGTGGATGTTGCAATATGATGATAGAGAACATTTTGTAGATGGGAAAGACGCACTTGATTACACCATACGAATGGAACAGTTCTTTGATCATTACTTAAAGGGGATGCCGCCACCCAAATGGATGACAGATGGGATTCCAGCTACAAGGAAAGGATTGGAAACTGGTTATGACCTGGACAAGAGTGGGAAAATGCCTTGATATAGTATAAAGTTATGTCCCGTCCTGGAAAAGTTGACAAAAAATAGAGTTGTCCGAGAATAATATGACAATGGGTCTCGTCCTGAAAAAGGTTGGCAGTTTTGGATGAAGAAGTAAATTGACGATTTCTCGGTGCAAATCAACGGGTTTTTGTTGACATTTTTTAAAAATTGAAAATCTTATCCCTGATTTTGTTGACAAAATTCGGAGGCTGCCTGATTCTTCTCATTCTGATTTATTTTTGATTATTATAATATTTTTTGGCCAAATTCTTCCTCACCATTAAGGGAGGATTTGGCCAAAAACTTCCCTATTCTTGTATTCTTCCATTTTCTTTCTAGCGGGCCTTCGGCTTCATGTGCTTGTATCGGCGTAAGATAATTACAGCTCATGTGGGGGCGCTTGGTATTGTAAGCGTCTATGCTCTGGATAACTGCAATCTTTGCTTCATCATGGGTTTTAAATATTCGGTTTAAATTAAATTCTGTCTTTAAGATACCGTTCATTCTTTCTGCAATTTGATTATCATAACCCTCGCCATCCAGGGTCATGCTTATGGCAATATTTGACTCCTTTAGTTCCAGCACGTACTCAAAGCTGCAGTACTGGGTACCTCGGTCCGAATGATGTATCAGGTTAGCCAAAAACTTGGTTCGTCCTTTTAGTGCCATATCCAGGGCCTGGTGGCAGCCCTCAGCCGAAAGATTGGGGTAAAGGCAATACCCGACGATCTTTTTTGAGTATGCGTCTGTAATCAGCGACAGATAATTAAAATCATAGCCAACACAGATGTAGGTAATATCAGCTACCCATAATTGCTCCGATTGAGCTACAACCAGCTCCTGGACAAGATTTGGGTATTTTTTTAGCCAGTGCCTTGAGTTGGTTGTTTTGGGAATACCCCGTTTTCTTCTAATAAGCATACCCCCTTTGCGCAATATCTCATGCAGCTTATCACGCCCTATTTTTATCCCATGCGTTTTGAATGGCTCTCTCAGACACAAATACAATTTTTTAGTACCTAAACCAGGCAATTCCCTACGCAACTGGGCTACCAGTTCCAGTACGATGACCTGAATCTGATATTGCTCTTCAAAATATTCTTCCCTTTTATAAAATGCTTGTCGGCTTTTACCAAACAGTTTACAAAGACGACCGATACTCATCTTTGCAAGCTTTTTTTGCTTTAATATTTTCACTGTTTGGTACCAGCCTTTTTTCTGATTGGAATTGAAAAATGCTTTTCTGCAAAATCCACTAAATGGTTTAAGCTGAATATGACCACATTGGCGTATTCCAGTGCTTTTTCCAGCTCTTTGATGCGATGTTCTGCTGCTTTTAGATTTGCTTTTTGTTCTTCAGTCATAGCCGGCAAAACTATCATACCATTCTCCAATTGCTTCTGAAACTGCCTGATCCACATTTGGACCGTATAGATGCTGGGCAAATCGTATTCTTCTACAGCTTTTTGAATATCCTTACCTTGATAAAAAACCTCCAGAACCACTTTTTCTTTGAAAACCTGGGTAAACTCATAGCGGTTCAAATAGGCCTCTAAATTTGTATTTTCCATACAGTTTTGTTTGGCAAAACTGTCAACCTATAGCCGGATAAGACCGTTAAGGCGTTGGATTACCCAACGCCTTAACTTTATGAACTTTATGCTAGAGTTCAATCAAGGATGTTCTGTGGAGTACTTGACCGGGCTAATGCATATGGTTGAGCCGTTGCAGGTGCTGCCGTTAGTTCCTGAAGAATAAACATTTTGGCTGTGAGTAGTCGTGTTATCACCAGTTACGGTAACGAAAGTATTTAGGCACTGGGTAGTACCGGTATTGGTACAAGTTGACGAAAAAGAGATGCACTTACCTCCCAAGGAACAATAAAACCGTGAAGTGGAAGGACCAAAATGCTTGGCTGCTGCGACCCCAGCAAATGCTAAAAGACCCGTAGTGATGCCCAGGAATAATCTTGAACGTTTCATAAAATGGGATGCTTTTTCAATTAAAAAGCAACAAAAACTTTGGTTATAAATATTCGCTTACTCTTTTACAGGTTTTCAGCTTTCCCCTGATTGTGCACAATATTTTAATTACCAGGATTCTGTTCTATATTTAACCAGGGTAGCGCAAGTAGTTCCAGAGCCGCCGTTGGTTCCCGAAGCATAAACATTTTGGTTATGTGTAGTTAGCACTCCCTCGGTCGTAGTAACGAAGCTCATTATGCATTGCGTGGTTCCGGTATTGGTGCAATGGCAAGAAAGCGCGATGCACTTTCCACCCAAACTGACATAATACCGTGTAACGGAAGGCCCAAAATGTTTGGCTGCTGCTACGCCAGCAATGGCTAAAAGGCCAGTTGTGATACCCAGGAATAATCTTGAACGTTTCATAAATGGAGCTGCTTTTTTAATCAAAAGCAACAAAAACTTTGGTTATAAATATTTTTCACTTTGGGGAAGCCAATGGGTGATCTATTTCAGGAGATAGATAGCGCATCAAAAAATGAAGTATTCCGCTATTACCTGTAAATAGATCGGCGGTCAGAATAATATTCACATTCGTCTGCCAATATCCTGTTCCATCTTCCTTTCTTTTGAAACAGTGTGCTATTAATTGGGCGATCCAGGCAGCTCTATCCAACCATTGCGAATCTTTCAATACATGGAAGGCGTCGATATATACTTCACCCAACCCAGCTAATCCAGTAGTCATACTGAAATCCATTCTCACAGGATATGGCTCAATGCCGGATAAAATCTTCTCTGCTATCGTTCGATATCTTAGAGCACCTAATACTTCGTATGATTTTATAAATAGCAATGCAATTCCTGGCGTGCCATTAGTCATACTCCATCGGTCGATCGATCGATCTCTGGTATTTAGAGGCCATGCATATGTATTCTTCTTCTTAATGGAATTTCCCTCGAACCAATGCAAAGATTTTGTCAGGGCATTTTTTACGGATAAATTATCGGGATGTGCCTGCAGATAACACAATAAGAACCAGGAAATGCCGGCTACCCCATTGTCAAGGCCTGTAGAAATGCCGTCTTTTTTATTAGGCACTCCTGTCAAATTCCATGATCCATCCTTCTGTTGGTTGTTTAATAGAATTTCGATGTGCCTGGATAAAGTTTTTTGTACCCAGGCCTTATCCAGCCAAAAAGCGCTTTGCAACAATGCAATACCTTGCCCTGCTACTCCAGTGGCCAGATCGAAAGTGTTCGATATTTCAATAAAGCATTGTTGTAACCGACTGATATTCTCAGGATCAGGAGTCAACATCCCGGCTTTCAAGCCTTCGATTATTGCTAACGCGATGCCAGCCCGGCCAAAAAATAGCCCAGATAACGCCCTCTCTGGATGGCAGAAATGATTTTCGTGCAGATATCTCCAGCTATTGGCATAGGTTGACTGGTTGGCATCCACGAGGAATCCTGCACGTTTTGCACGGGCAACCAGCCATATGGGGCCAGCCATACCTGTATGCCAAGGCTCATATATGCTCGTATCCAATTGTTCATTTGAAATCAACGATCCATTTTGCCGTGACAACGAAGTCCAACACTTCTCTGGACCGAGTAGGTCAACATGTGATAAGCCCGCCAGGCCGTCCTGTATAATTTTTTTTATTTCTTTTTCGGATAACGATACCGCGGGTAGTTTGCTTATTACTTGCTCCTTTTCTTCCTGCTGCACCGTGCCACGATATTGCTTTAAGACATTTTGAATATCTTTTAGTTCTGGTCTATTTGCAGGATTATGTCGCCAGCAAGCGGCTATTTTCTCAGCTACTATATCATCTCCGATGAGAAAAATATATGACCGAATTAATTGATCATATGATTGACCATGGAACTTCATTGCAAACAGATTAGTAAAAAATATGACCATCAACCCTCCGAAGGCATAAACATCGTCCTTATTAGTAGGCTTTTTCAACATCATTTGCTCGGGCGACATATGACCCGGTGAGCCCATCAGGAAAGGAGGATCAGGATGTAGGGTGACGACAGACCAGGCAAGCTCCATATCTATCAGATAGATCTTCCCTTTTACATTGATGAGAAAGTTGTCTGGTGTGATATCCCTATGGATAAAGCCTTTTTCATGGAAGCGTATAATAATTTCCGAAATGTCAATAAGCCGATCCAATAATATGAGACGGAGATCCACTGGTAATTCCAGCCACCGGCGATTTTGATAGACAGCATTTAGCCAGGTAGTCAATGTTATTCCCTTGATGAATTCCATGGCCAGATAAGCGTCATTGTTCTCCTCGAAATAATCGAATACTTCGGGCATGGGAACATCATAATGCAAGGCCTGATATAGTTCATATTGCCATTTAAGCCTGTCCTTTATGTCCCTTCCCGCCGCATCGGTGAACATATTGACCCTGCCTTGTTTGATCAAACAGGATTTTATCTTCCAGAATTTCTTAAAGTAGAGCGCCTTTATGACATCTCCTTTCGCATCGGCTTTCAATGTCGTCAGAGGGTAATAGACATTATTCAGCAATTTTCGTTTTGGAGGTTCTTCCGGACTGGTTATTTCTCCAAAAGGCCAAAAAATGCCCCGCGGAGGCAGGAAAGGTACGGTATAACTGTCCTGGATCAACCGGCCATCGGCGCCATATATAAACCTGAGAACATCTCCGTCTGCGTTGGTCTGTAAAACGGGATTGAATGAACCATATCGGGTATATACAACTCCTCCCAAATGCCGGTCTGTTGGTATGGCAGGACCACGAAATGAACTAGTTAGGGTAATGAGTTTTTTTGCGACCTGCAGGGCTATTATGTCGTCTTCCGGAAATATACTTACTATTTTTCCTAGTTTTGAGTATCCCAATGAACCTTCCAACATGCAAAATGCTAATCGCGAGTCACGGACTATCCTGAACGAAACTCGATCAGCCAATAGTTCTGGAATTACCAACTGTAGAAAATCGGGTATTTGAGAGAGTACCACTGACAAATGAATGATCCACCCCTGCGCTTTTTTTATTTCTCGCACCTGCCAGTAATGCTCAAAGGGGAAATAACCCACTCCATAAGTTTGCAGGATATTCGAATAATTGTCGGATTGTGTCGTGGCAATGTTTTCCATATTATAAGCTATCAACTAATGCAATTATTTTCCTGACTTCGGCCTCTCCATCGAATATTTTTCTTTGACGTTTATCCCTGTCATAAAGAACCATATATGGAGTGGTAATCCCTTTAAAATGACGGGGAATAAAAAATTGTTCATCTATTCCAAGGATGATATTCGGATATTTGTCGATCCGGTAATATCCTTTAAAAATTTTTAACCTTTCCAGAGGGTCGTTAGTGACAAAAAGAAACTTTATTGTTTTTAACGAATTCATATGATGCAGGATGCTATCTGTCTCCTGTTGGCAATGCTCGCAATCAGGACTGAAATATAAAAGTGCGATAGGCTGTCCTTCCTGAATTTGAGCAGTATTAAGACGAGTGACGCTGTCCGGAAGCAAAATGTCGAAGGCAGGCAAGACTTCTCCACCTTTCTGCTCCTGCTTGCAGGATACGAGAATGAAAATTAAACTTAAAGCTGTAATGGGTTTCATTTCTGTCGATTTTTACTTCATATAAACTTGGTTTTCCATCATGCCATAGAAAAGCTCTTCTGGCTTTGTTTAAACTGACGATTATTTAGCCAAATTGCTATCAGACCTAGGATCGTGAATGTCGTATTGAAATAAAAGTGCTGATGCCAGTTCATTTTGGTAATAATACCGCCACAAGTACAAGGTAATTCGCGAGCGAATCTCAACATGCCCCATACATAGAGCGTAAATATGGCCATTAATACAGTATAGCTGTATAATCCCCATTTCCGTATGCGAGGCCATGAAAAAAAGTAGGGTAGGAACAGGGCCAGTCCAATTAATACTTCCAATGATGGGATCGTAATGCCAACAAACTCTTGGTATTTATCGAGCACCGGCGACTTATGTAAGGCTGCCTTAAAATGATCCAGATGCCATAACTTAAATATACCCGTGTAGAAGAACAAAATTATAAACAGGCTGGATGCGATATCCACAATAATCCCCTTTTTCATATTGTTTTATTTTTAGATTCGGATCGATAAATCACTTCACCCGCAAGCAACGCGAGACAAAAGCTGACCAGGACGGGAAATGCCTGATAGCGCAGCACAATAGGTGAAGCAAATGTGCTAAAACCCATATTAAGGATCCAGAGTAACAGCGATAACCATAAGAGCCTGGGTAGTTCTGTTTTCTGTTTCTTAAGGCTTCCAAAGATTAGGAGACCCACCAGATGAATCAGCAGGAGCAGATTTACAAGCAGGGCGAAAATGGGGTGCCATGCAGTCATCAGAATGGTTCCGTTGTTTTTACTATGATCTTTAACTTTCTGACTTCTATATTGGAACCAATCTTTAGCCACTCGCCCTACACTGTCTTCTCCCATATTGTATATGCCTAGGAATTCTGTAGGTGGTACCGCGAATTTAATGGCGTTGGGTATCAGGAAATTCTCAATAAAGTGCCAGGGGTATTTACGGATCAGGTAAAAAGCATAGTCTTTGTACAGAGGCCCTTCTGAAGCCCAACGTTTAAAATAGGGAGTAGTTGAATCTTTCTTCCATTCACGGGTCATATATTGGATCAACGGGCCTCTACCATTCCAGAGATAGAAAAAACCGCTGGCGGAATCCTCGTGAGTGAGCCTGACTTTTTCGAGCGTATCCATGTGCTGGCGTACCATGGCTTCCAATTTTTCGAAACGGGCCGGTACTGGTCCACGGTCCTGCGGAAGAATATGCTCATACATGTACAGGGCATTGTTAGCCAATTGCCAGCCCCCAAAGGCGGAGAATTGCCTTTTACCTGTGGTGACCTGCATTTTCCCGCTAGTATATAGGATCGAGCCTAATACTAAGATGATACCCAATGAAATTCCGCCTAATTTCATTCTCCAATTTTGGCGTGAAAGGATAAAGGCAAGGGCTGCCACCAGGGGATAATAAATAGCATTATAACGGAGTATAAAGCAAATCAATAATAATATAGCCTGCCAGAATACCAATACTGGGCGAGGCTTGTAAAGAATCCAAATTAAGGCGGTTAGCCAGAGCAAACTAAACCCGATGAATAAGGCGTCGGCGGAAATATAATTAGCTATGTATAGCGGAAGAGGGTTAAAAAGGAAGAATATACCCAAGGTATATTTGACCTTAGTTCCTGGTTTCAGGAAGTACAATATAGTCATGAAGAAAAGGAGAGTGCTAGCCTGCAGGAGCAGGTATTGCAGACCCACCACGACCTTGTCGGAATGCGTAAAGACACTGATCAGACGCAGGAATTTGGAGTAGGCAACGGGCCACATGTTTACATCTACATTAGTATAGGCGGCATCTAGGTAGGAGTAAGAATCCGGCATATAGTTGGCAAATGGATACTGAATCTTAAACAAGATGAATTGTGCCAGAAAGCACGCAGTGGCAAAGATGCAATAGCCGCGGTTCCATCGGGTATTCCAGATATAATCTATAAAGCCCGGCTCCGGGGTGAGCTGTGACTTTCCTTCCTTCCTGACATCTGTTGCGACTTTTTTCTCTTCATGGTATTCCTGTTCTGTATTTATAGCCCATACATTTTCTTGGGCGGCAATGCCGGCGCATATATTATCTACCGCCACCATGGCAGTCAACATGGAATGGTCCGCGTTATTATACTTATGCATGCCATTGCGACCCACCAGGAAGAGATTGTTGAAACGGTCCACATACTCACGGATTTCAGAGAAGCGATCATAAGTACCGAAATAGGCGGGGTAGGTTTTCTCCATACGTCTAACTGTGCTGTCTAGGACATCCTCTACCAGCGCCAGACCCATTTTCTCCAGTTCTAGTATGGCCTGTCGCTGGATAGTGTTGTCGTCCTGTGCCCAGAATGCATCTTCCTTATTGCAGAAATATTCCATGCCAATCCAGACCGTATTGGGGTCCTTAATCATACCGCCGCCCCAGTTGTTATAGATCATCAGCCGGCCTACTTTCACGTCTCTCTCCTGGATATAAATCCAGTTGTCTTCCAGATGAATTTGCTGATAGGTATTGGTCCCTTTCACCGGGGCTGACAATTGTTTAAGGAGGATACCTACATTGATGAAATCCCTGTATTGTAACCCTGCCGCTACTTCCTGCACATGCTCCGGTACATCAGCTCCCATGCCTGCGATCAATTCCTGAACGGGCATGGATGAAAAAAAATAATCCCCTTCCCAGACGCCAATTTTGCCTGTCTGGCTGTTGATGGTATTAACGGAAATGATACGGCTACCTTCCTGAGTGATACTTTGCACGTCCTGGTTGAGAAAGATCTTTCCACCCATTTCCTGCACTTGCCGGGCTACCTCCTCCCAGAGAGAGCCAGGGCCATATTTAGGATAAAGAAACTGCTCGATTAGGCTGGTCTCCGTCTCTTTTTGACCGAGATCGGAGTTTTTGCCTTTTCGCAGGCTCTTTATAGCCTGGGCAATGGCCTTGCCCAGCGATACTCCTTTTATACGCTGGGCGCCCCATTCTGCCGAAATTTCATTGCATGGAACGCCCCACACTTTCTCTGTATAGTCTTTAAAGAACAGCAGGTATAGTTCACGTCCAAATTGATTGATTATGAAATCTTCCAGGGTAGTGACGGGTTTACGAGGGAAAAGCCTTGACCAAAGAAAGGACAGCAATATTTTGATGGTTCTTAACGGGCCCAATGTTTTTAGCGTATCTAATGAAAGCTGGATAGGGTAAGCAAAGAATTTCCTGAGAAAATAGATCCGGGTTAGGCGACGAATGACCAGCATCCTTTTATCCGGATCTTTTTGCTCTTGTGCAGTAGCATAGTGACCTGACTCGATCTCCTGGGCCTTGTTCTGATATTTGATGGTAGTCTTCCCTGTGCCCTCTTCCAATGGCATAATATTCAGCCACCATTCCATGACCCTGTCGGATTTGGAAAAAAAGCGGTGGGGACCCATGTCCATACGATTTCCTTTATAATCAATGGTTCGGGATATGCCGCCGATATACTCACTTTTTTCCAAAACGATGGGAATGATATCCGACCTTTTCAAGAGCTCATAAGCTGCCGTCAAACCAGCCGGACCCGCACCGATAATAATGGCTTGTTTTCTCATGTCAAGATATTTCAGGTTGAAAGGTTCTGGAAACATCTTGAGATTTATCACTCGTTCGTTCTTGACCAGACTGTTTTTTACGGCCATTTAGCGCCCATTCAAGATAATCCGTCAACAGCATGGTGAAAGACAGGAAAATGATCATAGGGAACACCTGGTAGCGGATCACTATGATATTTGCGAAGACACTAAAAATGAAATTTAAGAACAGGAATGCGCTCACTAATGAAATCGTGATTTTGAAGTGCCGCTGAGACTTTTTGAATCCCTTCCTTCGTATGAAAAAAGTCAACGCAACGGTGAAATACAGGTTGAGTATGGCGAATATCGCCGTATATATTATCAGCAGATTGCCTTGGAGCGTCTTGGAAAAAACAGTCAGCTTCGGACCGTTGTAACCGAACCAATAGACACCGATGGGCCAGATCTCATCGGAACCTAGATTGTAGATCTCTAACTTTTCCAAAGGTGGCAGGAAATAATTCTTGGTGTTCACAAGCAGGTAATACCGGGCATAGGCTAGCGGATGTCTTTTTATTAAGTAAAGGCCATATTGTCCAAACACCGGAGCCACTTTACCCCATTGCTGCACCATAGTATAATAATCATTAGTTTCCCCGTATTTCTTCTGCATATACTGTTTCAGCGGCGCTTCGGGCTGACGTATAAAAAAATTCGCTACATACGAAAACAGCTGATCCTGAGGGCGTGAAGGTTGACTGAAATAGTTGCGGGCAATACGGTCCAACTCCGCAGTCTCAGGTGTAGGGAAGGCCGTGCTGTCCTCCTCGATGAATCCCCGCATATATAAGGCATTATTACCCCACTGCCAGCCTCCCAGAATGGGCGGGAACTGGGCCGTGCCAGTCATCTTTTTAGCGGCATTGGATGAAAAAATAATAAAGGGAATTATGAGGAGTGGACCAGCAATAATACCTGTCAGTTTAAACCATAGTGATTGCTTGGATACGAGGAAAGCCGCCGCTGCGATAACAGGATAAAACATGGCGTTATATCGAAATGTAAAGGCAATGAAAAATACCAACGTCAGTACGACAATCTGGTAAGGACGAGGCCTTTGAATGATCCAGATAAGCTGTGTCAACCAGATCAGGCTCAATCCGATAAAAATGGCGTCACTCGATACATAATTTGCCAGATAAAGATTCAGAGGGTTAAAGAAAAGAAAGATGCATAAGATCATGCGAGTGTTTTTTCCAGTGGGATAGAAGTATACTAGTGTATGATAAAAATATAACGCGGCTGTCTCCAAAAATATATATTGAAAGAAATTGAGAGCCGTGGCTGAGTGGGTGAACGAGTGGAAGAGTGCCAAAAACTTGCTATAGCCGATGGGCCAAATATTGACATTGAGATGATAGTATGCTGTGCTGATATAACTGTAGCTATCGGAAAAAAAATCAGGGAAGGGGTAAAAGTACTTGAAGGCCACAAATTGCATAATTAACAGAAGTAGGATCAGTATGCTATAAATCTTGTTCTCTACATACAGATAGGTGAAAAAGTTTTTTTGGCTGGGCTCCTGTTTAAGCAAGAGGCCCGGAAGGTATAGTTCCGGGCTTGTGCTTGCCGGACCGGTGATGGGAGTTGCTTTTTTCATGCAGTTCGATTTAACGACCGGGGTGGGAACAACCTGTAGGCAGGTCATTCCCCTCACGCGATCGTTTATATGGGATTGCTATTGATCAGAATGCCTTAGCCTATACACAAATTTTAATAAAAGGTTATTTTGGGTATGATAGGCCTGGAACCGTAGAAAATTGCTTGATACCCGTACGCAAATTATGTTCACCTAATGTTCTATTCAACCTAATTTGTGTTCTATTTGTGGGATTCTTATATGACCGAGTTCAATCAAAAATGTTCTGTGGCATACTTTATCGGCATAGTGCAGGTAGCGCAAAGGCCACCATTGACTCCTGACATATAAACATTTTGATTGTGGGTAGTTATATCTCCGTTAGTGACAGTAGTGAAAGCATACGTACATTGATTGAAACCGCTGCTAGTACAAACTGTCGAAATGGAGATGCACCGGCTGCCAAGGGAGCAATAGAACGCTGTTCTGGAATGGCCAAAATGTTTGGCTGCTGCGACCCCTACAATTGATAAAAGAACTGTTGTGATACCTAGAAATAATCTTGGACGTTTCATAAAATGGGTTGCTTTTTTAATCAAAAAAGCAACAAAAATGTTTGTTTTAAATATTTGTTCTACTCTCTTACAGCGTTTAAGATTCTCCTTATTTTGCGCAATATTTTAATTACCAATGTTCTGTGGCATATCTGACCAGGCCAGAACACATACTCACGCTGCAAGAGGCACCGTTGGTTCCTGATGAATAAACATTTTGAACGTGAATGGTCTGCTCGCCGTTAGTTGTAGTAGTGAAATTCATTGTACATTGGGTAACACCGCTATTGGTACAAACACAAGAAAAAGAAATGCACTTGTTACCTAGGGAGCAATAATATCGTTTAACTGAAGGACCAAAATGTTTGGCTGCCGCGACCCCCGCAATTGCTAAAAGAGCCGTTGTGATACCTAGGAATATTCTTGAACGTTTCATAAATTGGATTGCTTTTTCGATCAAAAAGCAACAAAAGCTTTGGTTAATAATATTTACTTACTCTTTTACAGATTTTTAGCTTCCCCTGATTGTGCGCAATATGTTACTGACCTTATGGCTGCTGATCCTGAAATGGACGCTGTTTTTTGGTAAAGCACGATTGATCCATAGGTTTGAGCTTATCTTATACCGCCTGCTGGAGCCGGTATTGTACAGGGCTGATCGCATTTAATTTTTTAAATACCTTGCAGAAATGGCTTTCATTGACAAAGCCGGCTGCGTCGGCAATAGCTTTTATAGGATTGTTAGTGTTTATAAGCAATTCTTTTGCCTTTTGCAGGCGTATCTGCAGAAGGTACTTATGCAAGGTCATTCCCTTCTTGTATTGTAGCCCGGCCTGTAGCTTTTCCTTACTAAGTCCTACTTCCATGGACAATTGCTCTGCGGATAACCTATCTGCATAGTGTCTGCAGATATAATCCACGGCTTTTTCGATGCATTGTAGATCGAAAGGCGTTAGCCGGGAAATCTTCGGAACTGGACAGCAGCAAAAGGCTCCTGATCTTTCAGATGTTAGTTTCTGAAACATAGAGATAAAGGTTTAACAGAACAATGGCGTTTTGAGAAATAGCTAATAATAGGAGCCTTCGTACAACAAACCTCGTATTAAAATATTGCCTGTTCAGGATGAAATATGGTCCGGGTGGAAATATTTATATTCTTGGAGAAGAAAGGCGTTGCATTTACCAACGCCTTAACTATATGAATCGGTTTATTCTTCTGTGGCATACTTTACAAGTGTAGTGCACACAGTCTGACTGCAGGGGCTACCATGGGGTCCATGAACATAAACACGCGAAGCCCAGGTGGTAATAGTTCCGCCAGTGAAAGTAGCGAATTCAGTAAAGCATTGATTCATACCTGTAGTAGTACATGTTGATGAAACAGCGATGCACTTGCCGCCCAGGGAACAATAGAATCGAGTAATACGCTGGCCAAAATGCCTAGCTGTAGCTACCCCAGCAATGGCTAAGAGTGCGGTTGTAATACCGATGAATAATTTTGAACGTTTCATAAAATAAGCGCTTTTTTAAATCAAAAAACAACAAAAACTTTAGTTGTAGGATGCTTACAATTTCAAAAAAAATGATCGCATGTTCGGGATAAAGTATAATCCAGCGGGAACTATATTTTTTAACTGAAGCGGTATTGCAGGGATGATAATTACATTTAAGATCATTATTCCTTCGTTAAAATAAAAGATCCCATGAACCCGTCGAAATTTCACCTGTCCCAAAGATGGGTATTGCCATTAAGCTTTCTGTCCCTGGTAATACTTGTGTCGATGCTGGAATATCCTATCCTGCAATACACGCATGGAGTGTTTGTCTATTCTATGGATGACGCCTATATCCGGATGGCCATCGGGAAGAATCTCGCTTTTCATGGCATATGGGGCCTTTCCCCTACTGACTTCGTGCCCGCATCCTCCTCTATTCTTTATCCATTGGTACTGGCAGTTCTTTATAAAGTTTCCGGACCGTACACTGCAATTCCTTTTATACTGAACCTGGCAGCTGCTATAATGTTGCTGGTGGTCATAAGGAACTGGCTGCTCCGGCAGGAACTGAGACCTTTAAGTCAATTGCTGATATTGCTTGCTGTAGTTTTCTTAACGCCTCTTCCCACCATGGTCTGCTATGGAATGGAGCACACATTACAGATACTATTCTCTTTTCTGTTTGTATATAAATTTTGTGAGTGGAATACAGTTGAAGTAGTGCCAAGGGGAGCACGAAGGTTCCTCCCTTGGCAAGTTTATCTGTATGCTTTGCTGCTGGTAGCGACACGCTATGAAGGGCTATTCCTGGTAGTAATCGCGTGCATTTTCGTGCTTTTCCGCCACCGCCTGCTGCCTGCCATTAGCCTGGGACTGCTGTCGTTGCTGCCGGCGGTGATCTTCGGTATTTACAGCGTCCAGCATGGTGGGTATATCCTCCCCAACTCTATTTTGCTGAAGTCGCCCCTCGTGCCCTTCAACGAAGATGTAGCCTGGAAATTTTTTACCACGGAGATCGTCAATAACCTCTTATATCAGCCGCCGAGTAGGGGGGCTGTAGCTGCCGAACGGCTGCTGATCGTGCTTCCCCTCGTATATTGGTTGTATAGAGATGGTATGCGGCAAAATAAGTTATACAAACAGATATTGTTGATGTGCCTGGCTGCCTGCATACTTCATCTGCTCTTTGCCAATGCTATTGTTTATTACCGGTACGAAGCCTACCTCCTCGCATGCTGCATCCCTGTAATAGGTGTGTTGATAGCCAGGTACAAAAAAATGCTTTCCCCCAGTGAAGGAGTTACCGCCCGATGGGTTGCCATCTGGACAGGAATAGTATTGCTATTTCCCATCCTGTCACGCAGCTGGCACGGCTTTCTGGATAATAAATTCGAAAGCTTGCATCAATATGAGCAGGATTACCAGGCGGCAGTCTTTATAAACAAGTATTATGATCATGCAACCGTAATGATCGACGACGCTGGGGCTGTATCTTATCTTAGTGATGCAAAAAAGATGGACCTCATCGACGGCATCGGTGATATGGAAGTCACAAAGAGCAAGGTGGAATCTTACGCCCGCATAGAATTTACTGACTTCCTCATCACACGAGGGAAACCGGGTATCGCTATTATCTCTGAAAGGAAGTATAACCCGTGGCTGCTACGGAACTGGCAGAAGATCGCCAGCTGGCAAACCCGTAACAGGGTGGCATTGCTCGGTACCGAGCTCACCTTTTATGCCGTGGACAAGACCGCAGGACCGCAGCTGAAAAAAAACCTGCAGGCCTTCCAGCCAAGGCTGCCATCGGGTGTTACGGTCACCTATTACTGACAGGGAAGATTATTAAACCATACGGTCCTATGTGTGCATGAGAGGAAAACCATACTGCCTTATATTATCCGGAAATGCCTGCCTGTCATTTCCATTCTTCTTTTTGCCCTGTCTCAAAACTCTGTGCAGGGACAGTCCATCCTCCGGGGCAGGCTGCGGGATACTGCCCAAAATAAGGACTGTTTCCTTGCCGCAATATCCTTGCTGCTGCCTGATTCTACCCTGGTACATTATACCCGCAGCAGGAAGGATGGGACCTTTAGCTTTAAAGATGTTAAGCCCGGTAACTACCTGCTGCTGATCACACATCCTTCCTATACAGCGTATGAAATGACCGTCATCACTAGGGACAGCATTCTTACTGACCTGGGTACGGTCGTGCTTTTTCCCCGGGCGGATACACTGACGGCCGTGATTGTGACACCTAGGGCTCTGCCTCCTAAAATGCACGGCGACACCCTGGAATATGCCACCAGTCATATCAAGACCCGCGTCAATGCCAATGTGGAAGAGCTACTGGCCCGCCTGCCGGGTGTGCAGGTGGACCAGAATGGAGGCATCAAAGTCAATGGAAAAAAAGTTGAAAGATTGCTGGTGGATGGTGAAGACCTTTTCGCTGGAGACCCTACCATTGTAACCCGCAACTTTAACGCCGACATGATCGCCAAGGTGCAAGTGCTGGATAAGAAAAGCGCCCAGGCGGAGTTTACGGGCGTAGATGATGGGCAGACTACCAAAACCATCAATCTTGCATTGAAGGATGATAGCAAGAGAGGATACTTTTTAAAGACTGAGGCCGGCGGCGGCCCGCAAGGATACTATAATCTCAACGGACTGCTGGGGTCTTTTAAGGGCTACCGGCAATTCGCCGCACTGGGCATGATGGCCAACACGGGCGCCACAAGCTTCAACGGCAACGTAGGCGACCTGGGCTCGGGTCTTAACATTGGTAGCGGGACCAACGATGCGCTAAGAGCCACCGCTGGAAACGGAATTCCCCGGGTAGGAGGCGGGGGAATGCACTATGCCAATAAATGGAATGGCAACGAGGACCACCTGGTGGGCAACTACAGCTATGGCCAGCTGACGACCAGCCCTTACTCTACCATGGTCACAAGCCAGATCCTCACAGACTCCATTTACATCCAGCGGCAGCAAAGCAGCTCGGTGAATACCCAAAACCAGCATGCACTCAACGCCGACTATGACTACATCCCCGACTCCATCTCAGCCTTCCGCTTCTCCCTGGGAGGAGCGAGCATGCAGGGACACAATGACTTCTCGTCCATAGACAGCAGCAGCTTCAACGACACGCTGGTAAACAGCAGCCTGCGCACTATTCGGTCGGATGTGGAGAACCAGCAATTCCGGGGCAGCATCATGTGGAGGATAAGAGGACGGGAAAAGAAAGACCGTAATTTCTCCGTGCTGGCCGGCATGGCCCGGCAGAGCAATAATACCGGGGGCTTCCTTTATTCCAGAAATAATTTCTACCAGGGTAGCGGGGCACTGCTGTATGCCGATACAACAGACCAGCGCAAGGTCATCGACCTCAACGGGCTCTTTTTCAACAGCAGCCTGAATTATACCGAGCCGCTATGGAAGGATGCTGTTCTGGCCGTCACCTACGGCCTTTCCTTTAACAAGGCCGAATCATCCCAGTCCACCTACAACAGGAATGGCGGTAAGTATGACGACTATGTGGACAGCCTGAGCAACCATTATCAGAACAATGTCCTCACCCAACGGGCTACTGTTAATTTACAGATGCACGACAAGACCTTCGGCTTTACCATGGGGGGAGATATCCTGTACTATGCTTACCGTCAGCTGGATAAGATAAAGGACTCAGTACTGCGTTATCAGTACATCAATTTTACCCCCAGGATCAATGGACGTTATAAAATTGACAACTATAAAGGATTTGATCTCAACTACAACACCAGCACACAGCAACCTTCCATCACCCAGCTGCAGCCCGTACAGAACAACAATGACCCGCTTCATATCACTCTGGGCAACCCCCATTTACACGCCAGCTTTTCCCATAACTTAGACATCGGCTTCTACAGCCTCAAGCCCTGGGTGACCAACGTGGGAGTGAATTTCGGGCTCACGACCAATACCATCAGCACGAAATCCTATACGGATAGCCTGGGCCGCCAGGTGAGCGAGGCGGTGAATGTCAACGGTACATACCGGGCAGGATCCTATTTTTCCATCAGCAAAAAGATAAAGCCTATCGACCTGGATCTTGGCTTAAACACCGGCGTTTCCTATAACCGCAGCGTCAATTATGTCAATCAGTACCTCAGCCGCAACGATAGCTATAATGCCGGCGCGGGATTTAGCCTGAATAAGTTTGTCGCGGACAAATACAGCTGTCAGCTGAACGCTGCCATCTCCTATTCCTATTCCCGCAGCTCGATCAACCTTTCGGCGCCCACGCATTACTGGATACAGGATCACAATGCGCAGGTATCCTTATTCCCACTGCCCGGCTTCGAGATCAATACAGGGGCCTTCTTCAACTGGAGACAGAAATTGAATAATTTTGATAAAAAGAATTCCACTTTAATGTGGAATGCCTATGTAGGCAAGAATTTCCTGAAGAACCAGCTGACCATCCGATGGCAGGTTAACGATATACTGGGGCAGAATGCCGGCATCAGTCGCAACATAACGGCCAACCAAACTATTGAAAGCACCTTCAACGTCATCGGCAGATATTGGGCTCTGTCGGCGACGTGGAGGTTCATGCATCATCGGAAAATAGATTGAGGTATTTACGCTCTCTTCCTAAAATCCCCCGGCGTCACGCCATACATTTTCTTAAAGGCTTTGATAAAGCTGTTGACACTACGATAGCCCGTCATAGAAGCAATTTCCTTAATACTACGGCCGGAGTCGGCGAGAAGTGATCTCGCCACCTGCATCCGCTCGCTACGTAGATATTCGTAGACGCCGTTGCCGAAGAGTTCACGGAAGCCATTTTTGAGCTTGAACTCATTCATGCCGACTTTCTGGGCGATCTCCCGGATAACAAAGTGATAGCGGATGTTCTTCCGGATCATGTCCCGGGCCGCCTGGATGCTGTCGACTTCGTAATAGTTGTAATTGCTGGCAGGCTGCTGTTGAACGGCTTGGTATAGGAGGTGAAAAAGGAGGGTGTTGACCAGTAGGGTAAAATGTTTGCGCTGTGCTGGGTCTTCCAAGGGGATATGCAGCATGCGGTAGAGAAGGTCCTGGATCTCCTTGGTCACCCATTGCCCACGAGGGAGGAGAGTGGCCGGTTGTCCGGAACGCACCCGTTCGAGGAAATGGGCCAATTGAGGGAAATAAGGTTCCCATTCTTCCAGGAGGGCCATATCATATTCGATATCGAGCGTTATGTATTCGGGTACATTATCGTGATAGCTCGCGAAGTCGGTAGAAGGGGTAAAAATGAGATTGAACTGGCCTTCCTTGATGACGAGTTTCCCCAGCCCCGAGAGGTCCAGGTGGCGGTCGTTCTGTAAAGCCAGGTAGGCTCGAAGGAAAGGAGCATCGTCCTTCAGACGGAAATTGGATTTCTTGTCTACGAGGTAGACGGAATAAAAAGCCTTGGAGCTTTCGGCAGGCAGTTCCTGGATAAGCAGTTTCAGGTAGTCGTTGACGAGAGCAGAGGCCTCGCTGCCCGGTAATTGATACCGGGTCAGTTCGGCGGGTATGTCCCGGCTTAACCTGTAGTCGTGTTGATTAAATGAGAAGACCATTAGCCTTTAGGATAAGGGTGATACAAAATTTTAGCCGGACTGCCGTGCCAGGGGTCAGTCTATTAAAAAGCTAATCAGAAACCTGCCTTCTTGCTTGTAGTAATAACTCTTTCGCTGTCGGGAGTAGAGAACGGGCGCTCCAAAATCTTTCATGAGCTTTATGTATTCGTATGTACTGCGCTCGGAGATGCCGATCTTATCGGCCAGTTCCGAGGGTGTACCTGTCCCTTTGATCCGGATGAGCTGATCAATTCGACTCAACCGGTGAAAGATCTCTTTCTGCATAGAATAAGGTTTAATCTTCGAGATCCGAATTTTTATTTTGTTAAAAATTGTTCTACAAAGATCGGACGAGTTTTATGATCTTGCCTAATTCTGGCGTAACTTTATACTATCCAATCGGGAATATTTTGCTAAAATCAACGATACTTTCTGTGTGGGACATACGAAGAAAGACTTTTTTTAGCACACCACCTCCATCAGGGCTGGAGAACCCTGTCTAGGTAGATGCCAGGTAAATTTGTATGAAAGGTAATGCTATAGCAAGGAATTATATATATGTTTGTTTGGTTTTAAATAATTTTTTTAAAAAATCACTAAATGAAAACACTGATCAAGGGGGCTTTGCTGCTCTCGGCAACGCTAGGAATAGTAACAACACAGGCTCAAACCGTCGATGACATCGTCAGCAAGCACATCGAGGCGCTGGGGGGAAAAACAGTACTGAATTCCATCAAATCCATCTATGTGGAAAGTACAGTGGAATTCATGGGTAATGAAGCTCCTTCTATCACCTATATCCTCAACGGCAAGGGCTATAAAAATGAGCTGGATTTCAGCGGCACCAAGATCGTTCAATGCGTGACGGACAAAGGCGGCTGGGCCATCAACCCCATGGCAGGTGCTACTACAGCTCAGCCTATTCCTGCCGACCAATTGAAGAATTATCAGCTGCAACTGCATGTGGGCGGTCCCCTGATGGATTACGCGGCAAAAGGTTATAAGGCAGAGCTAACGGGTAAAGACAGTGCCTCTTATAAGATCAGGCTGACAACCCCGGACGGTATCGACATGACCTACTTTATCGACCAGAAGACTTATCTCATCAATAAGGCTGTAAGTAAGATAAGCATGGGTGGACAAGAGATCGAGACCACGGCGGTCTTCTCCGATTATAGATTCACCAACGGATACTCACTGGCCTACTCGCAGCAGGTGATACTGCCCCAGGTGACCCTGAACATCACCAATAAAAAAGTGGAGATGAATAAGGACATCGATCCGGCCATGTTCGAGATGCCGAAAAATTAAACGAGGATATAGTTCAATAGTAAATGGTTTTTTCGCCTTCCGGAAGATCTTTTTCGAACTCCAGCAGGTGCTTTTTCAAACCGGGAGCCATACTTTCATCCACCGCATAAAAAGACATATAATAGCCGCCTAATTGCAGAGGTATCTGCCAGGTGGCTATTTTTTTCCAACGCTGCAGCAGCTGCGCGGGTGTGGAATATTCCGAAGCTACAGCGATCTTTACCTTGTCCTTCCGGCTCAGGCTGTCCAGGAAGTCGACACTGTAATAATTCCCTTTCACACTGCGGGTCACGTCTACATCACCCAACCCTACCACATCAAATTTCTTTCCATCCGAATAATAAGACACACCTCCCAGGGCTTCTACCGCCACTGTCTCATCGTGATAATATTTATGCAGGAACCGCCCCGCCTGGTATTGGATCTCATAAGTACCCAGGGAGCCAATAGGTACTTTCCCAAAGGCATCTGTGCTTCGGAGAACCAGCGGAAAAGCCAGGAACAGGCAAAAACATGATGTGACCCAAAAAACGGGCTGCGAGCCACCGGCAAACAACCCCTTCCCATATTTTGCCGTCAGCATGCCCAGCACGGCCGTTGTACACCCCACCAGGTAAGCCTCATAACGAGGGAAGGCAGCATAGCCCGTGAGGGCCAGGTGCGTAAAGACGGCAGCTGTCAACAGCAATACCAGGTATTTATGGTTCATCGACATTTGGCGATAGAACAATAGAAATGCCAGGGGCAAAAGGAACAATAATCTTTGCGTGGCAATCGTGTTATAGCCCACAACGGAATAAAACAGCTTATAGAACAGCCCGCCAGTGAAAAACTCATACAATCCTGCAAAAGTCAATGGAGGCGCCCCCGATTTCAACAGCACGGAATTGGGAAAGAAAAAATTGCCGTGGGAGACAGAGTAGATCCCAAAGATCACGATAGGCACTGCGGAATAGATACCCAGCAGTAAAGCCTGGAGCAGCCTCCGCCGGACCAGCAGGGCCAGACAGGCAAACGCAATAAGGGGCAGCCCTTCATACCGGGTGGCCGCCATCAAGGCGCCATAAAGATAGACGCTCCAATGCAACGTTGGTTTTCCCAGCTCCACGCAAAGCCGGGTTAAAAATAAAAAGGTAAAAAGAAAATGCAGCGTATGTTCCATGCCGCAGATGACGATCACGGGCAAAGGAGTAAGCAAAATGACGGCCACTAGCACGCACAATTGAGCTCCCGGGGTCAGACCCTGCTGCGCGAGCCATTTTTGAATCACCACCAGTAAGATGATAGCGACGATAAGATTTACCAGGAAAGGAATGATCAAATGCGTCCCAAAGATCAGTACGATCACTGCTAATATAGATGGATAAATAATAGAGCTGGCAGCAGAAGTGAACTCCACAGGCGAGACACCCCATACTTGATGGAAGGCTAGGTTCTTTGCAATGGCCAGATGTATACAGGTGTCATCGATGGGATAAGCAAAGTCCCCATGCGTAAATTGCAGGATAGGAATTTCAATGATGATAATGGGAAGAAGGAAGACTGCTATGGCAATGGGCAGCACCATCTTTGGCTGGATAAAGTTCATATCGGCTTATTAAAGGATGAAAGATGTAACTGTGAAAATACTTTTTCATCCTGCAACCCTACCGCAGTATGACTTTCTCTATGGGGATATTGCCATATGCCACGTTCACTTTTGCCTTGCCATCCTTGAAAATGACATTGCCAAAACCCGTGGCAGTGGAAAGAAATGTTGTAAAATTACCCGCCTTGCTATCCACATATAAGGTCTTATCCACAGCATCGTAGCGGACACCTGTAAGCGCCTCCAGCAACGCATAGCTGGAAAGGGCGCGGGCATACCAATAGCCTGCCTCATATTCATTGAACGGGTTGCGTACTTTGCCATTGTACCTATCCCGGCAGGTGCGTACGATCGCAAGCCCCTCTTTTACCCACCCCTGAAAGATAAGGTGAGATGCTACCTGGTACTCCACACCCGTCCATACTTCGTTGCTATATACAAAAGGCAGGGACAGCTGTCCACCCAAGGGCCATGTGCAAAGCAAAAGCCCGCCTTCATGACCAACCGCAAAGCCCGGCCGTTGCGGATTGCTATAGTTGGTAAGATCTTTTTTAAAGTTGTATCTATACACGGACAACAGATGGCTGCTGACCCTGGCAGTGTCGATGGGAGCAGGAAGGCCGCAAACGCGGGCAAGCCAGGCGCCCAATACCCCGTCGCTGAGACAACCCTTGCCGTATTGGTACTTGGGGCCTTCCATTTTCAACAGCAGGGCAGCCTCATCGGAGTAATCTTCCAGCCATCGGTGCGGGTCTTCCGCCGGGTTGCCTGCTTTCAGACCGTTCCATTTTATCTGCTGTATAAAATACTGCCCGTTGAAAAGTTCTTTTTGCATGAATACGCGACCTTTATTGTAAAGGGATTGGTATAGGTCAGCGTCAAGTCCAAGATAAGAGCTTATCCTGGCCATCGCCTCCAATGCACCCAGGTAGATGCCGGTACACATGCCGTCCGGCCCCCAGAACTCAATATCATAAGTATTGTGATGCGGCTCTTCCAATGTCCCCGTATGACGCGGGTCCCACGTTCGTATACAGTAGTCGAGACTTACTTTGAGCCTGGGGTACATATGCCGCAGCCAGGCACTGTCCCCGCTGATCCGCCACTCGCGATAGATCTTCATGACCCCGCCCAGCTGACCGTCGGCAGCCGGCAGATAATAGTTATGCGCTATAGGCCGGATAGGCAAAGCTGCTCTGTAATTCTGATGACCCGTACTGTCCATGTCTTCGTCTAACTCTGTCTCCCGGACACTGCGCTCCATGTTGGGAAAGAGATGACAGAGCGCTTGCGCATAGTTCCATACGTGCGTGCAGGTGCCCGTGCAGCTACCCTGTTCATCATGGCAGCCTTCCCATGCCCAGAAGCGGCCATCATATTGTCTTAGCACCGTGGGCGATTTTAAGATGGTAAGATTGGCGCTCACCGCCTCCAGCACCTCCGGTGGCAGGGTGCTCCTGTAAAAGGCGTCCCGGAAAAGAACGCTTTTGCTATACAGCTCATTGTAATGTTCGAGCCAATAGCCCGCGATCTCGCTGATGTTATGAAACTTACTACTGTACCAAGGCTTATAATAGGTCAGGGGCTCCTGTACAGCAATGTCCCGTCCATAACGCATCTTACTGTCCGGTACATACCAGGCCATCATAACACGAATAGTCCTTTTTTCCCCTGGTCTCAGCGTAAAAGGAACAAAAAGAGAAGCGCCGGGTGCTTCCTGCTCCACCGGCGCCACGGCCTGCACCTGCCCCTTTTCGATGTGATCCCAGGCCATAGTGAGGGGGTCCCACCAGCCGCCGCGAAACCAGCAATGGTCCACCACGGTGGTGGGATCGTCGGTGTAAATGGCAAAATCCCCCTTTTGTTCGGGGGATTTGTTCGTACCGGCCTGGGAGAGAATAAAGCCGTTAGGTGTCGGTTTAATGGTATTGAGTCCAATAGTGGTATCACGACGGGGCAAAGCCATGAAATTGCGTGCATTGTATGAAAAGATACATTCAATAGTCTCCCGGCCTGTGTTTTTAAACTTGTATTCCAGGGCCCCCGCCGGCAAGCCGGAGTTGTCCTCATCAGTGGGAATAAAGGGACTCCAGCCCGTGATATGTACATCCAGGGGCAGCGCTGCATCCCGAAGGTCGATCTCCCCGAAAGGGAAACGGGCAAGGAACTCCGCCCGTCCAAAACGTGCCAGCCCATAGGTGGTACCTCCCCCCCCGTCTCCAGCCCCCCGCTGCCCAAACTTCTTCCAATCCGGCACAGGTCCTTCCAGTACCCGGGCGCTTCCAGTCCTGCCTTTGACGCAGATGGCTGCAAACATGGGGGGCTCGTTGAACATATCCGGGTTATTACGCACGGACATATGAGAAATGGCTCCTGTGCCCTCTAAACAAAACATACCGGCCCCCATACCGCCGATGGGGAAGGCCACCTGCTGTAGGTATTCACCTTTATAAATACCATTGTACGAATGGGCCCCCTGACCAATGACGGCCAGTCGGCTTATTAAGAGGAGACAGAGAACAATATATCTGAAATGGAAGCACATGAGAAAATGGATTGATTGCACAGCTGAAAACACGCAGCAGAAAAGAAACTACTAGTAAGTAAATGATTTTTTTTCGTATGAGCGCATTCCGTTGCCAATACTCCCGGCAGGATAATTTTTTTCATTCCGGGGATCATTCCAATGGAATAGATTTAATAAAACGGATTATGAGCTTATGGAGGTTTATATGGCGTGACCGCCTGAACAGGAGATATCTTTGGGCCTGGGGTATCATAAGCCTGGGCTTATGGTTGCTGTTTAAGCTGCTCTACCCTTATCCCAACCTTGTATTAGACTCTTATTACTATGTAAAGGCGGCGGTATTGGACCTGGATACCAATGCATGGCCTATCGGATATTCAAAATTCATCCGGGTTTTCAATCTTTTCTCCCATTCAGACAACCTTTTAGTTGGCATTCAATACCTGTTCCTTCAACTTACCTGCCTGGTCTTTTTTTTTACCTGGCTTTTTCTTTTCAGACCGGCAAAATTGACCGGCCATCTCCTCTTTGTGCTGCTCTTTATAAACCCGCTTTTTCTTTATTGCAGTAATTATATATTGTCGGACCCCTTATTTATTGGTCTTAGTATCTTATGGATCAGCCAGCTGCTATGGGTCATCTATCGTCCCCGCCCTTATATGATTATAACCCATGCCTTGCTGCTGGCTGCGGCCTTCACCGTACGTTACAATGCGTTGTATTACCCTATTATAGGCACACTGGCCTTTATCCTTAGCCGGCAGCGGATCTGGTTAAAATTGACCGGTATCTTCCTGCCAGTGGCCTTGATGGCTGTCTTTATACTGTATACCAGCGGTAAGGTGGCGGACATAACAGGAGAAAGACAATTCTCCGCCTTCGGAGGCTGGAAGATGGCCAACGACGCTCTTTATATGTATGCACATTTCTACATGAGTAAAACTGCTCCTGTTCCGGAAAAATTCCGCACGCTTGACAGTATGGCCAAACAGTATTTTGTGGCATATAAAGATTCAGGCGATCTTCTTAAATCGGATTACACCTCCGGCAGCTTTTTTATGTTTGCCGGCGAATCTCCCCTGGTGCAATATATGTTCCACCAGGTCGGTATACAGTGGCGCTGGCCCTTTTTAAATACCAAAGAATGGTTGTCGGTGGGCCCCTTTTTCCAGGCATACGGCATATACCTGATCAGGGAGCATCCCGTAGCCTTTGCCCGCTGGTTTATCTGGCCCAATTTTCTACGCTATATCAATCCGCCGGGAGAAGTATTCGGATCGAAGATGCCTTTTCACCTGATAGAACCTTATGGCGGTGAATATATCAGGAGAAGCCTGGGCTTGAATGCGATTGTCTTCACACCTTCTTCTATTGCTCTAAGCGAAGATATCCTGTACTTCTATCCTAAAATATTGGCAATGATCCACCTAGGGTTTGTTATAGGTTTATTGGGATTTGCCGGCTGTCATGGATTCCGGCGCATAGACAAGCCCTATTCCAATTGTCTTATAATGATCGTTTGTCTTTGGTGCTGCGATCTTGGCTTCAGTGTACTATCTGCCGGCGTTGTACTGCGCTACGAGATCTTTATCATGGTGGTGGAAATGGTCTTCGGGCTATATTTCATTGATTATACATATCGAAATGCCGACCAGCGCTCACCAATAATTATCCATCAACACTAATCGTTTATGGCAGCCGAGACAAGATTCCTGGATTTTATATGGCAAAGCCGGTCCAACCGTGTCTACCTGCTTGCAGCCTCTTCGCTAAGCATCATGCTCTTCTTTATATTCAAGCTGCTCTATCCCTATCCCAATATGGTGATGGACAGCTATGTATATATCCGGCCCCTGGCGGAAGGACTGCGGGTCAATTCATTTCCCATGGGATATACCTGGTTCCTGGGCTTATTCAGCTGGTTTTCGAGGTCCACCATGCTGCTGGTATGGGTGCAGTATCTGCTGCTGGAAGCGTCCTGCCTCCTTTTCTTTTTTACCCTCCTGTATTTTTTTCAACCCGGCAAGAAAATAAGGCTGCTGATGTTTATTTTTCTTTTTGCCAACCCTCTATTCCTGTATTGCAGCAATTTTATCATGTCCGATCCGCTCTTCACTACCCTCAGCATACTTTGGATAACCCAGCTGATCTGGCTAATGGGGCGTCCCCAACCTTATATGATCCTGCTCCATGCCTTGCTGCTCCTCATGGTATTCACCGTGCGTTATACGGCCCTTTATTACCCTTTAGTAGCCTCTTTCGGGCTTCTTCTCTCCCGTCTAAAGCTCTGGCAGAAAATAGCCGCCATTGGCCTTCAATTCCTTTTAATAGGCGGTTTTATTCTATATACCATGCAAGAGATGAAGGCGCTCACGGGAATACGGCAATTTTCTCCTTTCGGGGGATGGAGGATGGCAAATAATGCCCTTTACATGTACGGACATATCTACATGAATAAAAAAGATACTGTCCCGCCAAAATTTGCGGGGCTGGACCAGATGGTAAAAGGCTATTTCAATGCCGTCCGTCGGGTGGATGACTTGTCAGATCCTCAGTCCGGCGGAGCTTTTTACGGCGCCGAGTATGAATCTCCCCTGCAGCGATATTTTTATCGTCAGTACGGGCCGGATACTATTTTCCTGAACCTTAGAACATATGGTGACGTGGCGCCGTTGTATTCAGCATACGGGTCCTACCTGGTACGTAAATATCCCGTGGACTATCTGCGCTGGTTTTTATGGCCCAGCAGCATTCGCTATGCTGTTTCCCCGACGGAGATATTTTCCACGCTGACTCCCTTCTTTTTAAGAGATGATTATCTGGGTAAGGAGGCCCGTCAATGGTTCGGATTGAAAACCCTCATGGTCAGTCCCGCTTATATCAACCTGCGGACCAGCATTCTTTCGCCGTACCCGATCATCTTGGGCCTAATTCACCTGGCCTTTCTCTTTGGGCTGGTGGGGTTTACTGTATTCGGAGGATTTAAAAAGCTGGACCGGATAAATTCCAGTATCGTTATAGTTGTGGCGGGCTTTTGGGTCTGCGATCTGTTCTTTAAGATAACGGCAGGAGCGGTGGTATTGCGGCACCAGCTTTTTCTGATGATCCTGGAATACGCTTTTGCCCTGTTGTTCATAGGCTATATCTACCACCAGGATGGGGCCCGACCCTACTATTTTGGTCCTCGGGTGTTAAAGTAAGGTGTCAAAAAAAGTATAAGCCCATGCGTATGAAAATGTTTCTTTTTCTTATCCTTCCATTATTCGTCACTGTCTCTGTCCGCAGCCAAAGCACCGTAGACCTTTTGATCAAAGATACCGCCGGTCCGCAGATCAGCCGTTATATTTATGGGCAATTTGCGGAACACCTGGGGCGCTGTGTCTATGAAGGGTTATGGAAAGACAATAAATTCCGCATGGAAGTAGTGAACGCCCTGAAGAAGATAAAGATCCCTGTATTGCGCTGGCCCGGTGGGTGCTTTGCCGACCAATACCACTGGCGGGACGGCGTCGGCCCCCGCGAGCAACGCAAAAAGACAGTGAACACGCAATGGGGCATGGTGATGGACAACAATAGTTTTGGCACCCATGAATTCCTGGAGCTTTGCAGCATGCTTGGCTGCGAACCTTATATAGCTGCCAATGTGGGTACCGGCACACCCGAAGAGATGGAAAGCTGGCTGGAATACCTGAACTACCCGGGCGAAAGCACCCTCACGGATCTCCGAAAAAAGAATGGCCGGCAGGAACCATGGAATGTCACTATATGGGGAGTGGGAAATGAGAACTGGGGCTGCGGCGGCTGGATGACCCCCGAATACTATGCCATGCTGTACCGCCGCTACAGCAGGTTCTGCAGACGATTCAACGGTCAGCCGATGAAACTGATCGCCTGCGGCGCCGAGAATGACGATTATAACTGGACGGAGGGTGTTATGAAAAATATTCTGTTGAGAGCCACCTGGGGCATAGGAGTGCATTATTATATCATACCCGGTGATCCCAATGGAATACATGGATCCGCCACGCAATTTGACGAAGATGGGTATTTTAAGGCAATGACGGCCTGTCTGAAAATGGAAGAGCTGATCAATAAGCATCTTGCCATTATGGATAAATATGATACCCTGAAAAAAGTTGCTCTCGTAATGGATGAGTGGGGTATTGCCACGGATGTAGAACCAGGCACCCGGCCGGAATTCCACTATCAACAAAACAGTCTCCGTGACGGCCTCATCGCCGCCACTGCACTGAATATCTTTAACAACCATGCTGACCGTATAAAGATGGCCAACCTGGCGCAGGTGGTCAATGTGGTGCAGGCACTTATTCTCACAGAAGGAGATAAGATGCTGCTGACGCCTACCTATCATATTTTTGATATGTACAAGGTGCACCAGGATGCACACTTGCTGGCGCTGAAGTTCAACAGCCCGGATTATGTATATGGGCAGCAGAAGCTCCCTGCTGTCAATGCCTCCGCCTCCCGCGACTCTCTGGGCGCCGTCCATATAAGCCTGGTCAATATCGATGCAAATAAGCCGGTTACTATCCGCACCAGTCTCCACGGTCTTCCTTCCAAAAGCATCCAGGGACAGATACTGACTTCCGAAAAAGTAAATGATATCAATACTTTCGACCACCCAGACAAAGTGCACCTTGCCGACTTCACAGGAGCTTATAAGGAAGGTGGAAACCTGGTAATAACACTGCCTGCCAGGTCTGTAGTTATGGTGGAGCTAAAGTAAGATACCTGAACTCGACAATATGATGTCCCTTATCCAGCACGATCGATCTGAATAAAGGAGGATAGTTTTTAATGACAGCAGGAGTTATCTCAATTCTCCTTTTATTATCATAGCATTTCCACCCGGGGTAAGAGTTCTCGGAGATGATCAACGTATCTGCAATGGGGCAATCTATTTCTATTTTCTGATATAAGTCCGAATAGACTAATTGTCTGATTGCTGTTTTGTTCTCGGACTCAATCTCTTTTCCGGGCATGCCCAGCTGCCGTTTCCAATATACTCTTGGATAGTAATTGCTTCTTTCATAGAGGCGCAAGCCATCGATGGAATCTATGCAGATAAATGCCGGATCAGGCCTCCCATCAGAAATAATGTATTTAACATTCAGCAGATCATTTATTTCCGAAGCCGGCCGGTCATCTATGCTTATAAAATTATAATAGGCTTCATTCACGGTAGCACTGTACCCGTATTTTGTCTGGATAGCATAGATGTCCCCAATATTTCTCCTTACCCGCTCGATATCATCCATATAAAATGCAACCCTGTATTTTCCATATGTTGTCTCCAGGAAATCGATCATTTTATTCCTGGCATAGTACCTTGACGGATAAAACTCCGACTGGGCGGACGAATAATTAACTTTGTTCAAAGACAGGTCCACCCCTATAAAAAATACAGCCAGCCATGGCATATAGCGAACTGCACCTGGCCGCATTAAGATCATAAAGTATAAAAAGCCTAATAGAAAGGGGACCGAAACCTCCATCGGAATATCCTTTTCCTGGGCAAATACAAGGTATAGCGCATTAAGCGATAAGATCAGCAAGGCGTAAAACAGTTTTTTTGAAGACAGCAGGAGTACCCTTTCCTTCAGATCTGAAATATACGTAATAGCCAATCCTGCCATTAAAGACGCGCTAAAGCTTATAAGTATTACGTAACGCCCCAGCTGTCTTACGGCATTGACAAATGGAATTTTATACAGAAGAAGATAAAAGAATGTCCGGTATCCTAATATGCTAAGGACGCCGATAGCAAGAATGATGAATAATATTTTCGTCAGCTCACTATGCCTGGCGGTTATTTGTAAGGACCTGTTTTTGACCAGATAAATAATAAATAGAAATAGCGGCAGTATTCCCATATACAGCTGATTATCGTCATCCGGAACATTATATGATCTGCCAAAAAAATTGAGGAGGTTGGAAAATGTAATTATGAGGCTATGCGCATAAGTGTATAAGGTCACTTTGTGTCCCAGCGGCTCAAATGGAGTGGGAGTCACCATCCGATAGCAATGGCTTAAGTATTCGGCTGAATAGTAAAGCTGCGGTAGTGAAATAATTAATGCAGACAGGAAAACAAGGGAAAACTTCAGCAATGCAGCCTGAAAACATCGTTTCCAGCTTTGCCGCTGGGTTACCTCATAAAAAATAATGATTATCCCTGCAATAAGCAATGTGTGAAAGAACGGCTGGATATGACCAGCGAGGATCTGCCCGCCTGCAATCAAGCCTGAATAGACCAGGTATTTTTTATTCTTCCTTGCCAGGTAATATTTACCGATGAAATAGATCACCCAGGGTAAAAGCGTAAGCCCAAAAAAAATACATGTCTGCGCATTAGCTCTTGCTCCGACTGCGCTTGTAAACGTAAAGATCAGAGAGGCGGCGACGGACCCCGCACGTGAAAGCTGGAAGACTCTCCCAACATGGTACATGCCAATAAGGCAGATGAGAAAATGGAAAGCAACAAGCATGTCTAAGTAATAAACATCGATGCCATTGCCGGACCCAAATAAAAGACACCATAAAATATTTATTGGATAAAAAATACCTGGTTGAATTTCCCCGGTAAAACTTTTCCCTCCATAAGTGTTGGCATCCCAGACAGGTAAATATCCTTTGTGTAAAGAAGCGGCTAGTTTATAAAAGAAAGGATAAGCCTGGTGACGATTATCCCACTGTACGCAAAAAGTCCCTTCTCCGGTGAATATGGCGTATAAGACGACAAAAGCAGCATACAACAGAACGGCATAGGCGTAAATATCAGGTAGCCTTCTCTTCATGATATTGCTCTTCGGTATTGATGGCCCATATATTGGTTTTTTCGCAGATGCCTGCACAAATATTGTCCACTGCTACCATGGCTGTCAGCATGGAATGATCGGAGTTATTATATTTATGCATGCCGTTGCGGCCGATGAGGTATAGATTGTCGAACCGGTCAGTAAACTGCCGCACTTCATCAAATCGGTTATACGTTCCAAAATAGGCGGGATAGGTTTTTTCCATGCGCAGCACGGTGGCGTCGAGCACATCTTCTTCCCTGGCCAGCCCCATTTTCCCCAACTCTTCGATCGCTATGCGCTGAACATCTGCATCTGATTGCTGCCAGAACATATCTGTCTTATCACAGAAATATTCCATTCCCAGCCATACGGTATCAGGATCTCTCACCAGGTAGGGACTCCAGTTATTGAAGATCTGGAGCCTTCCTATTTTTACATTTTTCTCCTGTATGTAGATCCAGGTATCCGGCAGGAGGCCATTTCCCGACGACGATGTTCTTTTTCCAGGGTTGGAAAGCTTTTTGAGCAATATTCCTACGGTAATAAAGTCCCGGTACTGTAAGCCCTCGGCAACCTGCCGCACATTTGCCGGGACTACCCCATTCATTCCGCCAATAAGCTCCTGCACCGGCATAGTGGAAAAAAAATAATCCGCTTTCCATTGCGTGACTTCGCCGGTAATCTCATCCCTGGCTTCCAACGAGGTTACGAGATTTCCTTTTGTTTCGACAGATTTTACACCCTGGTGAAAGAGGATCCGCCCCCCCTTGCATACAATCTGCCTGGCCACTTCTTCCCACAGCTGACCGGGGCCGAACTTTGGATAAAGAAATTGTCCTATCAGGCTGGTCTCCCGGTCCTTTTGGCTGATATCACCCGATTTATGGCTAAGAGACCTTACTGCATGAGCAATGGCTTTGGCGATGGAGATGCCTTTGATCCGCTGCGCCCCCCATTCGGCAGATATTTTTGTGCAGGGCACCCCCCATACTTTTTCTGTATAATCCTTAAAGAACAGGTGATATAATTTTTTACCAAAGCGGTTAATAAAAAAATCCTGAAGACTCTTTTCAGGTTTGCAGGGAAATAGCCGGGCCCGGATATAAGAGATAAATATTTCCAGTGTACGTATGACACCCAGTTTCCAAAGGGTATCAAAGGATAGCTGTATTGGATAATAAAAGAATTTTCGGAGGAAATAGATGCGGGACAGCCGGCGCCGGACCAACATCACTTTGTCGCCATCATGGGCAGCGCTGCCATTCAGTGCTTTTTCCGTATCTAAATGCCTTGATTGTCCCCGGTAATGCAAGGTCAGGTGTTGGTCTTTACCTGTCTCGAGAGGAAAAAAATGAAGCCACCAGTTCATGACCCTGTCCGACTTCGAAAAAAAGCGATGCCCCCCGATGTCTATCCGGTTGCCTTTATAATTCACCGTCTTCGATATACCGCCGATGTCCCCGCTCTTTTCCAGTATGATGGGGGTGATATCTGAACGCTCCAAAAGCTCATACGCCGCTGTGAGTCCGGCAGGTCCCGCTCCGATGATAATGGCTGTTTTGCACATGATCAAATATCACCAACAGGGATATTCCACCGGGAAGAATATAGGATTCGACCGGGAGTGTTTTGTAGAAATATTGAAAAATAACAGACCTGGGAGCAGTCCAATTTGTCCGCATCGGGGTTTTTATATTTCCAATCATCCAATTTAACACCAAAAATGACAAAAGTAACCCTCTTCCTAGGCTCAATGGCTTGGTTGTCAGGCATATGCGGACAACCGAGCGACCCCCATAGCTACCCCGAAGTCGGGCAGCCAATGCCCGACCTGACGATCCGCAACATTCAATATTTCCCCAAAAAAGAAGCCTCACTCAGGGAATTCCGCGGAAAATGGCTCCTCCTCGACTTTTGGGATGTCCACTGCGGCGCTTGCGTCGCCAGTTTTCCTGTAACCAATGACATCCAGACGAAGTTGGGAGATAAAGTGCAGGTGATGCTCGTGGGAGTCCAGGACGAGGAAAATAAGATCCAGCCGCTGTATGCGAAATTTAGGGAAAAACATCACCTGGTAATGCCCTGCGCTTTCGATTCGATGTTAACTAACCGGCTGGACATCGGCGCGGTGCCGCACCTGGTGCTGATAGATGATAAGGGGGTCGTGCAATGCATTACTTCTATAATGAATGCGGCTGACATACAAGGCTTCCTGGACGGGAAGCCCCCTGTGCTGCCCAGATCTTACCGGCGGGCGCACGATGACAACCCGGAGATGGCGGATGGGCCTGCCAAATACGACTTCCAAAAGCCTTTCCTGGTGTATGGCAACGGGGGCAGGGATACAGACTATCTGTTCCGGAGCGTCCTCTCCGCCTGGAGCCGGGAAAAGAATGAACAGTTTATTTCCAATGGAGGAATAAGCGATGGCCCTGATAAAGGGGTTTTCCAGGTGCTGGGAGCACCACTGGAATGGCTGTTTAATTATGCCTATTTAGGAACGTATGAAGTGGAAAATAGCGATACCGCCCGTTATGGGAAGTATTGCGATAAGCCCATCCTGAAAATCCAGGACCCTTCCAGGTTTAAATTTTCTTTTAAGACAAGCAGTAACCTGTTTTCTTATAGCCTTACAGTGCCTCCCTCGAGCGCTACAAAAGAGCTGATGGAAAAGGCCATGCAGCGGGACCTTGAAACCTATTTTGGCTATAGTGCGGCCCTCGAGGACCAAAAATGCACGTATTGGAAACTCGTGGCAAAAAAAGACGCTAAAGAAGGCATACATTCTAAAGGGGGGCCTGGCCGCATGGAGGGGTCAGCTGCTGCAGGCTACAATGTACAGAACTATCCATTTGTCGAATTGATCAAATGGCTCCGATTATATAATAACGGGAAGATTTTTTTAGATGAGACTGGCATCGCCCCAAAGGAAAGAGTGGATTTAAACCTGGACTGTATCCCATCGGACCTGGAAGAAGTAGCGAAATCACTACAGGCGTATGGACTGGACCTCGTAAAGACGGAGAAATTTATGAAAGTAGTGGTGATCAGGGATAAAAACTAAGATCAATGCTCTATCTCATACTTGATGGGGCTGAAACAAGCGCTCGTGCATGGCTGTCCATTGATACCGGACCGGTAAACGTTGGCCGAATAAACAATGCCATCAACGGTAAAATCATAATAGCATTGGAGGACTCCTGCGCCTGTGCAGGTAGATTGGATAGCAATGCATTTGCCAAATCCCAATCCTGAGCTACCCAGTGTACAGTAGTAGGCAGTATGGGTAGACCCAAAGCGTTTCGCTGCAGTCAATCCGGCAGCGACCAGGATGGTGGTAGTGACGCCTAAGAAGATTCTGGGATATTTCATAAAATGAATTATTTACGTGTTCTTACGCAAATTATCAAAGAGGGATGTTCCATTCAAGGGCAATTCTGTTCCATTAGAGGGGCGGCGATGACTCAAATGATCAGGCCCCGTTGGATATTTTCAACGGGGCTTATTTCAGTCTGTAATTCCTAAAAGTAAATATCTGCCTTCCCCCTAATAAATTCTGCTCGATAAAAGTCAGTATCCGATACTTCATTCTCTCATGCTTGTGCCGGCGTATCAGCTTGCCATTCTTTCGGGCCATCGCCAGCTGATCCTGCTGCCGCTCCAGCTCGTGGCTCCAGTTAAAAAGTGTAATGCGATCCTCCATGACAGCAGGATGGGTGCCTTTAAATTCCGTGAGTAAGCTGAGATCTCCAAAGTCGAATTCTGCCTTTTCCTGTTTAAACTGGGCTTCCGCCACCTCCTGTCCCTGGTGGATGACCTCCATGGCCTTCCGTTTGTTTTGCATAAACTGAGGGGGCCGAACCCAGCCGTAATGATAGATGTAGGCGTCTACGCGGGCGACTTTTAGTTTATAGGTGCCCTTTTTCTCTCTGTAATGGATGCCGTCGAAGTCTGGTATGCGCCGGAAAGATTGGGCCGACTCCCATGAATGAATTTCCGGGTCGTTACGGATGATACGGATCTCGTTGGCGTACCAGGCGTGGGACGTTATATAATGATCATAGTCGCCCCAGAAGTGTCGGTATTTGAAGAGCAGCCCATCGACAGCCGTATCGTGCAGCAATTCTTCGCAGCGTTTACGGATCTTAGGAAGGTCGTCCTCATGCACCACCTCGTCGCTTTGCAGATAGAATAGCCAGTCCCCTGTACAGGCTGCCTTGGCTATGTCCGTCTGGTGCGCATGTTCCATGCCCCGTGGATATTTTTCAAGATCCCATACCGTGTGGATGATACGTATCTTGTCTGATCCGATACTTTGTATCTCTTCGAATGTGCGA
>Ga0105239_10000871_pt1 | contig 42916 bp, 39 predicted proteins | sample KBSC44metaG_FD_92761 | JGI IMG/M metagenome (GOLD analysis project Ga0105239, IMG submission 92761) | Corn rhizosphere microbial communities from Kellogg Biological Station, Michigan, USA - KBS C4-4 metaG | ecosystem: Host-associated > Plants > Roots > Rhizosphere > Soil | place: Michigan, USA...
CCTTGATGTGCCTTACCCAGAAATGCCTCGAAGCGATCCAAAAACGTTAGATGATGGGAAATTTCTAGACCTGAGGAAGGTCCCACGGCCTCTTTGGAGGTCTACCAATCAGTGCCAAACGCATTGGAAGCCATTGCTGCAAAAGGTACCAGTTGAGCCTAGACCCCAATTGTCTACTTTTCCAGCGAGTTGCAACTGACACCAAGACCAGTGTCCAACATTGGTGCCAACCGAACTCGATGTAATAGCCTTCGATCCTCAACTCTATGTCAGATTCTCAGATACCAGAGGCTCTTCTTGTTCGGTTCCATTCCAGCGTGTTGATATACCGTTCTCCGGTGATACGGTTTCTGAGGCAACACTCTCGTATGAGGAGATTATATCATACATCCCATCTCGCGCAGATAGCACCATACTCATCCAGCGCTACCTGGATACTGTGGAAGGGACTCATCGTCTTTTCCATATGCCCACACTTCACCAAGAACTAACCGACTTCTGGTCTGATCAGAACGGTGCAGAATATGATTGGCTTGCTCAGCTTTTCATGATGTTAGCCCTTGGATATCAAGCCAATAGTAACGACGAAGTGCAGTTCAGTTTCTCTGGATTAGGACATGCCTCTCCTTGTGGGATGAACGACTTCATCTTCGCAGCTCAAACATGTTTAAAGAAAGCCGGATATATGCTGATGGCGAAAAACACCATCATCAGAGCATTATCTCTCATGGCCCTCGTCATTCAGACAAGCGGCGGCTATTCCTGCCGCAACTTGGATGCTTGTGGTCCTTGGCTGGACACGGCGATTCGCCATTGCATGAGGTTAGGCTATCATAAAGTGTCCAGCCAGAAATCGAACGCCTCGACCTTCGATGGATACCTGGCAAGGCGCATCTGGACCACTGTTGCTTACCTCCAACTTCAGCAGTCCATGAATAGTGGCACGCCGTTACTACTACAGTCATCAGATTTCGAGGATGATCGCCTGGCAAACATTGATGACAAAGACGTGCACCCAGGCTCCTCCTGCTACTGCCATGGACTGGTGTCACGAATGTCTCCTGCTAATGAGGGGTGGACAGAAGGGATATATCAAGTCCTGCTGGCCAAGTCTATACGCACAGCCGTTGACATCGTAACCCAGGTCAATTCTCCTTTTGACGATCGCAATGAAATAAGCTATGAATGTACTATGCGCTATGATACATTTTTCCGAGGTCTTCTGCGTGCGACTGCCAGTATCTACGATGACAGTGCGGCACCCATGGGCGATTTTCGTGATACCTGGCGAAGATATCAACGTTTAACGATAGAAACCTTTTTCCGACGAATCCTTTTAACCCTACATCAGCCATTTGGTCAAAGGCCCCAACCGCACCACCACCTCGGAGTTGTTGCCAACGAAGCCTTCCCGTCGCACTTATCCTCTCACTGGACACTACTCGAATGCTCTCTTGCCATCCTTGTTGCTCAAAGACAAATGCTGGAAGAAACCCCAAGTGACGGACCACTCGGCACGACCAGGCAGTTCTACGAAGAACTTATGAAACAAGACTTTTTCATTGCTGCCCTATTTGCTGGGATCCAGATTGACTCCGAGCATCAACTACTCCAGCATCGAGAACAGTACCAATCGCGGAAGATGGCTGTAGACGAAGTCCCCCACGACCCGGAAAGCAATGGTGAATATCTTCAGGATCCTCAGCTCTTGATCTTCACTGAGACTCCACCTCGAGAAACAATCACCCAGACGCTCCGATATTGCCAGTCGATATGGGCACGGAGCCTTGGGGCGAAACCTGAAGAAAAATGCAATATTTGGGTGTACCTGGTTCTGGGCAAGATGATAGATATGTTGAATGCCGCCCCAGGATGTTTGGTTGGAAACCCGTGAGAATTATGCATGAGTGACCCATCAGGCACGATCTTGAGGCGGATCACTTTGTAGTAAGAATTTCCACGGGGCCGAACAGGGTACCGACACTGGTTAAGTCGTTAACCGATATGTGAATTATTGCCGATTTGGTGTGTGCACGAACGTGATGGCTGCGTTCGCCCATAGTCCGTTATAAGTCCTCTCTCCCTAATTCCACTATACCGTAGGTCCACAGTATTCTCGATCTCAAGGATGTCTATCTTCAACCTCCGTCCAGACACACACGCCAGCTCTGGCGGAGCCTCATTAGCACCATTGACTGCTATGCTTGTCGATGAACCCACCCGACCACCTCATATTCTGCTACGCCTTTATTTGTCTTGGAGCGTACAAGAACCTCGCCACCCCCACGATCACAGAACCAGTCAGGACCAAGGCTCCGCTAAAGGCCGTGGCAGGTACGAAGTTGCCATGACTTGCAGAGAGCACCGCTCCCATCACAGGGGATCCTGTGAGCACGAACACCCCCAGCACGCCCATACCCATCCCCAAGTAGGTCCCTATTTGATTCGGATGCGGCGCCAACATAGCCATGGTTCCAGGACAGAGGCCAAACACCGTTCCTGTCGTGTAACCGTACAAAAGTGAGAACGTGATGATGGCACTAAAAGTGGTCATACGAATCCAGCAGAGTAGTAAGATTCCGGTGGCATAGGTTCCGAACAGGAGGATGTTGAAATCCCCGACGTACCTAGCGAGATGAGAGGAGCCCAGGCGGCCAATGAAGGACCCGGCGTTCATAATGGCGATGATGTAGAAGGACCAAGATATAGGGACACCTTGCCGGATGACGAAAGCAGGAAGAAAGAAGAACGGGGTGTACTGACCCCAGAAGACAAGGCAAAGGCCAGCGATTTGTAAAGAGTAGACGGGGCGTTTGAAGGCGGAGAGAAGGAGGAATTGATTCTTGCGTGGAGGGATCCGGGGGACGAGAGTTATGCAGGCGAATAGGAGAAGGCCTAATTGAATAAATCCAACAATTCGCACAGCCCAGCCGAAGCCGATGTCGCTGTGAAATAGAAGCCGATACAGTGAAATGGGGAAGACGATGCCCCCAACGGAAGAACCCGCGGAACTGAGACCGATAGCGAGGAATCGACGCTTTTGAAAATAGTGACCCAGAATGGTAATGCAGGGAGTGTATATCATGCTGGTGCCGATGCCACCGAGAATGCCTTGGGCGAGGATAAGTTGGTACAATGATTTGGATATGGACGTCAGCATCACAGATGCCACCAGTGTTGCGGTACCTGGCCAGATTATTTTCTGCAGAGCCCTACAGTGAGTTACTGTTGTAATGTGTGCAAAAGCTTTCGATGTATGAGCGCCGTACAGGAACAAGGGCAGAACGTACTCTCGGTCCAAATCGATCCATTGATGGCCCAAACAACAGGGAACCACTACACATGAAAAAGACTTGTAGGGATCCAATCCATGCAATCTGGGAATGTGATTGACCCTGCAAGAGAAAATCATGGTAATAGACTTCGTACACCCTATCTCACCATTGTTAGTGAGCAGACCAGAGGTTGGGTGGTGGGAAGGTGGGGGACAAGGAACAACCCAAATGAACTGATGGACCCAAAGGTACAGAACATAGCCACAAAAGAGCCAGCGACAACCAGCCATGCTTGTGTGCCTCCTTCTGGGTAGGTGAGAGCATTCGCAGAGGTTTGTTGATATTGTCCAGACGATGGGGTCGCATCAGCCGTCGTAGGAGATGCTTTATCAGCCGACATCGCTGGCAATATGCTCTGTTCAAATGGCGTTGAGTTTCAAGTTATGTGGAAGAACTGTTCAAGCTGTGCGGAGGAAGGGAATTCCTTGAGAGGGAGAAGTTTTCTAGGGCTTTTTATACCAGTACTTATCCCCTGCTCAAAAGTCTGAAGCTCCATTCTCAGCGCCATGCTGTCTGGGTGTACTGCCATAGTAAAGCATTCGAAGCATGTGAGCTGTTTGTGACCTGGCTTAGCGCGGACATAACAGATATACTATGTACGGTGCACAACAGGGGCACAACAGGGGCACAACAGGGGTACAACAGGGGTACAAGTATCGTATATCCGCGCTAGAAGCGAGTCTAGCTAACGAGAAGAGACCTACTGTGCAGACTTGAGTAGTGTAAGCAGCCTGTCGCTACTAGCACACGCTTAAAGATACGGTTCAATTTGGCTCGTTAGCTAAATTGCTAGCGCTAATTAGCGAACAGAGTCATATAGTTGGGGGCTTACGTAAATGCGTTCCATGTAAAATGCTAACTATTGTCTTAGTTTAGGGCATAACGATATGAATGGGTTTAATTCTTGTTATCAATGGTGCCGATGAAGCCTCGTCATGCATCCCCGCATATCGTTTGCAGTCAGGGGACGAGCGCCCGTTCAGATTGGGGTATTGATTCTCGGTATCAGTTGTCGTTTCCTTTTATTGCTAGCATAACTTGGAAGGGTTTCCCAATTTACTTGATCGTCTCCTTCGCTTTGGCCCTTCTGCGATGGCTGCTTCCTTGAACATAAGGAATTCCTTGTCCATCTAGAAGAACGCCCTAATGGCCTTCCTCCAACCAGGCGTCTTGTCAAAGGTGGCCATGTCAAGACTTCCCCTGCGGACGCCAGTCGTGATGTCCATTTCACTGGTGCGAACATACATCTTCCATTCGCGGGTGTAAAGCTTCCAGCCGATCCAGAGAACCAGCACGATCGGGGCGGCCAGGTAGTTCTCAAAAAAGGTCTCTGCGTCTGGCGAGGAGTGGAGTGGGAAGAGCGATGTGTAGAATGTGGCGATCATTGCGATCAGGTTGAGTGATACGCCGAGATATGAGCCGTAGATGCCGAACGCTGCTTGGTACGGAAGCTGTTCCTTGCTGAAGCCACGAGCATACCTAGGATCAACATGTTAGTGGATGATCATCACTGGTAAACAGGGTCAAAGTTTTCTACCATCCATGTCTGAAGCCTGCACTTTTGTTAGCGGTCGTATTTTCATGAGAATTGTGCTCGAGGCCGACTTACGGACGTGTGCAAGATTGATACTCAACCACAAGAAGAAAAAGCTGAGACCTGATAGGGAGAGAAGCCATGTGAAAATTGTGCTTGAGGCGTTCGCCTCGCCGATGTATGCCAAACAGCCAAAGAGCAATTGGATCACGATGCACCACATTGGCCTGCCCTTCTTGTCAACGTACATCAGGAATCTGGGGGCCATGCCTCTAGCTGCGAGTGCTTGCATGGTCCTGGAAGATCCATATGTGCAACTGTTGGCAACGCTGATGACGGAAATGGTCACCACTGCATTCATAACAGATGGTAGTCCCTTGACGCCGGCGTATTGGATGGCGAGCACGAACGGTGAGGCCTTGGTATTGGCTCCACTGGCACCTAGAAGGTCGGGGCTGTTGGAAGGTACAATGAGACCGACGATGAAGAGCGATACGATGTAGAAGAACGCGATTCGCCAGAATACTTGCCGAGTTGCTTTCGGGAGCGATTTTGCAGGATTTTCGGCCTCGGCTGCCGCCAGACCAACTAGTTCGGTTCCACCAAAGGCAAATGCTGCTGTTACAAACACCCTGTCATAAATGTTAACATAAAGTTCAGTTATTGATGAAGTTGCCCTTACGTGCAAAAGCCTTTGAAGCCATTCTGGAAAGCACCAGGATCATGCCAGTATCGAGCGCCAATGTAACCTCGGTCGTCGGTTGGGACGCCGCCGCAGTTGACCACGATTCCAAAAATGATGAAGCCCAGTACAGCGATGATTTTGATGACGGACAGGACGAATTCGACCTCCCCATAACCACGGACACCGAATATCTGTACGCCGACGAGGAAGACTAGGAAGATAGTGATCCACACGCTAACGTGTATATCGGTTCGCCAGAATTGGATGGTGATCGAAGCTGCTGTAAGTTCGAATGGCAGGACGGTCAACCATCCTATAGCATAATCCCAGCCCACGGCGAAACCCCAGGATGGGCTGACGAAGCGGCAGATGTAAGTATAGAAGGCTCCATTTACAGGGTAAAGGACCGTTAATTCTCCAAGGGCTTGCATGGTACAGAGCAACATCAAGCCCACAATCATGAAGCCAAGGAGAACACTGGCTGGGCCACCACTGCGTAGAGCACCACCGGAACCGACGAAGAGGCCGGCGCCGATGGAACCACCTGAAGAGGGAGTCAGTTTACATGCCAGAATACAGTTGGACAACCACCATGGTTCAGGCATAAATTGGTAAAGGTGAACAATGAGAAGGGATACTCATACCAATTGCAATCATCTGCATATGTCGCGACTTCAACTTCTGAGCAAGAGGGTTGTGTTGCCTATTGACAGGATCGACCTCGTCTGCGTAAGTGATCTCATCTGCCAACTTCCGCATCTTGGGATCATCTCGCGCCTCGGGAGGTAGATCCCGGTGCTTTTCTTCGTAATAGGAGGCTGATTCCTCATCCTTCCCAACGAAGTCTTCCTGGTGTGGCACACCGTTCGTGTGATGCGGTGGATCCGACATGATGAATGATCAAAAGTCTTGGAAGGTCAATGTGCAGTCTTGTACTATAGAGGAAAGAGGGAGTGTGAGAGATAGGAAGATGTCTCGGCAATGGTGACACGGAAGCAAAATCAGGGCAGACCCTTTTATATCTCTGGGTGTCACCCAGATGTGCAGATGCCCAGGAGCAGGAATATGACCAGGACCAGGACCACGAGTGATCCACATGACAAGGTCTCTTCATGGCTTCGATCAACACTTGAGCGATGCGACAAGGCATGGCCCAGGAACGATCATTTGCTCTGCGACGAGGAATGACGACAGGAAGGGTATGGACGGTGTAAAGTGTGTGGAACCCTGAATGCTCATTGTATTGTTTTAGTTGCGGGGGAGGCGTTGAGCATTGCGGCCTCTAGACAGAATGTGGAAGGCATTCGGGAAATCAACTCCAATCAATCCCAGTCAACAAAATCCTCGATAAGGGATAGCCAACCTATCGCAAAACTCATGGCTTCTGACATCAGTGAGCAGCGGGTTTGTGTTGCATCAGGAGATGGGAACAGGGAGCTCCCTCCATTGATATCCTCTGTCGGGTAGCTGTATCTGTGTTTTGTTCGGCCGTTAAATTTTGACTCACATGGATGTTGTTGCATGAAACACGAACTGCACACTTTGGAGCTGGCGCGCCCCGTCAGAAGAAGAAAAAAGCCATCTGCGAAAGAGCCATCCAGCTGTGCGACGCCGACAACGTGGTGACGCTCGATTCTAGCCAGACATTGGCTACTTGGTCCAACAGTATTTGACGCGTCTTACGTCGCGCAAATCCTGCCCTGTGTCTCCTTGAACTCTGGTTGACAGTTCTGACCGCTCGCCGTTATAACGGTTGAACAAGCAACGTGGGAAACATACAACTAACCTTTCCATCAAGCAACTGCAAGACTCTCGGCGATGTGGTGCTTCTTGGGCTCAAGCTTCAGGCCCAGAGAAACATCCTCCTCCATTTCCCCAATTCTCGCCACTTAGTTTCTAGGCATATCCTTGGCGGTTGGGTAATGAGAATTCGAAAGATCGGCGACGATCAAGATGGCCACGACGGATCAGAGAGTTCAATTCAAAGACCTTTCTCAGCTATCCTGGCAAAGACCTCTGTCGGATTGAGGTAAGTTTCAGCACGATACAACCTTGGCCTTGTCCCATCTTTCTGGTGCCGCAGGAAGAACACGGCAAATCCGGGAATTTGGATCACATCTCGCTCCGGGTCATCCCCTTTTACGACATATCGGATGGTAGCTGCCTGGTAGATCTTCGATTCGACAAGATCTAGACATACCACGTCAGGAACAAAGGTGAATGGGACTGCTCCATCCTCCATGGAGCAAGGAGAGAGCGCCTTACCGAAGTAGAGAATTTCATGGGTCATAAGATCAAGCTTCGCAAATACCATCTTGAACATCGCCCTGACATCCGTGCCATGGATGATTGGATTGTTGGCGTACTGAAGGCTTACGTCCTCGGTGAAGAAGTCGTCAAGCCATCGGTCCGCATCCAATGCTGCACTTCCCGCGTGGAACTACATGTGGACGGGCATGTCAGTCTGACCAGGAATCCCCCCTGAATATGGATTGCTCACCTCCTCCAGCCATTTCAAAGCGGAGTCTCTGTCAATGACCATGTTGGGAGTAGATTTCGTTCCTTCTGTCGTGGTTCTATGCACTCGTTTATGCCTGAAGCTTCGATTGTGTCCAGACTTGCTTTTGCGTCATGCAAGTCTTCACCCTGGACGCGCTTTCTGGTTGAATATAAAACCCTTTCGTCGATTTGTAAGCGACCGCCTCATGGTGTTAGGCCATCTGTGAGCAACCCACTTCGTTGACACGTTGCGGAAGCTTTTGAGCCTTGGGCCACGGGATTGATTCTCCCTATTGGCCGAACATTCGGGATTCTTTCTTCTCATTGGCCCTCCGAGTTAAAGCACTAGCTTGTAAGGAGTACTTTTATCGCGCGCCATGGCAAACTCACCTTGGGAGAGAGAGATGACACCCCCGTTGACGAAATTTAAACTGCACGTGGATTCGCGGTGACCCGTACGCGCCGTACATAGCTGGATGACTTTGCTGAGTTCCAAGAATCACCCGGAAGGACATCTCAAAGAAGGGAACAAAGTTCTTCCAGGCAGATATCCAAGCTTCATCCGACCCGTCTTGGCACGAACCACTGGCGCCGAAGGGGGCCCTTAATTACGAGGAGGCGCCGCAACTCTCTCTGGTCTGGAAGTCTCATCCGCGACTTTCATTCAACTTTACCGTACGGCCTACTTGCACGACCACCTGTACCTAGCCTCCTCCTTCCTAACTTCGAAACATTGACACTCTCGACTCTCCTGCGCCTACCACCCCTAACCGAATTCCTCTGCACCATCGGCATCTCAGTCTCAGTCTCAGTCTCGGGCGAGGGGTCACCCGCCCTAAAGAGCGATAACCTCAGACCTCTGAGAGGCAGGTAAGCAGCGCACCATGGCCGGTCCCGAGGACTCGAAGAAACCAGCAACAGCCAACAACACCTCCTCCTCCTCAGCACCAAAGTACATCTCGTCATCGGGCCACGTGCTAGAAACGTAAGTTCGCAGCCTCAGTGCCCGGCCCCCGGCCCCTCCCTGACCAATCCACAATCCCCAATCCCGAGTCCCCCAATCCACGCAATGGCACATACAACCAACATACCATGCTAACCGCACACTTGGAACTTCACCACAGGCCACCCCTCTCCGCCCGCTTCACGCGCACAGTCGACGACATCTACAACTTCGTGGGGCTGTACCTCGTGTCGCTGCTGTCGCTGGACCCCTACACCGCGGCGCAGAACAGCCAGTTCAACACCAGGGGCAGGCCGAATGCATATCAGGACCGCAGTCGGTGGGGCGGCGGTGTGAATCGTACAGGCGGTGTGGGTGGTTTGGCGGGTGGTGGTGCTGCGCCGAGAGGAGGAGGAGGTGGTGGTGGTGGTGGCGGGAGTGGTGGAGGGAATGGGTTTGGAGGCGGAGGGCCCGGCAGGAGGATTGGCACCGTCGAGGATGTCAGGGCGCCGGAGTGTGGGAGCTGTGGGTGATGCGTGCGATATCTTATCCTTCCTACAATGGTGATGGGCGTGGAGGATACAAGTTGATGATTCCTCTGGAACGGTTTACTGGTATACTGTTTCGATTTCTGGTTAGGTGGTGCCTGGATGGAGGTGGTTTCATCCGATATATACACCAAATGAACTTTGAATGCTATATTCCGACTGCATCAACATGCCCCAAGGAGGGGAAGGGCTTTGGGAAACCATGCATCGAGGGGGTGTAAAAGGGGTAGGGCGAGTACAGACCTACTATACTTACAGTAGCATGAGAGAAGATGGATGGCGAGTCTGAACTTTACTCCTCCTTAGATAATGGCGTCATGTCATGATTATACATCGTTACTACTTAGTCCTCCGGCTCTGTACGATAACATCAGTGAAGCACTAGTGCGAATGTAGCACTGAGCTGTAACCGGATCATTGGTGACAATAATCTTTCAAACGACCAAAGCGGACCACGGCTCCGTGGAAGGCTCCTTCTCACCCTCTGTATATATATACTTTATATCTTCGTAAAACAGTCCACTTTCGCGTGTTCCCCAACTCCAAACATTTCCCAAAAATGACTGCCCCTAACCACCAAGCCATGCCATGCCATGTCATGTCTAAATGGTCGAAGCATCGACCTTAATATTGCCTGCGATCTCGGCGGCTGCGGTCTCGGCTCTCCCAGCCTGTCTCTTCTTGAGGACGTTCTCGATGAAGGCCTCGCCCGCCTTGTAGCTGCTTCGGACGAGTGGGCCACTGGCCACGTATAAGAAACCCAGATCCAGAGCACGCACCCTCCAGGCATCGAATACATCGGGCGTCACGTACTCGTGCACCGGCATGTGGCGCTTGGTGGGGCGCATGTACTGGCCGAAAGTGACGACGTCGACGTCGACTTTCCGCAACTCACGCAGTGCGTGCCAGAGTTGCTCTTCCGTCTCGCCCAGGCCGAGCATGATTGACGTTTTGGTGATCAGGTCTGGTCGCGCTGCCTTGGCGGCTTTGAGGACGGATAGCGATTGACGGAAGGTGGCGCGGCGGTCGCGGACTTGAGGCGTCAATGCCTCGACTGTTTCGACGTTGTGGGCGTAGACATCCAAGCCCGAAGTGGCGACCAGCTTGACCATGTCAAGATCGCCCGCGTAATCGCCGGTGAGACATTCGACTAGAATGGTAGGTGCTTTCGACTTGATCTTGCGGACGGTTTCGGCGAAGTGATGAGCACCGCCATCTGCAAGATCATCTCTGTCCACACTGGTGAGAACGACATAGCCCAGGCCCCAACGCGATAGTGCTTCCGCAGTATGTTCTGGCTCGTGGGGATCGAGTGGAGGAGGGGCCTTTGAGGTCTTGACGCTGCAGAAGCGACAGCCTCGTGTGCAGGTGTCTCCCATCAGCATAATTGTAGCTGTGGCTGCGGCCTTGCTGCTCCCACCCCAGCAGTCGGAAATGTTGGGACATCGGGCCTCCTCGCAGACCGTATGCAGGTTCAAGCCTCGCAGGTCGTTTTTGATTTTCTTGTAGGAAGAACCATCGGGGATCGGCGTCTTGAGCCAGGATGGTAAACGAGTGATTTCCTTCTTCTTGCCTTTGGGTCCCACGAGAGCAGTCTTCAAGGCATAGGCCTCACTGGGCTTCAAGGGTGCGTCTCCACCTGAAACGAAGTCTGAGAATGAAGGGCCGGCATTGAGTTTGTCAGCAAAGGAAGTCGGTCGAGCTCGCGGCTTCGTCAGAGTCAAGTCGTCGGTTGTGGTGGCAAATGTCCGAGAACTCGTTGAGGATGCTATATATGAGGGGAGGAAGACTTTGAAAGGTGATTGCCAGACCTGGCCGTTGAGGCATCGACGCCTGGGGATAGCTGTGGCCATATTTCACGAAAAGTAACAGATGTCAATGGGGAGATGTTGAAGATGGAGCGTGGTGGGATGAATCATGAAAGACGAATTGAAACGCAGGGAATTAAAATGCACGGATACGAGATGAGATGAGATGAGAACTGGGTGGATCGACGACTTCCCCGACCAAAGAAGATCGCTCAACATGCCGAACGAGGTCGGCTACCGACGGAGACACGTGAGTGTTTCCCCATGCCGCTATTAGATATCTTGGCATGGGTCACGACTGCCACACAAAGCAGCAGAACATTTCCAGTTCTAAATACTTCATCCTCGTACACAAATCTTCATTTTGTGACCATCCACAAGGGTCATTCTACCTACATACCTCGGGGGGTATTGATGACAAGTTAATGATATGGACAATCAGCCTGCTGATCAATGCCGCTTATTGACAGAGCCGCCTGAAAACCTCAAGAGCTGGCCTTGATCTCTTCAAAACAAGAGTAATTCTTAGGGCAATCCCCATCGACAAATCTCCATCTGCAAAACATTCAACTAGCCATCTCAATATCGCACATGAACATCTTTTTATCAAGGTGAAACAATATGCTCCACCCCCGTCATGAATCTCGCACTGGCTCTGATCAAGGTGCGCAAGACGTCGAGCTCAGCTTCGTCCCGAGGAGCATAAATCAACAAAAAAGTGTCACCAATGCCACAGATGAACTTCTTGCCACCAAGCCACCATGGTTGAGTCCTTGCTAATCGATGTCGTTGGGCCCATCCTTTTTCAATTGCCACTTTGGCATCTTGTGGAGATAGGTACAGATGAAGTGAAGTGTCGCCATGAATGTGCCCCAATTCCCCTCTGGAGGCAATTACAACATCTGAAACTTTGCTGGAGTTGGCAAGCACAGATGGATGGACAAATAATGCAAGGTGATGTTTCTCAAAACTAGAGACCTTTTGCTCAAGGACGCTGGGGTTGTTGTGAACGACTGAAATGAACAGAGAAAGGACACGCTGGTCCAGGTCAGTGTTATTCTCCAAGAACACATCGACCAAGCTACCACCAGGTCTTTAACAACTCACCTTGTTCATCTCTTCTGTGGGACATTGACTGAATTGCCTCTGAGGAGCAATGCCACGGATATCAGGCCTCTGTCCTCGACGATGAGGTAAGGCTTGGATTTCCTTGTGAGCTCCATCCGGATAGTCTCCTGTCCATACGGTATCACGCTCGGCTAAGGTGAATGGCTTAAGCAGAAAAGTGACCGAGAACCAACCATAAAGATTGTAAGGTGTACCGCCTCGGCCTAGAGCCTTGAAAGCTTGGTAGTCTTTGACACACCAATTGAGGCCGTGGCACAGGAAGGTCATGACACCGAGGACAAGCAGGTAGGTGGGTAAAAACTGGAAGAAAGGAGGGGAAGAGTGAGAGAGGGGAATCAAATGAAGGTCGCTGATGTTGTCAGCGGTGTATACTTCCATGGTGGCGTATGAGAACAGCTAGCTCGTGAAACGAGGTACAAAGTGCAAAGTACAAAGTACGAGGTACAAAAAAAGAGATGGAGGATGAGGAAATGTGAAGTCAACGGGAAAAAGCAACGATATGAAGTACTTCTGAAAGAGCGTTGGAGATGGTGCGCGGAGGAGTACCGGATGGATAGATTGAATGAGTGGAAGTCTGGAAGAGAGCGAGCAGGGCTGAAGGGAGGATATTTCCTCGAAGGGATTGAAGCATGTGGCCAGAGGTTGGCTGGGTTGAGAAGCAATCACAGGGTCGATGAAGCAGAAGGAACGTATCGGATGACCTCCGTCCGATTTGGGCCAAGTATCTTTGCGGAAGTTGGGCCAAAAGGCCAGCAAGAAGCTGCATTGCATGGCGACGGAGGATGAAACGGGTCACATTATCAAGGATGAGGCGCTCTCATTTGTGCAGCGACAGAGTGAAGCTGGGTGACGGATGCAGGGCGACGGGCAACGGGCAATGAGGGTTTTCTAAGCACCAAACAGCAGTACTAGAACATCAAACACCAGGGCATGCGTGAGGTCATTTGGACACTTTGTGCTTTTTCGCTCGTAAAGTGCAGAGGGGTGCATAAGGTGCAGAGGGTGCGACGCACATAGGGCGCCTTGGCGGGTGATGAGCTTTGGCCCTTGGGCCAAAGGCTTCTGAAGATGGAATGTCTCGCCTGTTCCCCCATAGCCTATAGCGAAAGGCGGCACGGTGGCATAGGCTACCGGTGTGAGTACGTTGAGAGCCGTTGATCTGTGTTTGAGGCACATATTGAGTGACGGTGCAAGTCTGGTCTTTGTAGGCACGAAAGTGAATGTTTTGATCCAAGGTAGGGGCGAGAAAATAGGTCCAGGGAGCCCACACCAAGACGCAGCCATCCCACGACAACCCGGTAAAAGCGGTTCCAGAATCAGGTACCCGGGGCCTCCAGTCAAGCAACTCGTGACAGGGCGTGGGGAGAAGGTGGGATGACATCCGAATTAACAAGGGAGCCGATGTTTTTTTCACTCCCACCTAGCTGACTAGGTTACTGGGTTCCAAGGGATTTTTTTACGGCTGACTCCCTAGCTCTTTACCCCATCTTGATCAGAGGTGCGGATCGCATCACTCCCTCGTACGGAGGACAGGGGGGATGCATTAGACCAGGGTTGAGTTTGGAAATCGTGGGGAAGAGCTTCGAGTGGTACGAGGTAGCTGGGGCTTGGAAAGGGAGATCATGCAATGCTGATGCCAAAACTGATATACCAGCTGACCAGGAGGAGATGGCGGCACAGACACTTGTACAGGGCCAGTGTGAGGAGGGCCAAGCGGGAAGAATCAACAAGAAACTTTGAAATGGAAATGAAGAAGTGTCTAGTGGCAGGGTTACATTTCCAGCAAGGGAAACGTAGACGAGAAGTAGAAGTTTGAAAAGAGGGGGAGCCCTAAAGAGCGACGGCAAGGGTCGAGGGATGGATGGGTGAAGGTGCAATCAGCAGAAATCCAAATGGAAGAAAGTGGGAGAATAATCATCTGTGCCACATGTTCAGACGAGAGAGGATCAAGAGGATGAAGACTCGATGAGGGGCTGCAGGGAGAATCTGGGGAACTAATGCCGTGTGAGGTAAGACGGCTGGACTAATAAGATGAAAGTCATGGGTCATCATAGGACTAATCGGACTAATAGGCGAGGCGAGGACAATTATGGTATGATGCCTTTTGGTAGAGAGGAGAGAATAGAGAGTAATAGAGATCTGACAGGAGCATGTGCAGTGAGTGATGTGCCAGTGCCAGCGCCAGTGTGATGAGGATCAAGGCCAAGGCTGAGGCTGAGAGCGAGGGGAGTGTTTCAGCCACAAGCAGAAAATAGATGAGGCTGAAAGAAATGACATGGTTAGAAGAGACCAGTCCTTTTGAATTATGAAATCTTCTGCTGTACTATACTCGTCCTCTACAGAGCTATTACCTCAGCGTGGACGTAGATGTGGATGGTGGCGGATTAGGCGGGTGCTGAGGGAAGAGTGAAATACGTTTGGGTCTTGGTGAGTGACGCAGCGGCATTTTCCAGTCATGTGAGGCATATACTTGGTATTACCAGGAGCATTACCAGTATTATACGATGAGGATTGCCAGTGCTAAGGTAATATATATGGTATGGAGTACTTTATTTACTATCATTATTATGTGATGGAACAGGTATTGTGTACTCCGCACCGAGTACTCGTAATTACTGTAAGACTGGCGCAGTTCTCCAATCCGTCTCGGTGGAAAGATTTTCCCTCCGGCCTAACAACATTACTGAGTGGCCTCAATTCCTCCCTGAAACGCTCTCTGCCGCTGGCCACTGATGCCTGCGAGTTTCATGACAGCATCAAAGACTCAAAGACTCAAAGCCACCCTTGAAACCCTTTTCATTATTCTTCTTGCTCAGTATTATTCCAGTTCTTGATTGATGATTCAGATGATGATCAAGTTCTGAGCCCAACAATAAATCCTCCCTGGACTCACCATCCTTGCCCTCTCCTTCTCCCAAACTGCGTCATTCTCTGCCTGGTGTGCCTCGTGCCTCCTCTCTCTCTCTTAAGGCCTTAGGCTCAAGGCTCAAGGCTCAACGCTTAACCTTCTACTTACGAGTCCGCCCGACTTCCCGAACATTTTAACACAAAAGGTGGAAAAGGGTCTCCTGGGCTGCTGGTCTCCTGCTGTTCGGCATCAAGCACCAACGCCGCATCACCAATTCCACCCACTGTCCAGTCACCTCCGATCATCTCTCCAACTTGTCTCCTCTCACCACCCACGGCTCCCAACTGCGAACCAACTAGTCCCTTCCATCATCTATTCCCTTCAACTACTTTGTCATTCCGCCCATCTGGATACCATCTATACCACTCATCATCATCCATCCACCCTTCTTTTCTCCACCGCCTTCCTACCGAGACCAGCCTTGACAACCTGTCTCGCCATCTCCATCGCTTCGCTTCCACCAAAACCTACCACTGACCACGACCGACTGGGCCAACTACTTGTCGATCCACCATATTTACTCCACCAACTACGTCGACGCGGATCCTTTCTTCCCTGCAGCTTTTTTTCTCTGCCTTGCTCTTTCAACCATTTTCACTATCTGCATTCTCATGCCCACATAGACTCAAAAGGCATACAGACACACAGACACACTCAATCCATCCGACAAACAATCGCAATCAGCCCACCGCCTCACCTCCCCCCGATAAAACTCTCTTCACCGTGGCTTCCCCAAGTCTGCAGACTTGGTCATCTACGATCCAGAACCATCTTCACAGCCTCAGTGAACAAATTCTCCCCCTCGTCCCTGCTCAATTCCACAGCAATATCCATACTGCACTAACTACCTACTCGACTGCCTCCTACACCACTGTCGCCGCTCTTCTCCTCTCCCTCCTCTTCCTTCTCTGTCGCTCCCTCATGAGTGCCTATGGCTATGTTGCCCATGGTGGCCGAGGTGGGGGTTCGCCCTATACCAGCAACATCGTCGATTCATACCCCCGCAACCTATCTGGCCACTTCGAATACATCGATGCAGACCAAGGCATCTTGCAAGATTCACACCGCCCCTCGGCAGCCAGACTTCACTCCAGCTTGGAGGATCCTGAAGCCCCTGATGTTATCCTCATCCGATACATGGCCTCCATCATCCCCGTCGAATTTCCCCCTTATTCAATCAGTGAGGAAAGTGCCTATGTTGGTCAACTACGCCAATCCGTCGCAAACTACCTCCAAACCGATCCCAGAAGAGTCAGGCTGGTGTATAAGAAGCGCGACCTGAAACACGATAGTTGGCCTCTGAGGAAATATAATATGAAACAGAACAGCGAAGTTGCTGCCATCAAAACAGAGAGTATTCTGGACTACAGCGACCGAGATAGTCATTCATCCAGTGGAGAAGATACCGAATCCTCAGTTAGCAATGTGCGCCGAAGACCCAGAGCCCTCTCCTCTGTTAGACATCGTAGCGATGAGCAACTCCCACAAGCCACCGATTATCGGCCTGCTGCCACTTCATCTTTTCTCAGTCCAAATGGCCATGTCCCCTCCGCTTCAACTTCAGAGCGACAATCCCGCTCCACATTACAACCCGAACATGATGAACGATACCATCGCCGGGAACCCTCGCGCACAAGAGGAACATCTCCCCGCCCCGCACCCGCACCCACATCCACACCAACACAACCTCAAACCCCGGTTTTCCCCCCAGCTGATCCCAGCACCCCTCTCGGTAAATTACAAGCCTTGTCCAATACCTTTCATACTCAATGGCTACCTCTCTGCCAAAAATTCATCTACAATCCTCCTTCGGATGCTCCAACACGGGCCAAAGAACACCGTAAATTGAGCGAGAGTGTCATGACGCACATCCTGCTCAAGGCAGACGCGATCGAGATTGAAGGAAATGCGGATGCCCGTATGTTAAGAAAACGTTTGATCAACGAAGTCAACGAGACTATGAAGAAAATAGATGGCCTTGCACGGTCATGATGGTTTTTTATTTTCTGCTTTTACTGTTCAGTTCAGAATCAAGAATTGCATCGTTGTGGCGTACTAAACTGGATGTGTTGAAAAGATGTGGGTGATGATGATGACCATGACACATGGATTACCGGGTGGCAACGGCACTTTTCCTCATGTGAAAATATCATGGGCTCATGCCATGTGTTATGCATGCATACTTCTTCCTTCAAGATTTGGCAGCGGCGGAGCGGGGTGAGGCAGGGGTAATAACCACTCATCTCAACAGGCAGATGGACGGATGGAAATTGGGAAGCTCACTTTATTGAGGTCACATATACTTCCCAACGGGAGCTTTTTGGCGCAATGAGGCTACAGCAGCGTACCTAGAACATTGTCTTTTTCTGGAGTGTATTCATGGGGTGGGTCGGTGGACTTTGTTTTGGCCAGAGCTAGCGAACTGGTCGGGCCAGCTTGTTTGTACGCGCATGTCGATATGACGCCGGACATGACATGGACATGGAGAAAGACTGGCGAATTGAATTGAATTCAATGCATCGTTTCAACCCACACTCCTTGGATTGCCATATTTGGTGAAACTCCTACCCTTTCCTATTCCTATTCCAGTTCTTAACCATGCTTCCATGAACTCCCGACACACGCCAACACATGATTGCGATTGTGACAAAATGATCTAGGATCAAAGAATAGAATCCCACAAATCCCTCAAATACTGACTCAGAATCAGGCCCCGATATTTCCTCTGAGCCCCGGGAACCGCGCCATATCCAGGCAAGAAGCTGTCTGGACAAGCTACAGACACAGAAGCGGAGGGCGCAAACCACCTAGGGCAGAGCAGGGCAGCTGCCAGGATTCAGGAACAGTCAGTCTCCCCCCCTGGCGCATGTCCATGTCCTGCTACATCATACATCATATACCATAATGCTCCGTACTCTGAAGAAACTTACCTACCTATGTAGGTCATATATCGTAATAGTATGTCGTCTGTCCTTGCGGCCCATGTATGTATGTACTGTATGTATGCTTCATGGAAGAATGAAACGATTCACCCCACTGCAAGGAAAAGGAAAAGAAATTTGGTAATGGGAACTGTTCTATTGATTCGGTCGGTCTATTAGATTTTATGTGTGCTCGTTCTTTGTTTCTCTCATTAATTGTATATAGTACATGTACATGCTGACATGCATGCCAGTCCTGGTTCCTTCCACAGTTCTGTCTCTATCTCTGACTCTCTGTCCTCTACCATGCCGTGTTTCACTATTGCGTCATAGGACCTAGTGTGGTGGTGGTGGTGGTGGTGGTGGTGGTGGTGGTAATACTCAACGACAGTGTCCTTTCCCTCCCCCTGCTAGATTAGAGGATCTGCCTTTTTCTTTTTTTAGTTTGAAGAGAACAAATAAGCATCATCATCTGCGGCAGTGGTATCTTCCCTTTGCAATGGCCATTACTCCTCTCTCTGTCCCCCTTGCCCGACCCAAAAAAAAGGCAAATGCAAATGCAAAAATGGAAATCTCGAAAAAAATTACACCTTTTGCGTAACTTTTCCGAGCCCTTCCGAAAACAAAAGCAGTCTCCCGCCCCAAAGAAACAATTCAAACATGACACCTCGAGGGTTCGGGGCGATGGATCGATCAACTGAGATCCAAAAAAAGGGGGGCGGAGGGGGGGGGCGGGTTCAGGCTCTAGGCTGAGGTTCACCTTGAAGGCTTCAATTCGTTGGTGGAACCAGTCTCACTTGTCCCGCGACTGACATCACCCACGCCGGTGTTGGTGGAAGGGGTGACGCTACCGCTGCCGTCGACGTCCTTGGTGGTGACGATGGTCTCCATGGTCTTGACAATGACGTTTTCGTCTGTTCTCCGGCCGCCGCCCTTGACGAAGTCGATGAAGCCCATCTCGTGTGCTTCTCGCTGGCCGTCGTCGAAGTCGTCCTCCTCGTCCTCAAAGCGCGCACGGTTGCGTTGATATCGACGTCCGGATTCGACGTCGCGAGATGGACGATCGCCGCCTGAGATCCACGCGGAGTAGTTCTTGCCGTTGTCTGGGCTTGTGACGCCGTCTGTTCGTCGGTCCGTCGTCACCGTGATGGTGTCCGTCGCCCCCTCCGGGTGGGCGTTCCGCCCCCGGCTGGAAAGCCGTTTGTGGTCCTTTGCTGATTTGTGATACCATGACCTGCTGACGGCTGTGGAACTGGGATCCGCGCTGGACGTGCGTGGTCCGCTGCTGCTGCCTGGTCCCGCATGGTTATTATTATTGGGTGCCTGGGCTACTTTCGTGATGAGTTCGGCCATGCTCATTTCAATGTTGAGTTTGACGATCTAAATATCCCATCGCGTTAGTCATTCTGATCTTGAGCTGGAGATGTGTTAAAAACCCGGACCCCAGACACCGAGGATAGTTGGACCAGGCAATGAGAACCCTTTCGGCCGCGATGGTTTGCTGCTGACCATGGTGGTCCCAATGACGTTGACCAAAAGGGGGGGCAGACGCCTACACCGGAAGGGAGAACCGCGGTAAAGTACTTACGTATGCGATGGGATGAAATTGCATATAGCTAGGGTAGAAGCAGTCAGCTATCAACACCGACACGATACCAAGTGCAATGATTGACTTACACGAAAGTATTCTTCAAACTCATCATTGCAATGATAAGAACCTGAATTGTGTCAGCTCGTCTCATGGCGTATACCAATGCATAGGTGACGGTCAAACTTACATCCATACTCAGTGAGACCAGGACAATGGCAGCGTTGAATTTGAACAATGGTTTGTACTTGGACATGCCACGGCCCATCAATTTGTTCTTCACAAGGTACAGGAAGTACACATTCAAAGCGGCATCGACGACCAAGTAAATTCCCTTCTCACAGCGGTCCCAGACCGCATTGATGTGAACATATCGCTCACTGACCTGCAGGCGAGCAGGAATCCAAATGCAATATACTGAAATATTGATGGCTGAGATCAGGGCTGCAGTCCCCCATTTGATATATGCGGCTTTTCGTTTGTTGGTAATCAGGAGGCTGATCCGGTTTATGATGATCTGAAGAAGAAATTGTACCTGCGTGATTGCTCAAACACATCAATACTAGCAACCGATGGCAGTGATGGAACTTGTTGCCTACCTGCAATGCCCACAGAGTTACTGCAAAGGAGGTACGAAGTCAGCCCAGAATCAAACCACTGTACTGTGCCCGATTGAAGGTATTGAGACGAAACAGTGACGTACCGATTGAGAAGAAGAAGGCGAAACTAAAACCCCATTAGTTATTGGTGATTCGATAGCCAGGTCATAGCGTACCTAGGACTGAAGAAGTGGTCTATGTAAAACCAGCATATGAACCCGAAGATGGTCGAAACCAACATCTCTCCCCATATAAGGATCACATACGTCGTGACTCGATGCGCTCGACGCCAAATAGTCGCAGTTTGCCGTCCAGCCTTCACCGAGGTCAGGAAGCTGAATCCCAGCGTGAATCCCCATGCTAGACTGGCAATGCGTATATCTAGAGGAGAAACGACCTCCGGGGTATAGTTGGGCGATAAAAAGAGAGAGCCCATGATGCATATGCAAGGACGCAAGGATGCGAGACTTCTAGTCACAGAAGTAAGAAAAATGGAGATGATAGAGGCCAATATGACCACTACAAGAGACGGTGAGAATCTTGGGAGAGAGTAAGGAATTTAGAAGGAGGCATGTGGATGTCTAATATCGATAACTGTAGGGGGACCCTGACTGTTGAAACCCTACCTGACCAAGGCTGAAGCGTCTGGCCAATATGCAACATTTCGTGGAGAAGGGCCGACGGGCGTCGGTCTAGTCCTTCCGTGAGAGGTCACAGATTCGAGGACATTTGAGCTTGTCGCTTGGATTCCTACAGAATAGTGAAATCAAAGTCGATTGATACCAGGATAGGCAAGAGCTCGCAGCAACGCTCAGGGGGCCGCGCACTTTCATTCCCTGGGGAAGGGCGACATCCCATGGAAAATTCAGGCACAATTCCCCAGACAGAAGCTGCAGTAAAACTTGAATGGGGAAAAGCGTCGTTAGAAATCCTAGGATGGACCCAAACAGGGTAAGCATTGCAAATAGTGCTCGCATTTGGAGGGAATGGACAGAAGGAGGTCTCCCTTCTGGGACGACTCATCGTCTCTCCACTCGAGCGAACAAGTTATACCCACAGACTACCATCGTATCGTATTCCCGGGTCTGTCGCGATATTGGCAGAAGCTGTGGCGTCTGCTAGGGCAATGAGCTTGTTCTTCGTCAACCGACTGGAGTGCCTGGGACAGAACAATTAGAACGGTCCAGAACCGTTGGCATCAATAGGACCGTGCCTGAATATCACGGCACGCGTGTGGCGCCTTTGCAGGATTGTGGCATCCAACAGCATGGATCAAACGCCGGGAATATCAACCGCCCACAACTCTGACGGGCATGTGGAAACTGTGTTAGTGTGCTTGAACTAACGGGGAACCAGGCTGAGCCCGTCATCCAGCTTCGAATTGCAGACAGGGAGCTGCCTCCAGGCGAGACTCGAGACGCGTTCGGTGAATTTCTTATTGCGACTTTTGATTTTGACCGAGTCAACTGAGCCAGTCATTTTGGTGCTTGGGCTTCAAAGGCCGAGGTGTTTCATGGAGCAAGAACCCATATCCAGACTAGACTTCGTGGAAACCCCCAAAAGGACGTTTCGAATGATTAGAATTATGACAGGCGTTCGATTTGCCAAGGGTGCTAGAGGTGCCGAAGAAAATTACTTTTCTCTCAGGCAGATACGAGGATATCCTCCAGCTCCACCTTGCGGGCTGCTGATCTCTCAACAGCATCTGGGAGGCTGGAGCGGAGTGCATTCTTTGGAGTGGAATTGAAAACCCCTGCCAGCCCGCGTTTTCCACGAATCTGGTCTAGGCAATGCATGTACCCCTGGCCCGGGCAAAGGGGATTTTCGCTGCTGTCGACCCCTTCATCATGCCAATGACAAAGACGCTGCCGCCTTGCGACACTTACTTAATCGGGTATTCTGCTAAAACCCCCTCAATGTCCATATCACCCCACGGGGTGTTTCTGTTTGAAGGCACCTCTCAAAGCTGCTTTTCGGGAGAGGCATGTCAGGATCGCACATTACCTCAATGATTGTGCCCCAACTACTGTACGAAGATCATCATGTAGGAAAGAGGCGCTCGCCCCCCTGGTGAACTTGTCCCGGCGTACTTTGGCCCAAGCGAAACTTGGAGTCTGCGAGTGGACCATTAAGCGAGATAATCCACTCGGAACACCGGGAACTTTACGTAGACCTCACGCTGAACTCTTGGACGAGGGGCTTTTTAGCTAGATACCAACACGATACATTCCTCCTCTCAAAAGGACCAAGCGTGGCTTACGGCACCCCAGCATGAAGGAGCGTCATAAGTTGGGTCCCTCAAAAGTTGTAACAGTCATCTCCTTACAAGGGGACGTGTGCCTACGCGCACTGGTGATTCTGAACGCAATCCCATTGCAAAACTCCCTTTTTGTTCAACCGTTGTGTGGAGCTTCACATGCTTGATTGTCATTCACAATATACCATCCGCTATATTGGTCCGTCGCCCAGAGCCTTGGAGTGCCTCGTAGCGGGTTCCGCTGACCGATTACAATCCATCAGGAGATCCACGCCATCAGCAACAGAATACGGGGAGTTGCGCTCTCTCTCACCGACATTCCACAGATTCTTCACGATTATAGTTATAGGTATTAAGCAACTCTAAAGCACAGTTTGGTTGTGGGTATCGCAGAATCATTTGTCGGCCTTCGTAATGAGGTCTTCGAAGGTAGGTTTAGGTACCATATCCGCACCAGTGGCCACGAATCGTGTCAGGTCATAGTGTCCATCCGACTCGCAACCACTTGGATAAAGTCTGCCTGGTCTGACGCTTGTCAAGATTTGGGATCCTTCTAGGGGTAAACTCTGATTCTGCCTCAAGGCCTGCCACGATATCGTGGGCAGAAGCGCTGGGTGGCAAGGTCAAGTAGCTGTGGTTGAAAGGACGACATGTGTGCAGTTACTGTAATAGGCCGCTGTCTCAAATGTCCTGCCTGTCCCCTCCTCGTGGTTGATACTCGCTGTCATAAAGATACAGCGGCTGCTCGTGTCGCTGAATCCTTTTATCTCATTTTTGAGAGGAACTGAATTACAATCCATCTTGATCAACGCATATATCGTATTGTTCTGGAGAGCGAGTTGTGGGTGTAATAGTTTGCACAATGAGCACCCATCAATATCCTGTAAAGTTTGACCAACACCTGTGCCCGGGAATCCACCAGTGTTGGTCTGGACTCCCTTATCATACACCAAGTGGCCACCTGTGGAACTGACAATATCAGCGTACCGTAGCATTAGTCATAAGAGTGACCCTTCGCCTTTTTCCAAGTTCATCACCTGGGATATCAAGGCGACTCGCCTATCAACCGCCAAGAGAAACGTTTCCTGGTAGCAACCGTTGCTTGGTCCCGATGGTATGGATCCATGCTAACCTCCGGACACATTGATCGGCGACTCAACCGTTCCTTACCCGTGGCTAAACTGTGCAAAGGAGGGCCAGTGGTTTACCGAGTGCATAATATGAGCAGAATGCTACTTCGTGTAGAGTACTGTCCTTCCTTTGTCCGATGGCTTGTTCCGCCGCGAATACTGAGCAGTGTCGTGTGATATTGGGCAGAAAATGGCCAGAATCTCCGCGACTGATTGTCCTTTACATTCCTTTATTAGGCTGATGGTCAACCTTCAAATACGAAGACTAGGCCGGCGTTTGCAGATTCGTCGTGGTAGTTTCGTCTGGCATGATGGGGACAATCCATAGGCTCCAAAATTAAGGGTATCTGAATAACCCATGGGCCCACATGAAGTCCTAGCTTCGAAGTTTCCAGGCAGATCAGGGCTAGATAGATGTGTTCCAATGGAGTTACTCGAGTTTGCGGTCAAGACAAACATCTTATTGGACCTAGTCACCTAGCATGAGAGGATTACGCGTACAAGGCGGTCGGATGGAGGGAAGGGCAGCGTGGTTTGTCCAAAGCCTTCCTCTCGGTGAGTTTAGAGACATGGATAAGACTAAAATGCTCAACAGGATGATTGTGGACGAAGCTCCTCACGACGTGTGGCATGCACTGTGAGCCGAGTCTCACTGACTGACGGAGGTCAAGGAACATCGAAAGGGGGTTAGATTTGCCAATACGGATAAACTCATCCGTGGGGTCGTCAGACCCTAGAACACACGTGAACGACTTTGACCTCCTAAGTTGGATGATTTGTGTTTTGTGTTCGATATGCTCTCATTATTCAAGCCCAGAATTGTCGTGTAATATTCATGCCCGTAGAAATGAATTGATGGTAAAAGGCGTTAATTGGTTTCGCCTCGCAGATGAATACTTCCCACCAGCACCCATATGGTCTGGATCCTAATGCCCAGCACCGAGGAGTCGATTGCTGTTGAAGACCAGCAACAGAGAAATCTCTAGTGCTTTTTCAGGTCTTAGTGGATTTATATTGTCGCCAACAAATGCTGACTGAGGGTCAGACGAGGGCTTAGCCCTCATCGGCAGACACACTGAAAGCATGGCCGGTGTAATCAGAACGACAGAAGGTTACCACGATCATAGCGTCGTCTAAGTACAATCTTGCGGGCTACATTGAAAGCATCACCCAACTGCATCGATAACTCAAATATGCTCGTATATTCGCAGCAGGTAGAGTGGACAGTGGCCAGGCCTGAAGATAGCAAGTATTGCGACTTTTAGGGAAATCAGACGACAAAACTGACATATGGCTCGAGCCTCTAAAACTGAGAGTCCAAGATGTAGCCCATAGATCAACCGATCAACCCCCTCGACGGTTCACTCGAACCTTAAGCGGTATGTCCATGTCCTAATTACCTAGGAGACGGATGCGAGGATCAGGGGTGGATGTGTTAGGCATGGTCACTTGATGGACCCGGGCTTAAGAAAGACTGGCGGATGATTCAATCCTCTGAAGCGAGTGCGACTTACAGCTAGTAGACCGGTTCATCTCACTTTATCTTCGGATTTGGTCCCCCCTACTTGTCGAACTAAGTGAGCATAAAGCCAAGAAGGCTCAGTATCATTAATACTATTGGATTTATTTAACGGGTGTTATACCTCGAGCCCGTCTTGTCTACAGGGCCTCCAGGTCTCTCCGCCTCTAAGCAGTAAATGCCGAGTAGTCATACATACCGAAGTACTGTCGTCGATCCCCTCCCTGTGCTGTAGTTCCATACCAAAATGATCAGAGGCCTTGGTGTGCGTGGTCACAGCCGTAAATGCCAATAAAAATTTCAGCGCGGCTGTTTATAGGCATCTAGCATCTATCGTCAGGACTCTTGGCAAGATCCCGCGCCTCACATGCATGGTGAGGTGGCTACCACTGTGCGAATTACATTGTGCTAGGGCCCAATATGGACTTCGTTCACTTCACTTCACCTCGAACTCACACATTCAACATCACAAAACTTTCCATACATTTAGTTACGACAGAAAAAATACAAAAACACTCGCCTCCCAGGATTGAACCTAGGAAGCGAGTGAAATCCCAAAGGGATTTTTTTAGCAATACAGCAAACCACAGTTGTGGTCGGAGCCCACCCCGTCGAGGCTTTTTAGGTCCCCCAGAGGGGGCGGGCCCAAGCTGTATTACATTCATAAATTCTGGGATCACAATCTATATCTGGCTTCCTTTTCGTTAAGTGAATATCCAGGGCGGTGCCAGCGAGAATGGGCGGAATCCTTGGCGGTGACTGCTTGCCCATGAAATCTTGCCAGTTTAGTGACGGCTCTGGCCATGCTTGATCTCATTGCCTCTGATTCCCTTCTATTGAGCCCCAGAGTTTGATATGAGAACGACCAAGTGGCATCTCTACAGCATTGCGACGTCAATATTAGAATGGAATTGCTCTACTTGAAGAACGAAAGGCCCACGTCAGGTTCTTCTAACTCCTTGCCTTGCATTTTTGATCATGCTTCGATCTCTTGACTGTCTTCCAGTGCGAAAGAAAGCTGAATTATCCTATACCACTGTACTCAGCGGCGAAATTTGACCTCTCGAGAGCCCATCTCCTATGATATGTCCCCAGGACGTTGTTGTCTCCTTTAGTTATCAAGATCGACGCCTTGCTTCTACTAGGGAGAAATTAATCAAGCATATGATGACTGTCCAGACTGTCGGCATTGTCGAACACCACAAGTGTAGGCTCATCTTGCCCTGGGCTAGCATATTGGGGTTCAGGATGAGGATTTCTGTCCTACCCATCGCTACCAACGAGTCTTTCACTAAGCTTTTGCACCAGCTTGCAATCTTTGCAGTGGGCCCTCCTCTTTCATGAGGCCAAGTCTAACAGCTAATAGCGAAAACCCCTCCAGCAGTTTGGCCTCTGTATCCGCATGGGCCTAGAGAGAAACGCGGAAATTGGACAGGTTCGAAAAGATGAAGCTGACGACACCTTGCGTCTAACCACCCCTCCAAGACCCCACAGAGCGAAGCATCTTGGGCACAGGGACTCAATTTCGCGTGAAACGAGGTGGCTCTTCAGCTTCTCCAACAGTGAATACATCCAGTCTCAGTGATAGACACCGCCAATCTAGACGTATCTCGGTATAGGCTAACCATTTCCTGAGTAGGGCATCATGCCCCAAGCATCTGAAAGCAGAGCTCAGCCCTGGAAGGAGTGGTTGCGACCCACCTGTCCTGTCAATGTCCAGGGAGTTCAGCATAAGATAGACTGGGGGGGGGGGAACGGACCTATTCCTTGCGTTATGAACGATCGAGCGCTCCAAAACCGACCTCGAATTCAAATATTGCAAGCTGATCAGCACTTGAATCAAATGGAACTCGTCAGTTGATCTCTCTGACGAACTGAAAATTGTTTTGCTGCACAGATGAGAGATGGATGTGAAGGCCAGTACACACTGGAAGAAAACTGGCTCAGAAACAATCATCTTCTACCATCCAACGAAGTGGATTTTCTCAAAAGAAGCGCTTTAGGCTTGCTGGCTATATATACACGCTAAATCTGCCGCTTCATATTATATCTTCAATGTTTTCGTTGATCTTTGCTTGTTTAACCTTGACACAAACTACCACTCATTCACATAGCAAAGGGGGCATACCTTGTGCTTCTGACGTTGTTTGCCAGTTCGAACATGTAGCACCCAGGGTTGATCGTTGTTGGCCAGCCAGCAGCGCTAAATGCTTCACGAGCCAAGTTTATAAGCATGAGATCACTTCCTTGGGAACATCAGCTTCCGTTCAAGTATGTGCCGGATTGAATTGACTCTCTCGAGCAGCAACCAAAGTGCCAGCAACCGGACCATACTCCAAACTCTTCGTGTCCATCGACTCGTAAGGCATTTGACCGACTGGTTGCATGAGCCAGAATCTCCAAATCGGTAATTGTGACTACTTACTTGGCAGTACAAGCTGTGGCAATTGCAGGACGGGAGATATAAATTTCTCACCAATCCTGTGAGAACCGGATGGTGACCTGGAGATTAGTGACTGATCTGAATTCTTTGTCTATGACGATCACATACTCGTTAGGAGCATCTAGATACTTAGGTTTCGCATCGCCATATGGCATGATCACGATAACATCGGAGAGGAGCCCCCCCTTTGCGCGAGCACATTCTTAGAGAACCAGTCTCAGAAAACCTGCATCATTTTTCGATACTTGTTTGCCTCCATCTTGGTCACGCCATTTCCTGTCTCCCTTTCAACTCGTCAGCAATGGCAAGACCATATCTTCGATGTACTCACCATCGGAAGGAGACTATGGCCCCTGCATACACCTCTTTGCGCCGAATTTCGCCTGCTATTCCCGACTATAAGGCTCGAAAATATGAGAGTACTCGTAGCATTGAGTTAGAAAGACCCTCTGGGGCGTATTAGCCAGGGCGACAAGCATCGATGGGAAGAGATACAGATCCAAGATACTCCTATTGACCATTTCCTGCCGCTTCCTCTGGTGGACATTGTTCCCATCTCTCAGCCAGGCTAAGATGGTTCTCTTCGTCCCCAAGAACTTTTCAAGCACCTCAATATACTCTTCAACCATTGCTTATTCTGCAGATTGCTATGGGGGGAGAACTCCGTCGGATAGAGTATCTTTGACGGATACTTTCGGTTCTCTTCGAAGCCGAATGTGGATGAGACAAGTTTTGCCATCGATGTAAGGTTCCTACTAAGGATCCCGACAACATCGAGGACGCTATTTCGTCAGTACTGAAATCTCGGATTCCAAGATAGAACATACTCGCAATTCGCCATGATACCTTTCATCGATGTGGAATTGTAAGAAGTTCAGAGAGAGTAAAGTCCGTTGCATGTTGCAGGTGCCCGAATACATCCTGCAGCTTAGGTTTTGTCAGTGTACAACCACGACGTGGCAATATCCGTCGCTGTTCTTGCTATCGGCACCAATTGATTCATCCAGCCAGTCATAGTCAGCTAGAGCAGCAGCAGCGCCTGCAGAGCTTCCAGATGGGCCCTGATATCGATCTCCTCTGGGCTTTATCGGGCAGTGGAAATCAATCCACTGATTCGTTGGTTCGTCGGAAGACGGAAATGAAGTCATCTTTGTTTTGCCAACAATCGGGGCACTAAGTAAGATCAACTTTTGCGCAAAATCTGCGCTTGAATTGACCGGCCCATATAGTCCGGAATATGATCTTCGATCCCTTCACATAAAGTACACTTTGGAACAGCAATCGACTTCCACAATCCTGTTCCATGAATAGCCTCGAGGGGTACGAATCTGTTGGGGTTGATGAGGTCCGACGAGGTGGAGGGAAAATGGTTTTACGTACTTGTCACCTGAAGCAGGGTCCTCGGGCACTGTAGCGATCGCGAACGCGAACGCATCAAGCTCATCAGTGTACAGCCGGTATGCTTGATGTATGTCTCGGTCGACTAGAAAATACGGGTCAAAGGGCAGGTCATCATCAGCCCAGAAGATGTCGCCGGCACTTCCTATTGTCTCTTTCTCGGATGCGTTTCCTGAAATGGTTCTGTTGCGTGCGATGATTAGATCTCGGTCAAAATCGTTGACTGCAGCACCAAAGATGTCGTCTAAAGTAGCATGTTCTTTGAACAGGGTAGATCGCTCCGAGGCGTTCAATCCTGAATTGGAGATAACCGTGGCTGGAAGGATCCCGGGATTTGGAAATGCTCTGGCTGAAGATTCGATCAAACGGCCGTAGAAGGGTGTCAATCCTTGTACCAAGCAGAGTAAGCGTCATGAATACAACAGGCTTTGGATACACGTAAAAGGCATGCCCGCTCAATGTCTGGGTGACCAGCTTGGACATATTCACCATTGCATGATGTAATGTCGAACAGGCCAGACAACGTACAGCTGGCAGAGGATGTGATGATGCTCCATTGCTAGGAGAGCAGCCATATCACAGCCTCTTTCTACCCTTCTTCAGAACACCGAGTGATCAAGGCGTGTAAGGTGTCCTTCTTGAATATGTCTAGCTTCTCTCTCAAGAATTTGCTGACAGATTTTCGAACCCAGGATTTCGAATCGCGCCAGATTGTTCGTGAAAAATACTTTCCCGAACCCCAAGATTTATTCTTAGGGGCCTTTCCAGAGTATTAAGAAGTCATCCACATGGATCATAATGTGAGGACATGCTCAAGAAACAAACCATTATCGCTGGCACTGACCTATGTTATGATAGTACGGGAAGCGAAGTCCAGCATTCCCAGCCCAACCTGGAATGGTGACAAATTACGCACAGCCACTGACCCTCACTGACGTGGATTTCACCCGCGACAGCGCCATGCAGGGCTTGGAGTAGATTAATGAAGCTGATGGTCTCAAATGGCTCCACAGCCAGCCAGTTGATCAGATAGAGTATGTATCGTGTCCGCATTCACCCCATCCTGCGGTCCCCTTGATTCTACTCCACCTTACCCTTCGTAGTATTTGGCGCGTTATAAAGGGACCGAATAGCGACTGGCCGCTGGCTGTATGCGTCTTTGCAACCGTGAATCTCGGGTCTGACCATGCAGCGAGCGATCTCATCTTCTACGATGCGGCCTTGGAACACTATGTGCCCCACCATAACCCTTCTCATCAGTGTTATTATGCGAAAGACCAGAGAGTGGAGGATGTCCTGATTTTCCGGAATACAAATTCAGAATTGGAGGCGAAGCCATGTAAGACATATTCAAAGGATATCTATGTGACTTCAGACTGATCTGCCAGGTGGGTGGCATGCCGCATTTGACCATTTGGCTGGTCAGACCACGGACTCTATACAAGTTGAACGTAGAGAAAGTATCGACCTTCGTATCTTCGCATTTCGGTACCCTTCAAATAGGTGTTTGCCACAGAATCGATTCCTGAGTCTGACCAACTTTGACAGAATGCTTTGCGAAATGACTGTCTAGCCAATCACTGACGTGGAACCCGTCTCATTATCTCCCACCTCGAAGCATAATGCTCGAGTGAACCGAGTACCTAGTGTCATTTCCGTGTGTCAGTTGCATCAAGATGTGTAGACCTTTGTGAGAACGCCGGGCTTTCGATACAAGCTTCCTTGCCACAGGCGTGCTCATCATCCAGAAGGATACCATTACAGGTAGAGCAACTACGAAAAAGGTCCAGATGCGAGGGAAACTGTTCTCGGTATTCTTGAACGCCCATGCTGATGATTGCCGCAAGAAAGCTCCCAGGAATGATTGTGAAGGCTAGTTTTGTTAAAGCATTCACTTCCTTGGACTGGTGGATGGCGCGCCGCGACTCAATGGCTTTCGCGGAGCTCACGAAGAGTTGCCTTACTGACTGGTATTCAACGAGGAGATGAGTGTATCGCTCATCCAGCGTGGCAATGGCCAGCTCCAATTCCTTTTGGATGCTTGGCTTTCTGACCACTTACTCTTCGGCGTGGCATTTAGGCCAGATTTCACAGCCATCTGCCTTGATGATGGGCAGATGCGCCATGACAATATTGCGCCCTCGTAGAGTAAGCTTGAAGTGCCTCTCAAATGCTCGAGCTCCTCGCTAAATGTTTCTGGCGTAGCTCGTCGTGAGGATTCTATGTCTATTTCGAGGAAGTTGATAAGCTGCGTCCAGGAGTTGAGCATGGTCCTCATAATTGAATGATAAAGAGAGAACGGATCGCTTTGATAGAGTTGGAAGGACAAATGCAGATTATGGCAGAGTACCAGAGTTAGGACCGAGCAAGGGTGATCAGAAGAGATTTGAAGGCGAGTACTTAGTGAGGCCGTCGCCTTGAGCATCTTGAGCATGGGCTGAGGCTGAGCCGAAGTTGAGCCAGGTCACTTGAAGTCCAAGGAACGTGCCCAGGAAGGTACCCTGAAAGGATTCCAAGGTCGGGTTCCAGGTCCAGACCTAAGCACATCCTTCATTGACCGCTATCTGCAGATTCCAGAATGAGAAGCCGCTGTCCCACTCGCGTATTGGTTACTGCAAGGTACTTCTAAAACTCCATGATATTACGCGCACAACATAGATCGCATCTTGTCAACCAATGAATTTAGGGCCATCACCGAGCTTGCGGCGAAGATCCTAAGAAGAAATGATCTGCCACTCTTTGAGCGAAACTTGCAAGTCGTACCCTTACAGAGTCATAACTGAGGCAGTGCCTGGTACAGACCTCGTGGCCCCTTCGGTTAGAGGTAGAAGGCCAAGGAGAGTCCACTGGATATGTAGAGTTGACGTCAGGGGACACCACGACTGCCAATAACTGTCATAACAGATTTAAGGCATCTTATGTTATTCTTTGCACGGTGAGTTTCTTATTATCGTCGTTATCCCGAGATGCTCGTAGAATGGTCCATCAAGGAGTCCAGAGATCCACAACTCGACGCTCAACAACGTCGGTGTTTGTCTTGGCACGCCAGCAAGGCTGCAACGCTCCATCCTTTCTCACCCGTTGCCCAGACGCGCGCCGCTTGTAAGCACTTTCTGGGATATCCTGCTACACCATAAGGAACTCTGACCATAGATTCTGTGGGCTACTACAGTGTATCGAGGAAGCCTGTGGCAGGCATGCTGGAGTTCAAGTACTCGTAAAATCACCCCGAAGGCTCCAACGAGGCTTGGCCATACTCCGCGCCAAGCCATGCTGCAGATGCACTGCCCCCAATGATATGCCAAACGTCGTACTCGTAACCTTGAAGATGCATCGTTCAAACGCTAGTGAAAGATTTGTGGACAGTATGCCACAAAACCAAGTTTTAGGCAACAACATTTTGAGCCAGTCAAGGAATGGAGCAAGCCCCCTCCAATGAAGCTAGGGCAATTACGAGTATGTCGAGCGGTTGGATGATATATAGAAGGTGTTGGCTGCAATCCAGAGCATTGGGTAGGTGAAAAGGCTTTCCCTTTATATTTTGATATCTTCTTGTGACACGGACGCTCCTAGCATTGCTACATCTGTATCTTCATCCTAGCGAGTGACCTATCTTGCAATCCTTGTCATGATGCAGCTGCCTATCTATACTACATCATGTTTGACTTTCCTAGGACTGGCTGCTTTTGCAGCTGCGCAAAGCCGCAACGATCTGGCCTGGGTTCCCTTTGATCGCGAAAAGTTCGATGGAAATATTGCTCTCGATACGAATGGCGATGTTCAACTCTTCTGGAGAACTGGGGGCACGAACTCAACGTTTGGGATTGCGTCTCGCTCAAGTGGCTATCTGGCTCTAGGTTTCAGCGAGACTGGTGCGATGACCGGCACTGATATGGCTGTGGGATACAAAGACCAAGATGGCAACTTCATATTTGAGAACCGCCATGCGATGGGGTTCGTTACCCCTGAAGTCTCCCAGGATCAAGAGAACAACATGCGACTTCTAGAAAGCCACCAAGCAGACGGAGTGACTTCATTTGTGTTTGAGAAACAAAACAAAGCTGGCTGTCTCGAAACCCAGACTGATGTTGCAAAAGATGCATGGCAATGGTTCATCTATGCATTTTCTAATGAAAACAACTTTGCCATACATGCGCCAGGCAACAATGGCAAGAAATACGTGAAACTAGGCACAGGCCAAACCGTCTCGACGAACGATGTTCGGGGCATTGATAATGCCAAGAACTTTACTATCGCTCAGCCTGAATTGACCATTCCAACCGCGGAGACTACTTACTGCTATACTCTCCATAAAATGCCGGCGGGAGAGAAAAATTATCTGCTTGGTGAACGACCAAACGACTCAAGTGAGCTGCTTCACCATTTAGTTCTTTATGCATGTTATGGCCTCCCTGATGAGTATCTGGATATGCTTGGTAAAGAGCCCAACTGTGACTACGAAGAATTCTCGAACCCCTGTAATGGCTTTGTCACAGAATGGGCTCCTGGCATGTCTGGCCGCACATTCGAACCTGGTTATGGCAAGCCCTTCGGCACCGACCACTACGAATATGTGATGCTGGAGACACACTACAACAATCCTGAGGGGATCGAGGGCGCGAAAGACACTGCAGCTTACACATTTCTCTACACTGAGGACCCGGTAGACACTGAAATCGGGACTTTGACACTAGGCGACTTGCAAGTGCAAGGCTGGTTCCTCGAGCCTGGCAAGCCGCTAGTGGCACACTCAACAATCTGCACGCCCGAGTGTACAGACCGCTGGCCCTCTGACGGTATCACAGCAGTTTCGGTCTTTCATCATATGCACTATCGTGGTCGCAATGCGCGTGTTCAGATAATTCGAGACGGCAAAGAAATCACTCCTCTGTCCACCCTTCGTGACTTTGAATATGGTTACCAGTTTTCCAAAAGCTTGAATTCTATCAAATTGCTCCCCGGAGATCAGCTCATAACAACTTGCGAGTTTGACACCTCGAATGACACCGAACCGGTTCCTGGTGGTCTACCAAGCAAATACGAAATGTGTTTTGCATGGGTTGACTACTATCCAGCCAACAATGTCCTCGCTTGCACACAAATCCAAATGGGCAATTCTCCTGAAAACATGATCAATGGAACAGCAGCGTTATGTCTAGAATCCTCTGCAGAAACACCGTATGTATACGATTCACCGTTCCTCACCGCCACGTTTCAGAATCTCTCAACTTCTGGTAACACTTGCCCTGCTGACAACACTACATCGGGACCTTCAAATCAAGCCGCCGTCTTGAGCACTTGTCCAGAAAGAGATGTTTGTTTCTCACTTAATGTGCCCGAGGAATCGGCTAACTCAGGTTCGGGCGACATCTACTTCCAACTCTCAGCCCCAACAACGTATTCGTGGGTGGCTCTCGCGCAAGGCACAGCGATGAGCAACGCCAACATGTTCGTCATGTACAGTTCAGCTGATGGCCAAAACGTGACGCTCTCCCCAAGAACTACGACCGGACATATAATGCCAACATACAACGAGGTTGCTGACATGTCTCTACTGGAAGGCTCTGGAATTTCTAATGGCAGAATGACGGCTAACGTCCGATGCGGTAATTGCGACCGCTGGGGTACAGGCACTATGAGTCTGCAAGGTGGAAACAGTAATTGGCTGTATGCACATTCCCAAGGTTCGCCTATCAACTCAGATGATACAAGTGCCCCAATCTCGCAGCATGACGGAAAGGGTTCATTCCGGTGGGATCTGTCGCGGGCTACTGGAGGCTCGGGTGGGAACCCGTTCACCAATGCATCATCTACAACGACAACAACTGGGCCTGAGGCACAAAACTCGTGGGAGAGGTTGTCCACACAGACACAGATGCGTTTTGTACAAGTTCACGGGGCACTGGCTTCCATCGCTTTTGTCGCCCTCCTTCCCATTGGTGCCATCCTTGTCCGTTTCACCAGCTTCCACGGACTGCTCTGGACCCATGCCTCCATACAGATCTTCGGCTACACTGCCTTTATCGCGGCAGCAGGACTTGGTATATTTATTGCAGACGGCGGTGCTTATTTGCGAGAACCTCACGCAATCATCGGCATGATCCTTCTTGGCACCCTCTTCTTTATGCCATTCCTGGGCACGATCCATCACAAAATGTACAAAAAGGTCCAGAAGCGGACAGCGTGGTCTTACAGCCATGTCTTCACTGGGCGGGCTATCATTATCCTCGGTATGATCAATGGTGGTCTGGGTCTTCGACTGGCCGCTGCCCAAAGATCTTACCTTATCGTATACGGGGTCTTTGCCGGCTTGATGGGTGTTGTATATATTGGCACCATCGCGTATGCTGAGTACAAGCGCTCTCGGAAGTCCTCACACAACGCTGCAGCTTCCTCATCAGTCTATCGTGAGTCGAAGAGACTCAATCGAGACGAGAGTGGCAGTGATGCATCTCAATCGACGATCAACTAGACATCACGTGATATTCTTCCGGCTATAGCTGTCGAGAGTATTTGGTTTGTTGAGTAATCGTTCCTGACACCTTCGATCAAACATCTAGTTGAGTTAACTTTATATAGCTGAAGTAGATATATAAAGGAGTTATATAGTTCCTTTATATAGTCTACAGAAAAAAGCAGACCCTCGCTTGACGTCATCAACAACAATACTAACAAGCACCTACACAAGTTGTTAAAATTTTTATAGGCAGAGGCTAGGAGAAGTAGGTTCTCTTTGCCAGGACAAGCTTCGCTTGTCACTTGAGGAACGCCGGAAAAGACTACGAATCCTACAGCAGAAGATGCTGGTGGAGATAGATCTGGCTTGTGATGTAGCGGAAGAGTCTCCGGGCTGATAGCTGTCGCACTGTTCGTGCTAAATTGATTAACGGTCAGATAATCTTAATGCAAACAGCAGTGTTTTTTTGTAATTATTATTGTCTGAGGTGCGGGAGGGGCACTCCATCTCGCAGTTAAACTTATATATGAAGCACACAGCTGGATTACTAATACATTTGTTTCCCCAGGACTCGCCAAGATCATACCTATCCTGCAACAGCATCCAACGGCTGTAGAGCCCTCCTCTGCTTTGACTTGTCGCGGCATGGAATGCAGGTACCAAAGACCTTACTACTCGGATCGGCGGAGGCATCTTTAAGGAAGGGAGAGGGTAAGAGTTTGCGGGCGCACTGCGAGCAGTATTTAGAATCCAGTATTAGGTGAAATCATTATCTAGGGCAGAAGTGTACGGAGTACACGCACGAAAGCGCGATATCATGTGATGGTGTATTTTGGTAGCCAATTGAAAATGGCGATTACAACCAATGAGAAGGCTTTGGAGACGGCCAATTAGCAGGGGATTATCTGGACGAATGAGAAGACACAAAAGCACGTGATCAGGAGCACTTTTCGCGGAAAGTAGGGTCACGTGCGGGCGGCCAGGGGGGTCGGATTGTAGAGAAGCTTCGCTTCAATAAGGGAGCCAGCAGAGCCCCTGAAAACATGCCGGCTGTTCAGCTCTCTTCACGAAAGCAGAGCATCTTGCTCGGCATCAGCGAGGGCACCTTGGTGTCAAACCCTTTTGCTTGTCACATATGCAATCGTCGTTTTGGAAGACAGGATTCGCTCATGCGCCATTGCCGCACACATCTCACAAATCAACATGGTGTTTCCGGAGTTGTTCATCAGAATCAATCGCTCGCTTCAGATCCTCTTGCCGTCTCATCCATAGCCTCCTGTCACGAACGGAGATAGTACGGAGTATATAGATTGCTGAGAGTTTGAAGATACATCAGACATTACCTGCGCCAAAGATCCATTTCTGACCCGAGGCATTTCTCGCATGGAACAGAGCTTAATACCCACCAATCCGAAATGCTCGGAAATTGCCAAATGATATTGAAAATCGCTCATTTTTAACGAAGACGCTAGTAACTTTGTATATATAACCCAGCAGCGTACTCCGTACATGGCTTTGCAAACAAACAGAACCCTCAATGCTCAATCTGGTTGAGTGATTTTTCCACACCAGTCTTTGCACGGATTAGTCCCTTTGGTCCGCACTATCTGGGGAATTTTGCGTCTGAGGAGGCTGCAAAAAGACGAATTCGGATCGGAGTGAACAACAACTATGAAGGAGGTCGAAAATGCCGCCACCATCCATAACTTGGGCAAGCATGAGAATCGGTATGGTGAGTCTAGTTTGGCCCAGTGCCTGTTGAAGAAAGAGAGTAAGTAGGGAGTACGGAGCACTCGGTGCAAGGTCTTGGAATCCAGAGAGCAGGGTTCCCCAGACCAGATATGATCCGCGAATGGCGGAGAGGGAAGACTATTGGTGGGCGACATCAATACCCCGTACGTTCCCCTTCCAACTTCCAAATCGCAGCGCGGATGTTCGGATGTGTGGGGACCGAGACGAGCTTCCCCGAGCGCCTGGTGCGCGCCTCGTGGCCCCTCGGCCCCCCTTCTCGGCCCCTCCTTTAGAATATCGTCTTCCCCAGGGCGACGGGCTAGAGGCACGGGGATGCTGACGTCCGCTCCCTCGCTTTCCGCGGGTGGGGAGACCACATCACCCGACAAACGAGCAAATCTAGTTAAGCCTGTAGATCTGTAGTGGTAAAGGCCAAAGCATGAAGCACTTGGAGTAGTTTTCATTGGCTATCAAACTCTGATACAACTTCGTGGATCCATGGAACAGGCCCCTGATTTTTGAGCAGCCAAGCCTGGCCTGGTCCTTCGGCGATAGCCTCGTCTCGCGGTTTCTCTAGGTCCAAGCCACTCGCTCTTCCGCCGTTGGAAGTACCAAAACTAACTAGCTGCAACAATGGCTCATTCAATAGAGTTGTCTAGTACACGAGCTAAACCTTGGATACAGTACCCCTAACTTTACCAACTGTAACCCTTCTTACTTTTGGCCGTTGTGTCCGAAATTTACGCAAGCCATTCTCGTGGTTCCGACAATGCTTCTTTAATGAATGTCTGCCCCTCTCTGCCTGCGTCTCTTCCGTACTACATAGGCCATACAACTCCATGATCTGTTGAGCGGACTTATGTGGTTGGACTCCGCTCACAGTCAATCATGAATCTAATTTTGGTGTTTTTAGTGTTGGCCGCTATGATGTGGCCAGGACTGACAGAAGAATTGCTCGATCAGTTGCCATCGTGCGCGGTATGTCAAAAGAATTCTAGCATCTCAAACGAGAATGATCAATCATTGACTCTAGTGAAACAGCTAAACTGTACCACCAAGGCCATTGAACGAAGCGGATGCTCAGAGACAGACAAGGCATGCCTTTGCGCCGACCTTGCAACGCTTGCGACAAGCATGTCTGTATGCTCTACGGGAGTGTGCAGCACTGTCCAACTTCAATGTAAGCGCCGCGCGCAGCTGAACCGGCACCTTTTAGACCTCTTGCGGAGTCCTAATACCTTGAGCAGCCGCTATAGACGCAATTCTGGAATATTGTGACGATCCAAGAAGAAACAATCAGTTGAAATTGCAGCTCGTTAGTGGTATCTTTGGAGGCATCGCCCTGCTGGTGGTCGTCCTCAGACTGCTCACGCGGATACGGCCTTTCAAAGCCCCCTTTGGTTGGGACGATGGATTCATAATTACAGCCATGGTAAGTATGCCCCCTACTACACGGTATATCTAATTAAGATGAATAGCTTGCTACGATTGTGATGACCGCAACTGATTTCATTAGTAAGTAGACAAGATGTCTTGTTTGGTATGAACTAACAATGTGGCAGTTGTACACTTTGGTTTTGGTAGAGATATCTACACTATACCGCCTGAAAACGTTACAAGCATTAGAAAAGTAGGTAAACGGACTCGTTATACTTTGATTGAAACACTAAACGATTTAGTTTTTCTTTATTGGAGTGATATTTTATTTCTTCAGTATCAACGTCACGAAGCTTTCTATCCTCGCTTTCTATCTACGAATCTTCACCGATCGGATGTTTAAAATCTCGACCTATGCTCTAATGGGAACTATAGTAGCTTGCATGATCGCCCTCCTTCCACCCATTATCTGGCAATGTACGCCAGTATCCTTTGCCTGGACTGGACAAAGTGGACAGCCTGGAGGCCACTGCATCAATGTCTTCGTTATGACCTGGATTGGGAGTTCGATCAACGTTATTCTAGACCTTGCTGTCATTCTGGTACCAATTCCACATATCATCAAGCTAACATTATCCCGGAAAAAGAAGATCCAAGTTCTTGCTATGTTCTGTGTAGGATTATTGTAAGTGGAAATTCATCGCAAAACACCTAGACTTAACGAAGAGTCGATCTGACTTATTCGACAGTGTAACAATTGTCAGCGCTGTGCGCTTCCACAGCCTCGTCACATATCGAAAGTCATTTAATTTTTCTTGTAAGTCCGTACCCTCGATAGGAAGTTAAAGTCCCTCACAGTTACTAGGGGACTATGTAGACTCAAAGTACATGTCTACACTCGAGGCGGACGTTGGTATTGTCTGTGCATGCATGCCTGCAATGCAGCTACTTCTTCGCAGGGTTGCACCTCGCATCTTCGGAAGTAGTGTGGACAATAGCTCCTATCTACATCCCTACAGCGGTGCAAATACAAAGACCTACCGCAATACAAATGGTCACCACCCCCAGTCGAAGAACATTACCATGACAAGATCGGTTATTGTAACAGATATGCCCAAAGACAGTGACTCCGTTATTGAGTTGGTGGACAACACCTCCAAAAGCAGGAGTGCGGAAGGCGGGTCAATCGCTACCTTCTCGACAGACGCCGCACACAAGCACCACAACTGGTGATTGTTGTCGACGTCCTAGCTCTACCACAGTAGAGAGCTGACATGTATCGTTACGGCGGAGAAATAAAACGGTCTTTTTTGACCTTAGGGCATCCGGCGGATGAATTGATTATGGTAATTGGGCCACATTAATTGGCAGTTGGCATGAAAAGCAAGCGACAGGTTTCAGTGGATATGATGAGGACTTTCCGAGATTTTGTACGAATGAGAGTCGATCCCACTGTGCTCAGCGCCGAATCTTGACCTCTCTAAAATCCATTTCAGTGTGTCAGGCGCTCGTAGAAAATGGCAGTGTGTTCATAGAAAATGATTTTCCAGTTTGGATGGAGTTTGCTTCAGAATCAACCGAAGTCTCGGGAGAGGACGAGACACATTTTTTAAGATTGGGGAAAAGGTGTGCCTATAACTGGAACCCTGGCAAGGCAAAAAGAGCCACAATGCTTTTGCTGAAATGGCTTAGCCCAAAAGATTCGCTCTCCTCGGTTCAAGGCCGTTCACTTAGCCATAATTACTCCATTTTACTTTTACCCGCAATCTTGTGGGGCCAGCAACGTACGGAGTACAGTAGGAGATCCAACCTAGCTCACGAATATCCTTCCAAGTTTCAGTACTCAGTGATCCTTTAACACCTACTAGTGATCTTCTGCTCTGAGGCTGCGAACTCGGGACTCAGGCTCGCCACTCGCCACTCGCTACGACCGGGTCACTAGATGACCACTTCATCAGCCTCTTCACATAAGATGGAAGAAAGTAAAAGTTTTACCGATGGATTAGGACGCCGAAAATCTCTTCAATCCCGCATTTTCTATAAACAAGTTTAACAATTTGTTCTTATATGCCATTGCTCGACGGGTGAACCCAACCTTCTCGACATCAAACGCAGATGCCCATTCCATTTGTCAATGCAAAGCCCAACAGAGACAGCAGGGAGAAGGGACTAGCACCATCGGCTGTCCGCTCACATACAACCAAACTCGTCACGCAGAAGAAGAAGGAAAAATCGGCGTCACTGTTTAAGAAGGCGACACTTACAACAAGAATGGGCTAGTCAGGCACAGGAATCTTACGGCGCGACCCCTGCAACCGCAAGTATGCTTGACGTGACGGCGCGTGTTCCATCCCAACCTGTTCATCAACAGCTCGGAGATCAGGATATTGAGCAAGCCATCGGGGACAGCATGTCAGGCTATAATCTAATGCCGTATTCTGTATTGAAGTCAATAGATCTAAATGACGCCAAGAGCCCAATGGGCTGGCTAGATAGTCACCGTCTCGACTCTTTCAACACTCTACCGTCGAAAGTGACACAAAACTTTATAACCATATGGAATTTGTGTAGTATGTGTGTGATTCGCTATTAGTTTCACTGAAACGAGAAAAGATATACTAACGTGACTCGGCAATGCCTAGCGTTGTCTGTGATTGGGCCTGCTTTAACATCTGCTTCGGTGTCACAAGGGATACCTTGCTCTGCAGCACAAGGATGGTTTACGCTGATGCTGAGGCTTCCAGCTGCCTGCTGCGCTATACTATATGACTCCTTCAGTCATCGCTTCGTAATCCAACGCAATGCAGGGCTGAAATTTTCCAAGCAAGAATATTTTCAAGGACTTAAGGCCGAATGTGAAACGATACGGTACATTAACGCAGCCATTTTAGGAGGAAGCTTTAGTCGATCTACGCATGAAGCACTAATCTTGTCCGTTTTGTGTATGGCGTCTAATACTAGAGACGAGACTGTCTGGCTCCGTCAAAAGTTTTCTCCTTTCAATGCACCTCTGAAAAAGCTGCAGTGCCTGGACATCTACGGGACACTTGTACTTCATCCGGCTCATGCCCAGGGACTTATTCGGCTTGTACAACTCCATGGTGGTTTGAAAAAGATCGTAACGGTGGGCCTTGCTGCAATAATCTCATAGTACGCCTACGCTAAGAGGAGAATCTTGACTACTCTCTATCATAGCTAATGGCTAATTTGAGAATCAATAATAGTTTCGGAATAATTGAGTCAACGACATCGTTAAACTCACCGGCGTTTGGCTAATGACTAGACAACGGCCGAGCGCAGGAGACATGCTACTCTAGAGACATCGAGGAACGCTGCTATGTCCACCTACAGCAGCGCCCTGCTCACTCAATCACGGGTCTATGATATCTCGGCAAACCAATGACAGGTGCACATCATGTACAATTGAATTCACGTTCAGGACACGCAATTGAAGATGCAAAACGTCGAAGGCAAATCAGGCCTACGCAGAAAGTCCTGGATCACACTTACGCCGGTGGTGTGCGTCAGAAACGATAAGGCGGAGTGCCTTGCACAAGGGGTCTGAGCTGTACTTATCCTCATCGCTGCAGCATCTGGTACTATCCACGCGCTAATATGGGATTCGCATTTCCCCACCAAAGCTGAAAGGTGGATATGGAGAATATCTGCGCTTGCCATTGGGGCTGGCATCTTTACATCAATTCTTTGGAAAGCACCTCTTCTGCGATCGAGAGAGAATTCCCCTTCAACCAGGTGAAACGACTTAACGTTCTGAACCGAATCCCGCATGAGATTAGGAATTGCCTTGATAACAATCCTATCCCACTGGCATACACCCTACGTAGGCAGAGCAGAAGTGTCCCTTGCTTGGCAGGAGAAGTTTATTGTCAAGTGAATGAGTTGAATTTGATATCGATAGGGTTATCCATAAAAAAATGGCCAAATGAATGTCTCTGAATATCCGCGAACTCCGTCCATAAAAGAAAAGGGGAAAGGGGTGGTTGGGGGTGGGGTGGGGGGGGGGGGGGGCGGGGTCTGCCCCGAAAGGGGAAAAAAATCGAGCCGGGGGGGGAAAAATGGAAAAAGAGGGGGGTTTTTTGAAGGGGTC